>Ga0209429_10001181_pt1 | contig 16643 bp, 17 predicted proteins | sample BarGraNGADG00212_3_FD_184493 | JGI IMG/M metagenome (GOLD analysis project Ga0209429, IMG submission 184493) | Arctic peat soil microbial communities from Barrow, Alaska - Barrow Graham LP Ref core NGADG0004-212 (SPAdes) (version 2) | ecosystem: Environmental > Terrestrial > Soil > Wetlands >... | reverse complement strand
GCACAGTCTGTTGGATATAAAGTAATGATAGTTTGACGTACTTGGGTAATATTGAGAGATTTATGGCTTACGGCGGGTTAGCAAATGGAATGTGGCTATTGGAATATGGCAAAAGCTGATTTATACAGCCATCACGGGTGACGTTTGGTGGGGACCCCCTAAAATTGTTTTATTGTAATCAATAAAAAATTCTAGGGGAGACCAAAGCGGCAGGACCCGCACAGTAAAGATGAAATTATTCTTTGTAATCCCATTAATTTTAATTTGTCTGTTATAAGCTTAGGCGTTATACTATAATTAACTAAATTATGAAGCCCAGCCATCCTCCAGTTGAGACAAAAAATGGTCCAAAAGAACCTCCCGTTCCTGAGGTTTTAAAGTCTCAAACTGACAATGAATCATCTGGTGCCGAAAAAACAAATGCTTCATCTACTGCAAAGACAGTTTTGCGACCTCGTCATGGTATTTATCGTCCAAGTCATAAAGCCACCTTCATTGGTTTGGCTGTAGTAGTTGTAATTTTGCTAGTAAATGCGGTTATTATCTATCTGGTGATAAATGGCCAGACAACACCCACGGCAGACAGTGCTAAGTCGGAGGTAACGATTAGTCCGGCTGTGCTTGATACGCTTGGTGTAAGCCGAAATACGGTTGGCGATAGTGGAACTGAGCTTGTAGTTAATCCAAACGCTAGTTTTAACGGCAAACTTACTGTAGGCGGAGATGTTAGTATTGCTGGACAACTAAAACTTAACGGCGCACTATCTGGCTTAACTAATCTTGAGGCTGGTAATGCTACATTTTCTCAATTAAATGTAAATGGTGATGCAACTATTACAAATCTAAATCTACGCAAAGATCTGACTGTCGTTGGTTCAACTAGACTTCAAGGCCCAGTAACGGTTGATTAATTATTAACGGTGAATAGTAATATAAATGTAGCCGGTAATTTGGCCGTTGGTGGAACGTTAACTGCAAGGGGGTTTCAGGCTAGTAGTTTAACCTCAGATACTACTCTAACTATTGGCGGACATGTTATTACTCGCGGATCGGCACCTGGCTATTCTAGGGGTGATGCTTTAAATGCAGTTGATACGATATCACTTAGTGGCAATGATGCAGCCGGAACTGTTGCAGTTAATATTGGTGCAGGTGAAAATAGGAGTGGTATTTTAGCGTATGTGACTTTTGTGAACCAGTACGGTAATACGCCTCATGTTATAATCACTGCCGTTGGTCCAGGTGTCTCAGATATCTATGTTAATCGTAGCTCGACTGGATTTAGCATTGGTGCTGGCTCAATTTCTGTTGGTGGTCACGCCTTTGATTACATTGTAATTCAATAAAACTGATTACATATTAACGAATAATAAAACTTCATTATCGCGTACCGTAATAATACCGTTGGCTATATGAAAATTTATCGGGTCAGAAGAAGTTTCGATAATTACTTCGCCGGGCTTTAATATAGAAAAAAAATCGGCATGTTCGGGCAAGATGTCAAACTTACCGACTTTATTTGTTGCAGTAACTGCCTCAGCTGGGCCATCATAGTATAGATTAAAAGGCGCGCGAGCTATGACATGAAGTTTAGTGTTATCTGACTGATTCATTATTTTTTCTCGATTACTTTATCTTCATCTGTCTTATTTTCAATAATATCCTCAATACCATCTAGTGTCTGTTTAATAGTGTAATACTCACCTGGGCGACCGTTAAAACGTTCGGCAACGGCAAAATCTTGTGAAAAGAAATTGATGAGTTTTTTGGCGTTTTGATAATCATTGCGGTCAGCGGGTGATAGCTCGTTTTCGCCAACGATAGCAATAATATTTTTGAGTGAATTATATTTTTGCATAATAGCTTGAACTTTGCCGGCTAATTGATAATGACGGTCACCAACAATTTGTGGCGTAAGAAGTGACGAATTTGTTTTGAGTAAATCAACGGCGGGACGAATACCAGTTTCAGCAACTGAACGTGAAAGTACTAAAACTGAGTCGAGCTGTTGTGAAATTGCTTGGACGGCTGGGTCGGAAAGGTCATCTGCTGGGATATATACAGCTTGGACTGAAGTAATTGAACCTTTTTCAGTAGAGCTTAAACGGTCTTGTAATCGACGTAGCTCAGCAAAAACTAGCGGTGAATAACCACCTTCGGAAGGGATAAGGCCAAGGTTAGTTGAAAGTTCAGTTAGGGCTTGAATGTGGCGATATATATTATCGACGAAAAACAGAATGTCACGGCCTTCTTCGTCACGGAAGTATTCAGCAGCTGTGGCTGCAGCTGGTCCAACCATGGAACGAATAGCTGGCGTGGAGTCCATTTGTCCAAAAAACATAACTGTGTTTTTAAGCACATTAGTTTCTTTCAGGGTTTGATATAATTCATTACCTTCGCGAATACGTTCACCAACGCCACAATAGATAGACAGACTTTTTTCATTGCGGGTGACATTATGGATCATTTCCATAGTTAAAACTGTTTTTCCGACACCGGCACCACCAACAATACCAATCTTGCGGCCTTTTACAAAGGGTGTTAAAAAGTCAATAACCTTAATACCAGTTTCAAGCAGCTCGAGTTTTTGGCTTTTGCTATAATTTTTTGTACCAGTTGGTTCACTGATCGGTCGACGCATGTCATTAACTGGTGCTAACATATCTAGTGGTTCACCAAGGGCGTTAAATACTCGGCCTAGAGTCTTTGGCCCAACTGGAATTGTAACTTTTGTGTTACTGCGGCTAATTTTTTGGCCACAACGTAAGGCTTGGCTATTTGTTAGGTTAATACAGACTGCGGTATTAGCTTTAAAGAAATTTACTTCTAAAAATATTTCAGGGTGATCTTCTACAATTAATAACTCTTTAACATCTGGTCGTTCGCCGGAAATTTGCACTTCAACCATTAATCCACGTAATGATTTGATAATACCGACTTTAGCGCCTAAAATTACTTTATTACTCATTGTTTTCTCCTGAATGTTTTCGTTTTTTCTTGAGGCTTACCATAACTTCACGCATTTGACGGTCACTTTCGGATCGTTTGGCCCTGTGAAATTCTAGCATATAATCTTCAAGTAATTCCTTTGCGCGTTTTTTTGCCATAGCCATAGCATTAAATCGGCTTGCGGCTTGAGCAAGACTTGACTCCAAGATAGTCTGACTTAAAGCAAGTTTCATCATAGTAATTTCCATTTGATCAGCGATTTCATCAAGTGATGGCTCAAAGATTGTGTTGCTAGTTGTCATGGCATCTTCATCAGCTTCTTCACTCATGGTTTTCATACTTGAAATTAAGTCGATAGATTTAATAGCCTGCACACCCAACGATACGTACTCTTCATAATATACGATTGTTTTAGAATAGGGCAAAATGGCCTCAATAACTGGACTAACGTCAATATAATGATCTGATTCTGGAACTTGAAAAAAACGAACAAATGGAATGCCGCGTTGCGTAAGTTGGTTGGCGCCGTGAGAACCTAAAACTATAATATCGGTTGTTTCTGGGTCATAATCTTGTTGCATGGTCTCAATTAAATGTTGATCAATATCACCACTTAGTCCAGCTTCGGCAGAAATAATAACAAAGACTTTTTTGGTTTGATCATTATCGACGTCACGATTTGTTATTCGTGAACCCTCATCAATTCGAATCGAACTGTAGCGTTTCCATAATAATTGGAAAAATGCTTGAGATAAGTCAACTTTATTTTTAATTTTAGCAACTTGGGTGCTGGCAAGACTTTCAAACACGCTCGTTAAATCTTTAACTGTAGTAATTTGTTCGGTTTCTTTTTCGATAGCACTAGCGCGTCGCATGAGAAGTCTCCTGCGTATCAATCTCGGTGTTAGGTTTGTCTTCTATTTTTTCGCCTGCAGATCGAATAGTATGTTTTTTAAGTAATTCGGCCTCGATTTTATCAAAATCCTTTTCTTCCTTAACCTTTGCGCTTATCGATTTAGCTGATAGTTTTAAACTTGCAACATCGATGGTTGTTTCGCCACCGCTTAGTATAACGGTTTCTAATATCAACTGTTGTTCAACTAGTGAATGTCGCTCTTCTGGAGGTTGCTGCAATGCTTGATAAATATATTTACCAATTGCTAAGTCGATACTAGTTTCTTTGGATAGTTGTGAGCTAAAGTGTGAAAACTCTTCGGCTTGATGGTATTTAGCCAAGGCTTTAAATAAAGTAGTAGAAAGTCGTTTTTGACGAACTGTTTGAGCTTGGCCACCGACTCGAGAAACTGATAATCCAGCATTAACAGCTGGCCGTATGCCTTGTCGAAAAACGCCAAGGTCAAAGACGATTTGTCCGTCGGTAATTGACATAATGTTAGTCGAAAGGTAAGCCGTAATATCATCACTTGGCGTAAGGACAACAGGTAGGGCAGTTAGTGTTTTGCCATTTTTAATGAGCTTTCCAGCACGCTCCAGTAAACTGGAGTGAGCATAAAACATATCGCCAGGATATGAGTCACGTCCTGGATCAACTTCTTGCAATAATGAAAGCTGTCGATATGCTTCAGCATGACTAGAAAGGTCGTCATAAATAATAATGACATCTTCGCCACCATTCCATAAATATTCGGCCATAGCACAGGCGGCATATGGGGCTAAATAAGACTGAGATAGGGAATCAAAGATATTAGCAAGTACGACGATTGTGTGGTCCATGGCGCCTGATGCTTGTAGCCCAGATAATAACTGTTCAATATCAGCTTTTCGTTTACCAATTAAAACATAAACAACAATACGATCAGTACCTTGTTGGTTGGCACTTAATTGACTCAAAAAGGTACTTTTACCAGATTTACTATCACCCAATATGGCAATACGTTGACCTAAGACTACTGGGAAAAAACTATCGACCGCACTTACTCCACTAGCCACTTGTTCATTTAGTACGCTTCGCGCCATAATTCCTGGTGCAGAGTTAAACATGCCAGATGTGGCTGTGGTTCTAATCGCACCTTTGCCATCAAGTGGCTTTCCCATTGGTGAAATAACACGTCCAATTAAACTTTTGCCAACAGGTACGCTAAGTTCGTCATCTTGAACAACGGCAAGCGTACCTAGTGCCATTTTTTCGGAATCAATATTAAACAAAATAACCTTGTCCCCATAAGCTTCACGGACCATGCCACATTGACCATCTTCAAATAATACTTTTGCGCCTAACCTAACACCTTCCAGACCTTTAACCTCAACAATAAAGCTATTAACAGCTACGACTTCACCGGTAAGATTATCAGCTTCAACTAGACGTTGGAAGGTTTGGTTATCAAACACGGCGTAACACCTCTGGGAAGTTATCACGGGCGGCGAGTATTTGGCGTTTAAATGACCAATCAAACACGCGGCTGCCGTAGCGAAGAATTATACCGCCGAGTAAGTTGGCATTAAATTGAAAATTAACTAATATATTTGGGTCTATATTTTCCCGGCACCAAGACACCAGTGTTGCCTTCAGGCTATTAAGCGGTGGCGCCGCAAGGGTAATTGTAACCGAAGGTGAATTGTGACCATATTCTTTTAAATTATTCATAAGTTGGTCTAAACTTTGTTCGGTAATTGGCTGTTTTGCCTCCCAGGTTTGCAATAACTCTACTGCAGATGGTGATAATTTTGGTGTTTCTGATATGTGACCAGCATTAACACTTTTTTTAATAGATTCATGTTCAAACCAGCGGCTATATTCATGTAAATCCAATAATAAAGACGATAAATCTTGCGAAGAGGCTACGCTGTTTGGCAATTTAAACTTCATCATTAATGCCTTTAATTATTTCGGCTTTGTGCTCTTCGAGCATGGTTGTAATGTAATCACTTTGAGCACCTAAATCGACGTTATGTTGAAGTGTTTCAGTTAAAAACGAAACCACCGCATCGGCCAATTTGGTATCGATTTGTTGAGTTAATTGCTGTTTTTCGGCAGTCATCTCTTCAACTAATTTTGCCTCAAGTTCAATTTGGCGTTCGGCCAATTTTGCCTTCAAAATAGATTGATGATTAACGACTTCTGTTTGCGCAGCAATTATAGTTGATTCAGCTTGTTTGCGCATCGCTTCAAGGTCTGCTCGATAACGGCGCATTTCGTTAATGATAATTTCGGAACCCAATTTATCAAGTTGTTTATCTAATCGGACGGTTGTGTTTTTCAAATCTTGCTGCAACTCAGCGGCCGAATGGTCCAAGACATTTTGAAAATGCGACTGTGAAGCCTGGAGTAAACGCTCTTTAACAACAGGTGACAGGTGAACCATTTGTTTTAAAACGCGCGGTTTTTCTTCTTCATGAATCTGAGGTCTGAAATGTGCATAAGCATGTCTAATAGCAGTTGAGGCAATTACCCCAATTAGAAAGACGTTGACCAGTAAAAATATTTGTAAAAATGTAGCATTCATAATTTATAACCTCGTTAATACCAAATAAATTGCTATTATTCCAACCGCCAATATTCCAAGTACTAGCGCTGACAATTGAATAATGTCTCGGTATACTGCGGACTGTGACATTGGGTTGCGACCGACTGATATAATACTGCTACGAATCATCGAATATACGATACTAACCACGACCGTAAGTGTAATTATAAAAATTGCAGAGCTGATAATTATAGGCAGTGCACTTACGGTTCTACCAGCAAGGGCGTCGGCAAGGTTTTGTAAGACTGAAGGAATGATTGTTTTATCTGGTTCTTTAAAATAATATGCAACGTTTACTAGCGCAGGAATTTCTCCAATTATTATCGTCTGTTTTTTGCCATTACTATCAGTATATGTTTGCTGTGTTCCAGCGCTAAGATCACCCTGGGCTATACCTACAATCCTGACGTTGCTGGTTGCTTTCATGCCAACACCACTTATAGGTGAGGCTGTAATGTGATCACCTACGGATATATCACCGTTAATGTTTGAGGCTAATAACTGCAATGTTCCATTAGTGGCGACTTGAACTTGATTATCTTGGTCGCTTGAAAATGATAGGATTGAATTACTTGCGTTGATTACAACACCCAAAAGACCGTCAACATTACTACTTAGCGCAGCGATAACTTGATCAGGCTCGTTCTTTTTTAAACTAACAATAGACCCTAGGGATAATTTGTCGGTGGTAGTATAACTTTGAGAAATTGAAGTAACGGCATTAGCTGCCGCTGGAACAATAAAAACTGGCAAAATAATAAAGGCTAATAAAAGTGGTATGAATCGCAAATATTGGCGTTTAGCGGTATGTCTAATCTTGGCAGATTCGATAACCAGGCGATTTTTTATCATAAACTCGGCAGCACTCCTTATAATGCTTAAGTATATCAAATAAACCAATGCCAAGCTATCTAAATAGTAACCATAGTTATTTTATATAATGATTATATATTTTTAATTAACTAAAGTTATTTCTGCTAGAATGTAATAGATAAATCATAGGAGCAAACTTGTTAAATTATTCTTTTAGTGAACTTGTATTAATATTTATTATTTATGCCTTTTTAGGCTGGTGTATTGAGGTGATTTATTCGACTATAATGTCTCGTAAGTTTGCCAACCGTGGATTTTTAAATGGTCCATATTGCCCAGTTTATGGTTTTAGCGTTATAGCAGTAATCGCATTATTATTTCCGATTAAAGATAATCTAATAGTTTATTTTATTGGTTCGGTGATATTAACTACTTTGTTGGAATTTATTGCTGGGTTTATCTTAGAAAAAAGCTTTAATAAAAAATGGTGGGATTATTCAAAACAAGTTATTAATATCAAAGGATACATATGTCTTAGGGCATCTGTTGTTTGGGGGATTGCTTGTGTTTTTGTTGCTTACGTTTTACATCCATTAATCAACCAATTAATTATTTTAATGTCCGATGGTTTTATAACCGTTATTGCCGGCATCTTACTTGCCGTGGTTTTAATTGATACTGTAGTATCAATCTATTCATTACTAAAGGTTAAACAAAAAGTACAGTTACTGTATGACATTGGTGGAAACATTAGAAGCTTATCGGATGCTATCGGAAAAAATATATCTGATAGTACTATTGTTGCTATGGACACTAACGAGTTAAATAGTTTGAAACAAAAATATGAATCTATTTTGGATAAAAGAACGATTGGTTATAATAGGCTTGCTAGGGCGTTTCCTGGTCTAGATCTGGCGATTTCAAAGACGCTCAAACGTAAAAGAAAATAAATATTTATAAATTATGAAACTGATTATAACGAATTATTTCGGCTGACTTATTTTTCTCTTCAGTTAGTTTTGATTTGCAATCAGCTGATTCAGAAAAAACAACTAGTTGATCAACGCAAACACCCATGGCGCCGTTTGTTTTATTTGCAAAGACACTTTGTCCAAACATTAGATTGTCTGTTTTAATTCCAGTTAAATCTAAAATTGTCGGCATAATATCAAGATTTGTTCCCTGATTTTGATATGTTTTGCCAGTAGTTTCTTGGGGCAATTTAATAATTAATGGGGCTTCTTTACCTTGAATTGTTTCGGGATTGTAATCAATTGTTCCAGCCGAAAAAGCGGTCAAAACTGGTACGTGGTCACCATATATGACGATTAATGAATCATCGTATAAACCTTCGGTTTTAAGTTTTTCGAAGAATTTACCAAGCATTCTATCGACGTAATTAATATTTTCCAGATAGCCACCAACTTGACTTGGGTAGTCATTAATATTAATTCCAAGTTCTTTTGTTTGATCGATAATCGAGAAGGGAACATGAGACGTAAGTGTAATTGCATAACTAAAACTTGGCTTTGGCTGGTCTTTGATATATTCAGCTGTTTTTGAAAGGAAATCCCCATCATTCAACCCCATATTTATCATTGTGCCTTTTGGATAACTGTCGGCGGCATAAAATTTTTGATAGCCAAGTGATGCTAGGGCCACATCTCGATTCCAGAAACTACGATTAAAACCATGATAGGCGTAAGCGCTATATCCATTATTAATTAATGTTTTTGGTAAGCTATCAAAATTATCTTGTCCATATCTAACAAACACAGCTGCGTCTGTTAGCGGAAAATATGATGTATTGGCTACAAAATCAGTGTCTGAAGTGTGACCAGCCCCAATCACGAAGCGATTATTTGGAAAAAATTGAGAAGTTTGTGTTAGTTTGTCTAAATTAGGAGTTACTTCTTTGCCATTTACGGTTTGATTAATGACAAATCCACCTAATGATTCGACTTGAATCATAATGACATTTTTATCTTTTGCAATGCCGTTTAAGTCACTAACTATTTGGGCTGGTTTATTATTCTTGACCCAGTTAATTAGTGTACCTTCTTGGGCGGCAGACAAATGAGTTGTTTCCTGCTTGATAAAACGAATTGTATCGACTGCGTGGGACATGATTAGGCCATAATATTGAGAGGTCGAGACTGTATCGTAACCCTTGTCTATTATGTCGTTAAACTTAATTGGGCTCATTGGGAAAAGGGCCATAAATAAAATAATAATTGTCACTATTGCAGCTAAAAGGGAAGTAATATTATTTTGTTTAACAATATCGAACTTAGTTTTTAACCATTCGAAAAATTGTCGAACTTGTTTGTGAAAAACCATGATTAAAATTATGTCCACAAAGTATAAAATCAATTGCCAGTGCATTAAGCCCAAAATAGCTGGGCCCACGCTTCCAGCCTGGCCAATAGAGCTAAGTAGGCCAACACCGGGTAGGGCAGTAAAATATGAATAGTAAACTGTATCAATTAAAATGAGAGCAGATATAACAGTAGCCAAAATAATAGCCAGCTTATTTTTATATTTTTTGAAAAACAGAAGAGGTAAAAACAGGACTGCGATACTTATATAGCCAAATGCAATTCCAAAATCGTACTGACTGCTTGGCCATATAACTTTGGTGATATAGGTATTAAAATAGGCTAGCTTTAAACCTAAAGTTAAAATAAAAAACAAGATTAAGTATTGGTTGCAGACAAATGAGATAATCTGTCTAACTATTTTATGAACGAGTTTAGCCATTGGTCTTATTTTAATCGCTCTTGGCTATAATTGCTACCTTTTTAATCTTATAAAACAATAAATGTTGAGTAATAGGTTACCTGAATTATAAATTAATTTATAATTTAAAATGTTGACAAAATGACATTAATAAAGTGTATGATAACGCTTGCGCATTATTCAAAAAAGATTTATAGTTAGAAACACAAGCGTTTATAATAAACGTACTTCTTGACGTTCTATATTTTATTTGGTACCATTGTTGCTGTGTCTTGCGCTAGAACTATATTTTAAGGTCGAAGCGCGTGAGGCCGTACGTTAGTACAAGGAGTTAAAATCACATGCCAATAGCCATCGAATTTGTGCCCACAAGGCGCAAAAAGATCGCAGTGGATGTGGTGCCTGCCGAATGGCAACTGTATATTGCACAGTAAGAGTCGTCTGACTCAAAATCCATCCGTTGCATTTATGTAACGGGTACCAAAAAAATAGAAAACACCCCAAGGCACCGGGGTGTTTTCGCTTATTAAGACGTTTTTTTATTCTGTCGTAACTGGTAGTTCTATTCCGTTTTTAATTAATTCAGCATTAATCGCATCTGTTAATTTTGTTTGGTCACCCCAAACGCTTGAATCAAGAGTTTTTCCATCTAACAAAAACGTAGGAGTTGAACTAACGCCGGCTTTTTTGCCTAGCGCAATGTCATAGTTAATTTTGCTAAGTACTGAATTGGATGATATATCAATTTTAAATTTTGCTATATCAAGACCGAGGTCTTTGGCATAGCCTTCAAAAAATGGAGTACGAGCGGAACTGCTTAACTCACTCCAGTCAGATTGTGATTCGTAAATTTTATTAAACATCTCCCAATATTTACCTTGAAGGCCAGCAGCTTCGGCTGTAGCAGAGGCAGCTTTGGCATTAGCGTGATAAGAAAGTGTGACATTACGAAAAACAAATCTAATCTTATCTTTATATGCTTCAACAACTTTTTTAATCATTGGGTGAATATTGCCACAACCTGGGCACTGAAAATCACCATAATTGATAAGGGTTACTTTGCTCTCAGGATTGCCATATACGTGATCGGCAATATTGCCATTTTGTTTGCTCGCAGTCTGAATAGCATTGATGTCAATCTTACTAACGTCAATTTGGGAATTTCCCGAGATTACAATTAACGCTACAAATATGCCAACGGTTACCACTGTAAAAATAATCCATTTAATCTTATTCAAAAGAGACTCCCCTCATAATTTATTGTATTAATTGTAGCAAATAACGCCCCCATTCAACAGTATAAAATTGAGCATATCTGCGCTACAATGGTTTTAATATGTATATTTTCTTGATTACAATCACATCGCTTGTATTTTTTTTGCTGTTAATTCTAACGGCGATGCAACCAGCTAATAGCAAATTAAGTGTTTTTGAGCTTAAACGCCGAGTGGTATTAGGTGATAAAAGTGCAGAAGTTGTTTTAACTAGGGAAAGTTTACTAGGTGACGTTGTTTCTTTGCAGCGGGTATTAACGGCATTAATGTTGGTTATTGTAGTTTTACTATCCGTAGTTACGTTTGGCTGGTTAGTTGGTATATTTGTCGCGTTATTTGTTGCTCTTGAATATGGGTCAATTGCACGGTTAAAAATTATCAAATCTTTATCTCATAAAATTTATTTAAAACTTGAACCATATATATTTAATTTCGTTCAAAAAGCGCCATTTTTATTTAAGCTTTTACGTAGCGTGCCACTCGATAATAATTCTTCAGACTGGCAACTTGGATCGCGTATTGAATTGGAGCATCTAGTTGGTGAATCGAACGGTATTTTAACAGCTGATGAAAAAAAGCTGATTGTTCATAGTTTGGAATTTAGTGATCAACTAGTCGGCACGATTATGACGCCACGCAGCATGATAAATAGCATTAAAGATTCAGAATTTCTTGGGCCATTAACATTAGATGATATGCATAAATTAGGGAACAGCAGACTGCCAGTTATAAAAGGTGATATTGACCATATTATTGGTATTTTAAACCTGCGAAGCTTATTAACACTTGATATCAAACGTTCATCAACGGCCGAAAAGGCTATGGACCCAAAAGTTTACTATATTCGCGAGGATCAAACATTACATCATGCCTTGGCGGCGTTTTTGCGAACTCGTCATCATTTGTTTATTGTCGTAAATGAATTTAGAGAAACAGTTGGCTTATTATGTCTTGAAGATGTGATTGAGGCACTACTTGGGCGAAAGATTGTTGATGAATTTGATGCTTATGATGATTTGCGTGCCGTTGCGCTTCATAACCCCCATGCTAATAATCATCCAGAAAAGCGTGAAGACGTCTAGTTTTATAGGTGTTATGTGATATAATAAACAGCAATTATGACAAGAACACTAGCAAGAGAATTAGCATCAAAAATTGGTGAAACTGTAACAATTAACGGTTGGCTTCACAAAAAGCGCTTAATGGGCGGATTAAATTTTATTACCATCAGAGATCGCAGTGGCTTGATCCAGACTTTAGTCGATACCAAAGAAGAAATGGAAAAGCTTCGTGGCATGCAAACTGGTACAGTTGTAGCTTTCACTGGTTTAGTAGTTGCCGATGAGCGTGCTCCTGGTGGTGCTGAACTTCATAACGTTAAAGTTGTGATTGACGTACCCGTATCTGAAGAACCACCAATTGAAATTGATAAACCAATCTCCCATAAACCAGAACACCTTGATAATCTCTTTGAATATCGAGTATTAAACATTCGAAATCTCCAAGAACAAAAAATATTTAAGATTAGAGCTGATTTAACCAGATATATTCGCGCCTTTTTAAATGACAATGAATTTATTGAAATTGACACGCCAAAGCTACTTGCCGAAGCAACTGAAGGTGGCTCTGAAGTTTTTAAATTAGATTATTTTGGTAAAATTGCAACATTAGCCCAAAGTCCTCAATTATATAAACAAATTATGGTTGGCGCTTTTGAGCGCGTTTATGAAATTGGCCATTCTTATCGGGCTGAGCCAAGCGCGACGACTCGCCATTTAACAGAACTTACCATGCTTGATATCGAAATGGGTTTTGTTTCAGGTCATGAAGAAGTTATGGATATGGTTGGTGATATGACACAATATACGCTAAAACGCGTCTATGCCGAGCATGCTGATGATCTAAAATCACTTAATGCTCCAGAACTTAAATTAGCCGAAGATGGCAAAGTTCCTCGCTTTACAATTGCTCAGATTCACGAAATGTATACCAAGGCGACTAAAACTGATACAACCTTGGAAAAGGATTTAATTCCAGACGAAGAGCGTTGGATTAGTGATTATGCACGCAAGCAACTTGGCACTGACCTAGTTTTTGCTGTTAGGTTCCCAATCGAAGCCGCTAAATTCTATCACAAATTAGATGTTGAAGATCGTACAGTCCTTTGGGGTGACTTATTATTCCGTGGTCTAGAAATTTCGACTGCGCCTCTACGCGAAAACAATTATGACAAGATGATTGAGCAAATGAAAAATGCTGGACTTGATGTTAATCATGAAGGTTTCAAATATTACCTTCAAGCTTTTAAATATGGTCTACCTCAACACGGTGGCTGTGGCTTTGGGATAGACCGTTTAGTTCAAAAAACAATTGGCCTAGCCAACGTTAAAGAAGCCTGTCTTTTTCCACGCGATATCAACCGCTTAACTCCATAATTTTTTTTGGAAGGAAAAGCAAACAAAAATGAATCCAGAAACCGAAGTTAAAAAAATTCCAGTCATAAATAAGCAACGTCATTTTCTAGCCGTATTTTTTCTCAGCTATATGTGGGGAACCTTTGGGATTGATCGCTTTTATCTAGGCAAAATCGGCACAGGTATTTTAAAATTACTGACATTTGGTGGTTTGGGCTTATGGACCATAATTGACTTGGTCTTAATTATGTCTGGGTCTATGCGTGATAAACAGAGGAATGAAATGTTAGAGTTTGCCAGATATAAAAAGTTTGCCAATCTAACGATACTAATATCCGTATTGGTAGTTGGTGCGGTCGTGTTAATATCTGGTTTAAGTGTTATCTTTGCCCTATCGCAATTACTTCAAAACGGTGGACTAGACAAACTAATTAATATTGGCGGCCAGAATACAGATATTAATCAGTTATTAAATTCACTGCAGGTAAGTTATTAATTTGACCAAATAGGTCTTCACAGTAGATAATAAGAGGTATGATAATGTCAAAGAAATTATTTGTTACTTGTTTTTTACTAGCCTGCGCTTTGGGCAGTATTCCGCTAGTCAAAGCATTTGCTCAAGGCACAACATTATCTGATCAGCAAATAACTTTAATTAAAGATAACTGTGTCTCATCAAGAAATACCTTAAACCAGCTACATGTTAGTGATGCACTTTTGAGAGTTAATATGGGCCAGGTTTATGAATCAATGTCAACAAAACTAATGGACAAATTTAATAGTCGAATCTCATATAACAGCCTTAGCAATTCAGATTTAGCTGCTGTGTCAAAAGATTATGTTTCCACACTCGATGAATTTAGGTTGGATTATATAGCTTACGAAGCACAATTATCATTAGCTCTTAAAATTGATTGTGAAAAAAAGCCAGCTGATTTTTATGATGCAATTTCAGTCGCATATAAAGGTCGAAATCTAGTTCATGATGATGTTTTAAAGCTCAACCAATACATTGATAAATATCAATTAGCTTTGGATAAGTTTGAAAAAGATTACCAGGCAATTGCCGAAGGGTCAAAAAAATAATGAGTGAAGTAAAAATGGTATTAAAGATTGAAGAGTTATCACCATATAGCAAGCATCGCTTTTTGATACTTATTACCGCGTCTATTTTAATTTCTTTCGTTTTAGTCGCTATTAGTATGGCGCTATACAACAGTAGTGGTGCGGCGCAGCTTGATCTAAGTCGTCCAGGGTATGTTAGTATTCGCTCTCAAGCTGTGACAAATGATAATGATTTTGAGAATTATGCTAGCACTGGGGCTATTAATCAAAAAGCAATTAGTGAGTTTAAGATACTTTATTCTAAACAAGCAACCAAAACAAAAGCTGTTGATGCTTTCGGTGGTGACCCACTCAACTTTGCGTCGCTTGGTTTAGAATTAACAACTGAATAGTAATTAAATTGATTTTGCTAAATTGTCACGCAACCAGCCGTCAATTTTACCAGCTCCCATAAATAATACCAATTTACCTTCGGCGCGCATTTTTTGAACTTCATTCCACAAACTATCATTGAAGTCGGCCACAATCACATGGTCTTTATTTGTAATATTTTGTATTAATTCTTCTGGGCTTAAGATTGGCAGATTAGGGTCTTCGCGAGTTAAATAGGTAGGCAGCCAATAAATTGTTTCTGCTAATTCAAATTGTGTTGTGTATTGATTACGAATATTATGTTGTCTAATATTCTGATGTGGTTGATAAACTAATACTACGTGGTCTGACAGCTCATGGGCCAGCTGTAGGGTGGCAGCAATTTCAACTGGATGATGACCATAATCACTGTATAAGCCCTCAGCAAGCTTCTCAAAGCGCCTGTCGGTGCCTGGGAAGCGTATTAGTATATCATTAGTATTTTGGTCAATACCTAACTGGTTTAGAGCGACCTGTACTAAGGTTGCGTTGCGACGATTACATTCGCCATTTAAGGCAAGATCAGAGTTAACTTGTAGGGGCTCTAATATAGTTGTATTCGGCATGTTTTTGAACAGTTCGGCATGTTGATCACTCCATGTGATAACCCGGTTACTATTCATAGCAAATTGTTGAAAGGCCTGTTGATAATCGGCCTCGGTATGATATGTGTCTGGATGATCGAAATCAATTGAGGTAAGTAGTGCTAGGTAAGGTGAATAATGAAGGAAATTATGATCAAATTCATCACATTCATATATAAAATATTCACTTTTTGGGTTAAATTTACCACTTGGGCCAAATTTAAGGGTAGTCCCAATTGAATAACTAATTGGAATATTTAACTGCAGTAAGGTCCATACCAACATACTAGTTGTGGTAGTTTTGCCATGTGTACCGGCGACAGCAATGAGTTTAAGATTTTTGTCATTGATGATATATGACAATAATTCATCGCGTTTGGTAGTTTTTATGCCAAGTTTCTTGGCTAAAACCAATTCTGGATTATCTTCAGTCAAAGCTGATGAGTAGACAAACCAATCGATTGGTCTATCATGGTGACGCGCTTGCAAAAACACACCATCTTGAGGTCCGATATTAATTACAATATCTTTTTTGCGTAATTCTTCTGTCATTAAGGATTCTACCAAGTCAGAACCGGCAACGTGGTAACCGGCGTCATTAGCAATTTCCATTAATGGGCCAATACCAACACCGCCAACACAAGAGAAAAAGATATTCATGCTATTAGTATAACATTTGAGTTAAAATTTATCTTTTATGCTCAAAATTTGAATAGCAAGTCCCATTCTAACTTTACGGGTTATTGCTTTCTGACCGTCCACTATCATTACGTTTATACCAACGGCACACTCTTCGTGTGACTTCGTCAGCACGTGGCGTTCGGCTGCTTCGCACAGTCTGTTGGATATAAAGTAATGATAGTTTGACGTACTTGGGTAATATTGAGAGATTTATGGCTTACGGCGGGG
>Ga0209429_10001178_pt1 | contig 16702 bp, 14 predicted proteins | sample BarGraNGADG00212_3_FD_184493 | JGI IMG/M metagenome (GOLD analysis project Ga0209429, IMG submission 184493) | Arctic peat soil microbial communities from Barrow, Alaska - Barrow Graham LP Ref core NGADG0004-212 (SPAdes) (version 2) | ecosystem: Environmental > Terrestrial > Soil > Wetlands >... | reverse complement strand
GAGATAAGGGATGTGAAAATAAAGACCATCAACACGTATCATGACAATTCCGGGGGGAAAGAACGGGGAAATAATTTAATTTCGGTGATTAACACTGATAATTTAGTTTTAGCGCATATGGGAGACTTGGGACACAGTCTTGATTACGGGGCGCTGCAAGAAATGGGCAAAGTGGATATATTGCTTTTACCGGTTGGCGGATTCTTCACAATCGATGCCGCTTTGGCCGTAAAGGTTATGAACGATATTAAGCCCGGCATTACAATACCTATGCACTATAAAACAGCCAAGTGCGCTTTTCCTATTACGCCGGTGGAGGATTTTACGAAAGGTCAAAATAACGTCTATGTGCTCAAAGAATCGGAAATCATGATTAAAAAAGAAACTCTGCCCCGTAAACGGGAAATTATCGTCTTGCAGCATGCCTTATAACCGATATATTTTCCGCATGCCACTTTTGAAAAAATTATATATTTTGAATATAAAATTGCTTTGGAGGAACCATCAATGGAAGTAAGAGAAAAGGTAGTTATCGTGACCGGCGGCGCCCTGGGAATAGGCCGCGCCTTATGCCAGCGCTTTGCCCGTGAAGGCGCGCGGGCAATTATTGTGGCCGATGTTAATGAAGCGGGAGCAAAGGCGGTAGCCGAAGAGGTTAAAGGCAGAGCCGTGATCTGCGATGTACGCAAAGAAGACGATATTATCCGTCTGATCCGCTTTACAGAAGAGACGTTCGGAGTGGTCGATATTTTCTGCTCTAACGCCGGGATAATAGTATTGGGAGGAGTGGAGGTTGCCAATAATGATTGGCAACGGATCTGGGAAATCAATGTCCTGGCCCATGTCTATGCGGCGCGGGCAGTTATTCCCGGCATGATCAAGCGCGGCGGCGGCGTCTTCATGATTACCGCTTCAGCGGCAGGTCTGCTCAGCCAGATCGGTTCCGCTCCCTATTCCGTCACCAAGCACGCGGCGGTCGGAATGGCCGAAAATCTTTCCATTACTTATGGCGAGCAAGGAATAAAAGTATTTGCTTTATGTCCTCAGGCGGTGGAAACGGAAATGACAAAGCAGGGCGGGGGCGTCGCTGCAGTTGATGGCATGATGAAACCGGAACAACTCGCCGAAGCCGTGATTGAAGGCTTCAAGCGGGAACAATTCCTGATCTTGCCGCATCCTGAAGTAAAAACCTACATGCAGCGTAAAACTGCCGATTACGACCGGTGGCTGCAGGGTATGCGCAGACTGCAGACACGCTTTTTTCAGGGGGCACCCCTCAAAAAAAGTAGCGGCAGATAAAGTCCCCCTTAATAAAGGGGGATATAGGGGGATTTTATGGTATTCCTTAACCTCTCCCCCAACCCCTCTTTACCCTGAAGGGCACGCGTAGAAAAGAGGGGAGTGCTTAAGTCAATGACATTGAATATTAACCATTGTAGTTTCTGATAAAGGAGGAATTTTTATGAGTGCAGATGATAAATGTGCTTTAGTCAGCAATACAACTGATCTGGATAAAGCATTAAAGGAAAAGGATAAAGTCATCGCTTTTGTTTATGCCTCCTGGTGCCCTTTTTGCAGAAAAATTTTACCCGTATTTCAGGAACAAGCCCGGGACGGGCGGCGGAATTTTCTTCTTGTCGCGGATGACGAGGAAAATATCGCGGAAAGATATACAATAGATGTCTTCCCGACGCTGTTGTTTTTTAATAAAGGAGCTGTTTCCCTGAGGCTCGATGGAAAGCCGGGTGTGGGCTTAAATGAAAAACAAGTAAAACACTTCATTAAGTCCTGCCCTCTGCCGGAAGCTTAATACCATTTCTAAATCAAAGATGATATCGAGGCGGCAAGGAGGAGGCGACGGCAGGTCCGCCGCGGCGGATTGAGGAAGCCGACGACGCTGCTAACGAAGAAATAGCAATGTATTTAAAGAGAATGGCCGGTCGATCTGGCGCCGGTCTTTCTTTTTTTATTAGACTATGATTATTTACTAAAAAATATAGTCACCCTATGGAATAAAATATTACTTGACAGTTAGACTATGATGGTGTAGATTATACCAAACTTGTAAAAGGGTGTGTTATGGCAGATCATGTCAAAACAAAAAGCAGAAAAGACCGTATTATGGACGCGGCTCTGCACATCTTTGCCGAAAAGACTTTCCAGGAAGCGACAATCTCCGAAATCAGTAAGGAGTCAGGGGTTTCGGAGGCTACCATTTACGAGTATTTCGGCACTAAAGAAGACCTTCTCTTCGCTATTCCCGAAAAAATATCCAACGATACTTTTGAAGAATCAAAGCTGGTTTTGCCTTTCATCAAGGATGTGGAAGGACGGATGCGGGCAATATTGTTGAGCTATATCCAGTTATATCAGAACAATCCTCATTATTCGGCGCTGGTTTTGCTGCAACTTATGTCCAACAAGCGTTTCCGGCAGACAGCCGCTCATGCGGCTATTCGCCGTTCCGCCCACGGTCTATTGGATTGTATTCGTGATGGTATCGCCGACGGCACTTTCCGTAAAGATGCCGATGCTTATCTGATTCGTTCTCTGCTGATGGGCACCATTGAACACTTATTTATTCACTGGCACATGCAGGGGATGCCCAAAAGAGAAAAAAGCATTATGGATATGCTGGACCCATTTCTGGAGATTGTTTTGAGCGGCATTCGAGCCAGGAGGGAAGAGACCGGTCTTACTCTTCATCTGCAACTGGAAGACGCGCGGGCGCTCGGAAAACTTCTCCAGGCAAAGGGGAGATTGAAAAAGGACAGGCCTGAAGGCGCCAGGAAGGCTCCTCAGGCGAAAAAACACAATAAATAAAAAAACCATATAAAAGAAAGGAGTATCATCATGAGAACCAAGAAAGATTACATCAAAGGTCTGTCCAAAATGAAACGAAACCTTTATTACGACGGCCATTTGATCGACAGGACGGACGAACTGCAGATGGATTGCCTCAATACCATCGGTACAACGTACGACGAAGCGGCCAAGCCGGAAAACCAGGATCTGTGTACGGCTATTTCTCATCTAACGGGAGAACGGATCAACCGTTTTACTCACATTCATCAAAACAAGGAAGACCTGCACAGGAAACAGGATATGACGCGCATGCTCTGCCAGAAGGTCGGCGGCTGCATCCAGCGCTGCATGGGAATTGACGGCAGCAACGCCATCTATAACGTTTCCTTTGAAGCAGATAAAGTGAAAAAGGGAGCCACGCAGTATCATGAGAATTTCAAGAAGTGGCTGACCCGTTTCCAGAAGGAAGACCTTATCGGCTGCTGCGCCCAGACGGACGTGAAGGGCGACCGGATGCTGCGGCCCGCCGACCAGCCGAATCCCGATGCTTATGTGCGCATCAAGGAGAGAACCAAGGACGGTATTGTTGTTGAAGGCTGCAAAGTCCATATTTCCGAGGCCTCCGTGGCCGACGAGGTGCTGGTGCTCCCCACCCGCGCATTGCGTCCGGAAGACAAGGACTATGCCGTAGCCTTCGCCGTTCCGGGTGACTGGGAGGGGCTCAAGCAGGTAGTGACCATCCATAATCTTAGACCGAGAGAACACTTTAAGCGCGGATTTATGCCGGGCGCCACCGATTCCTATATGATTTTTGAAAATTGTTTTGTGCCCTGGGAAAGGGTTTTCCTGGCCGGCGAGTATCAGCACGGCGGCGTATGTGCTCTCCTTTTTGCCCTGTTCCATCGCCATTCCTATTCCGGCTGCAAACCGGCCATCGGCGATGTCATCATGGGAATGGCCGCCCTGGCGGCCGAAGTGAACAACATTCATAAGCAGTCCCATGTCCGGGAAAAGCTGGCGGAACTGATTATGACCACCGAACTTGGTTATGCCGCCGGATACACCGCATCCGATCTGGGCAAGCCTGAAGTCTACATTCCCGGTGTCGGTTTCATGCCCTACGGTCCCGGCTCCTTCATTCCGAATTCGATTTACTGCAATGTCGGCCGCTGCCTGTCGGGTGAGGCGGTCTGGCGCGAGGCGGAGATTCTGTGCGACCTCTCCGGCGGCGTCACGGCGACCTTCCCCCACGAGAAGGATTTCGTCAATCCGGCAACAGGCAAAGCACTTTTGAAATATACCAAGCGCAATCCGAACATGTCGCCGGAGGATCAGGCCCAGTTCTGGAGATTACTAGGTGACGCGCTGTGCTCGGCCACCGCTGGCATCCACAACATCGGCAGCTACCACGGTGGCGGTTCGCCGATTATGGAGCAGATCGCCATCACAACCCAGTACGATATCGAGCCCCGCAAGAAACTGGTGAAATATATCGCCGGCATGAGTGGCGGCGACCGGGAGGCCTTGAGCCCCGTGGCGAAAAAAGCGAAGAAATAAAGCAAACCCCCACAGTCTCACCAACAAAACCTTTCCCTCCCTGTGATCCTCCCGGAAAACAGGGAGGGAAAGGTTGTATCCTCACAATGAAAGGAGAAATTTTATGTTCGATCTGTCCAAATTTTCCTTAAAAGATAAAGTAGCCATTGTCACCGGAGGCAGCCGCGGCATTGGCCAGGCGATCGCCTACGGTTTTGCCAAAGCCGGGGCCAAGGTGATTATTACGAGCCGTAAGGCGCAGGACCTGGAAGCGACGGCAGCCGAGATCAGGGCCTTTGGCGGCGAGGTTCTTGTTCTTCCCGCCCATCTGGGCAAGATGGAAGAGATCCAGAAAATGGTCAACGCCGTCATGGATAAGTACGGCAGAATAGACATCCTCGTCAATAATGCCGGAGCCAGCCCCGCTATGGGGTCGGTCCTGGACTCCGATGAGCGCCTTTGGGACACCATCATGAACCTGAACTTAAAGGGAGTATATTTTGTCAGCCAGGCTGTAGCGAAGATTATGAAGAAACAGGGTGGCGGCAAGATTATTAATACAGCCTCTATCGACGGTTTCAAGCCGGAGCCGGGCGTCAGCGTCTATTCCATTTCCAAGGCGGGCGTGCGCATGATCACGAAAGCCTTTGCCGGGGAGTTGGCCCCCTATAACATCCAAGTGAACACCATCGCTCCCGGTCCCATCAACACGAAAATGATGAATTCCCATTGGTGGAATCTAACTCCTGAGGAAGCCAAGAAGGCTAAAGAAGAGCTGGATAAGGTCCTGCCCATGCACCGCATCGGACAACCCGATGACATTGCCGGCGCGGCCATTTATCTGGCCTCCGCAGCCTCCAACTATACGACGGGCACAGAGATAATTATTGATGGCGGCGTGTTGCTGTCCAATATGAATATCGTGGAAGGACACTAATTGCAATGAAGACATTAGAACATTTATTGGCGCCCATCCGGGTGAGATCCTTAGAAATACCGAATCGGGTAGTCATGCCGCCTATGGGAACAGCCCTTGGCAATGATGACAGCACCGTCAGCGAAGCGAACCTGGCCTATATAAAACGCCGGGCTCAGAGTGGCGCCGGACTCATCATCACCGAGATCACGGAAGTGCATCCCCTTGGTTCCGCCTCACCCCGGTGCCTTGGCGTCTGGGATGATAAATTCATTTCGGGACTGGCCAAGCTTGTCGATGTGGTGCATGCCCAGGGGAGCAAGATTGCCATGCAGCTGCACCATACAGGCCGTGAAAACTATCTGCTTCAGCGGAAAAAGAAGGCTATTGGGCCTTCAGCAATACCTAGCTATATCTTCGGTTTTCTGGGAGCGCCGCGCGAGATGACGCTGGAAGATATCGAGGAGACCATTGCGGCTTTTGGCAGCGCGGCCATTCGGGCTAAAAAGGCAGGGTTTGATGCCGTGGAGCTTCACGCGGCACATGGCTATCTCCTCATGCAGTTTCTCTCGGCCAATTGCAATCAGCGTACGGATAAATACGGAGGAGATTTCCGCGGACGATCCCGCTTCATGATCGAGTGCCTCCGGGAAGTGCGCAAACAAGTAGGCAATGATTTCCCTATGTCCATTCGGATTTCCGGCGAGGAGTGCATCAAGAACGGCTATACCATCTCCGACATGCAGACCATTATTCCTGATCTGGTGAGTGCCGGTGCGGACATGATCAATGTGTCCTTTGGCACTCATGGCAACCCGGAAGTGAACATTGATACACCGAACCCGAGCGCTCCTGTTGAATACGCCCCGGGCTTCAAGGCATATCTGGCCCGGAAAATCAAAGACGTGACGAAGGTCCCCGTCATTTCCGTAGGTCGTTATGTCGATCCCTATGCCATGGATGAAGTCATTGCCAGGGGAGACGCGGACCTTGTTGCCGTGGCAAGGCAACACCTGGCCGACCCCGATTTCCTGAAAAATGCCAGGGAAGGACATCCGGAAGACACTCTGGAATGCCTTGCCTGCAATCAGGGATGCATTGAGCGCCTTTCATTAGAGCAGCTCCCGATTCGTTGCGCCATTAATCCACAAACTGGTCAGGAACTGCTTTACCCGGTGGGCCCGGCGGCAGTCAGCCGCAACGTTTGGGTTGTTGGTGGTGGACCGGGCGGGCTTACAGCTGCTTTTGAGGCTGCACGCCTCGGGCATCATGTAACCCTCTTCGAGCAAGAAAAGGAGACCGGCGGAAATGTACGTTATGCCGCGAAGGCGCCCTACAAAGCAGTGTACGGTAAATATATTCAGACCCTCACGGCAAATTGCAAAAAGAAAGGTGTGGCTATCAAAACGAACACCGAAGTCACCGAGGCCATGATCGAAGCGGGCAAACCCGATGCAGTCATCCTGGCCATCGGCGCCGACAAATCCACTTGCCCGGCCGAGGGCATTAACTCATCAGTGGTTTGTGACGCCTGGCAGATCCTGGATGGCGAAGTCAAGCCCAAGGATCACGTTGTCGTCATCGGAGGAGGCCTTGTGGGTATGGAAACGGCTGATTTCCTGCGCGAGAAGGGCGTCAAGGACATTACCCTGGTTGAGATGCTGAGCAAGTCGCCGGTTTTGCCGCAGGCGGCACATGGCTACATGCTGCATAAACGTCTTCGGGCAGGTGGGATCAAACTGATGTTCGGTACAACTGTAAAACTTATTACAGAAGGATCGGTTGTTGTTACCAAAAACGGCGAAGATAGTAAGCTCGAACCTGTCAACCAGGTTATTGTCGCCATAGGTGTTACTCCGAGAAACACACTCAAAGACATGCTTCAGAAAAAAGGTATTCGTCATTTCATCGTCGGTGATGCTGTTGCACCCCGCCGGATTATTGAAGCGACGACGGAAGGGGCGAAAGCGGCCTGGGATATATGATTTTCTTTATGCATTTAAGCGCTCCCTGTGTTGGCTGCGTTGTCGGCTTCTAAAATCCGCCGCGGCGGATCTGCGTCGCCTCCGCCTTGCCGCCTTGGTATCATCTTAAATGTAGAAGAAAATATTAAAAGTGTGAGATGAATTTTATGGATTTACGCGAACGCTTTATCAAGACAAATGGAATAAAGTTGCATGTCATGGAGGCAGGACCGCAGGACGGCCAGATGATCTTCTTCCTCCACGGCTTCCCGGAATTCTGGTACGCCTGGCGCAAACAAATTCACTACTTTGCCCAAAAAGGATATCTGGTTGTCGCGCCCGACCAGCGTGGCTATAATTTGAGCGATAAACCGCAGGGCATTGCCTCATACAAAATTGATGAGCTGGCCAAAGATATAGTCGGTCTGATCAATGCTTACGGCCGCAAGCAGATTTTTCTTGTTGGGCATGACTGGGGCGCGTCGGTTTCCTGGTGGATGGCGCTTAAATATCCTGATCGCATCAAGAAACTTGTCATCATGAACGTTCCCCATCCCAAAGTAATGGCCAAAACCATGTTTACGAATCCCAAGCAAATGGAGAAAAGCTGGTACATATTTTATTTTCAGTTACCGGGCGCGGTGGAGAAGTTTGCCTCGGCCAATAATTATGCCTGGCCTGTGCAACTCCTTGCTTCATCAGGCCGTCAGGGTGCATTCACGCAGGAAGAACTCGAAGAGTACAGAAAAGCCTTCATGCAGCCGGGCGCTTTTTCGGCTATGGTGAACTGGTACCGGGCGATGATTCAAACGCAGCAAGAACCGCCGACCAGTTTAGATGTGACGATGCCCATGCTTTTTTTATGGGGCATGAAAGATATCGCTCTCATGTCCGAGATGGCCGATGACAGCATGGTCTACTGTAAGCAGGGCAAACTTATCAAGTTTCCCGAAGCCACACACTGGATACAGCATGAAGAAGCTGATAGAGTGAATGCTCTGATCGAAGAATTTATCGGTGTGCAAAAATAAAAAAATGCCCCGGTTCAACTGCCATTTTTAGATTTAACATCCAAAGGCCTCGGTATTTTTTTTGTAACATTGATAAAAAGTTCCTGCAAGACCTGGATGCTAAGAACGCCTTTGCGGAGATTCCATAAATTGGGCACAATGTTTCTGGCAACGTCATGTTTACTGCGGGATGAAACAAATTATAGGAACAAACTAAAATATCACAGGAGGAGTTATGAGTAAAAGAGATGTAGTATTTGTTGATGGTGTAAGGACAGCTTTCGGAACCTTGGGACGCACACTGCGTAACTTTACGATGGAACAGCTGGGCGGCATTGCCATCAAAGGCCTGCTTGCGAAAACTAAAATTATTGAAAAAGGCGCCCATGTGGATTCCGTTTTTGCCGGGTCAGCCATCGGCGGGACCTCCGCCCTGAACCCGGCCCGTTGGGCCTCCCGGGCCGGCGGTCTTCCCATGAGCACGGCGGCATCCTATGTGGAAATGCAGTGCGGTTCGGCCATCGATTCCATCAACCACGCTGCCTGGAGAATCATTGCCGGTCAGGCCGACATCATGATCGCCGGCGGTATGGAATCCTACAGCCAGGCATGCGCCAAATTTCCCATGTCGACCGAACCTTTCCGGATGATCCCTCCCCTGCCTATTGCCCCGTCCCTTTCCCCCTTTCCCGAGGAGTGTATAGGAATGGGATTGACCGCGGAGAATTTGCAAAAGCAGTATAATATATCGCGTCAGGCGCAGGATGAGTTCGGTCTGCGCAGCCAGATATTGGCCAAGAAGGCTATGGACGCCGGTTATTTCGTGGATGAGATTATTCCCGTTATGGTTCCCCAGGGAAAGAAGAAACCGCCCCTGGAGTTCAAAGTGGACGAGCATCCCCGTACGACCTCCATAGAAGCCCTGTCGGCCCTGTCGCCGGCGTTCATTAAAGACGGAACGGTCACCGCTGGAAACGCCTCCGGTCGTAACGACGGCGCCTGCTTCGTTCTGATGATGACCCGCGAGAAGGCCGAGCAGCTGGGATACAAACCGATGGCCAAATGGATCAGTGGCGGCGATTTCGGTGTCGATCCCAAGATCATGGGCATCGGGCCGGCTTATGCCATTCCTCAGGCCCTGAAGCGCGCCAACCTGAAGATTGCCAATATGGACGTCATGGAATGTAATGAGGCCTTTGCAGTTCAAAATCTGGCGGTCATTGCGGAACTCGAGAAGCAGATGGGCGAAAAGATTAATATGGACAAATGGAACCCCAACGGCGGCGCGATTGCCTTCGGTCATCCCAACGGCGCTTCGGGCTCCCGTCTTTGTATCTTTACGATGAAAGAGTTGATCCGCAAGGGCGGCAAGTACGGCTTCTTCAGTTCCTGCTGCGGTGGCGGTTTGGGTGTAGCCACAGTCATTGAGAATCTGCAGCGCTAGCATTTTACACGAACTGCCTTGAGCGGGAAAGTGTAAAAAATCGTAGTATTTAATTTTTTTGTGCCGCCAGGTTCACCATATCCTGGCGGCATTTTACTTGTGACCTTCAGGTTACTGATTACCAAATATTAATTGCGGTAATCCGCAATTTTAGAAACGAGAGGAATTATGGCCGAAAAATTTATTAGCGATAGAAATTTAAAGTTTTTGCTCTACGAAATGTTTGATGCAGAGTCCCTTCTTAAGTATCCCCGTTATGCCGATCACAGCCGTGAGATCTTTGACATGGTTCTGGAAACGGCAATGAAGATGGGGAAAGACCTTTTCAAACCGATTTTTTCAGAAATGGATAAACAGGCGCCGGAATATGTGAAAGGCGAAGTCAAGGTTCATCCTCAGGTCAGGACGATCATGCGGGAGTGTGGCGCCGGGGGGTGGATTGGCGCTACCTTCAACTGTGAGCACGGCGGGCAGCAATTACCGGAAATGGTGGGCATGATGGTACCGACGGCGATCTTTGCGGCTGCCAATTATTCCGCCGCCGTCTTTCATGGCCTTACAGGGGGGGCAGCGGGGCTGATCGCTTCCTACTGCTCGCAAGAGATGAAAGACATGTACCTTCCCAAGATGATGGCAGGCGAGTGGCAGGGAACAATGGCGCTCACGGAACCCCAGGCGGGCAGTTCTCTGACTGATATCACCCTGACGGGAGAACCGACGGATCAGGGTTATTACAAATTCAAAGGGCAGAAGATTTTTATCTCTGCCGGCGAACACGATGGCGCGGATAATGTCATCCACCTGGCCATCGGCAGAATTAAGGGCGCTCTTGCCGGCATTAAGGGCATCTCCCTCTTTGTCATTCCTAAAAAACGAATCGAAAACGGTAAACTGGTTTTCAATGATGTTAATTGTGCCGGTATCTACCACAAACTGGGCTATCGCGGCGCACCCATCACTCAACTGGCTTTCGGTGAAAACGATGATTGCCGCGGCTGGTTGGTTGGCGAACCCAACAAGGGCCTTTCTTACATGTTCCAAATGATGAACGGAGCAAGGATTGATGTGGGCTTGGGTGCAGCCTGCATTTCGTCGGCTGCTTATTACGCCTCCCTGGAATATGCCAAGGAACGTCCTCAGGGTCGCAGACTTTCTTCCAAAGATCCGCTCTCAGCGCAGGTGCCCATTATCGAGCATGCGGACATCAAAAGAATGCTTTTGTTCCAGAAGGCCATCGTTGAGGGATCGCTCTCATTACTCATGCAGTGCAGTCTTTACCATGACATGGAAAAAGTCACCGAGGGCGAGGAGCATGAGAATTACAATCTTTTGCTGGAACTTCTTACTCCTGTGGCGAAGACTTATCCTTCGGAGATGGGAATTCTCTCCTGCAGTCAGGGTCTCCAGATTCTGGGCGGCTACGGGTATTGTGATGAGTTCCCTCTGGAGCAGTTCTATCGCGACGTCCGGATTCATCCGATTCACGAGGGCACGACCGGCATTCAGGGTATGGATCTTTTAGGTCGCAAAATGATGATGAAAAAAGGCAAGGCCGGTCAGCTCTACCTGGCCAACGTTCGCAAGGCCATCAAGGCGGCGGAAGATGATGCCGAAATGAAACCTTTTGCAGCTGCCCTCGAAACGGCATTAGGAAAGTTGGAAAAAGTTACTGCCCATCTCTTTGGCGTTGCCGCCAAGGAAGGCCCGGAAATGTTTCTGGCCGATGCCACGCTTTACCTGGAATTCTTCGGTATTATTGCCATTGCCTGGCAGTGGCTACTGCAGGCAACCGTGGCAAAAAAAGCGCTTAAGGGGAATGTTGGCCCCGGCGATGTCAATTTCTACAATGGCAAAGTATGCACCTGCCGTTATTTCTTCGGCTATGAACTGCCCAAGATTGAAGGTTTGGCCACACGCCTGCTAAACGGCGATGGCCTGACGGTAACCATGAAAAACGATTATTTTGAAGAATAATTGATAAACTTTTTTTGTTGGGTCGAGCCTTTGCGGCTCGTCTCATACCATTTCGCTTTCAAAGGATAACGAGGCGGCGAGAAGGAGGCGTGTAAGGAACGGTCGCGACCGTTCCTTACAAATACGTTGAAGAAGCCGACGACGCTGCCAATAAAGTTAGCCAAAGAAAGCGAATTGGTATCAACAGATCAGGAGATGATATGGATATTTTGACAAGCAAGCAAAACGGTATTCTCGTAATTGAATTCAACCGGCCGGAAAAGAAAAACTCCATCACTGCTGCGATGTATCAGATGATAGCGGACGCGCTGAAAGACGCGCAAAACGACGTGGCGGTACGCGTCATATTATTTAGCGGCAAGCCGGAAATTTTTACCGCAGGAAATGATCTGGAAGACTTCATGAATAGTTCTTCACATGTCGAGCTTGCCGATCGTCCGGTAGCACAGTTCATGTTGCAACTCAGTCAGGCAACAAAGCCTGTTATCGCTGCGGTAGCCGGCGCGGCAATCGGTATCGGTACGACAATGCTGCTGCACTGCGATCTGGTCTATGCCGCCGATAACGCGAAGTTCTCGATGCCGTTTGCCAAGCTTGGTCTGTGTCCGGAATTTGCATCCAGCATGCTCTTGCCGCAGATAGTTGGCTATCAGCGCGCGGCGGAAAGACTTTTTTTTGGTGAATCGTTTTCAGCACATGAAGCTTTCGAAATGGGAATGGTCAACAAAGTTTTGCCGCCTGATGAACTCCTGACGTTTGCCAAGGCGCAGGCAACAAAGCTGGTGTCATTACCGGCATCATCGCTACGCACAATAAAGAGTTTAATGAAATCCGGCCAGACCGATATAATCATGGCGAAGATATGGGAAGAAGGCAAACATTTCGGCGCGATGCTGCTGGCGCCGGAAGCGAAAGAAGCGTTCAACGCGTTCTTCCAAAAACGCAAACCGGATTTTACTAAATTTTCATAAGTCCACTTTTTTGTGGGTTGCTTGACTATCAATATCAATACTATATTATTTGCAAATAAATAAATTATTCCAAGCATTTTTGTGTCTTTCATTATTTTCTTGACAGTCATCCGGCATTCGCTTATAACATTAAAGTTGAACTTTAATGTTTGGGCTTGCCTATGAAACTGAAAATTGGTGAAATAGCAAAAAGAAGCGGCGTTCGTGCCTCCACGATCCGCTATTATGTGCAGGAGGGGCTACTGCCCAAACCCGAAAAGGCCAACGAAAAAATGGCCTACTACAATGAGGGCTGCATTGAGAGACTGCAAATCATTCAAGAGCTTCAGGAAAAACGCTACTTCCCGCTCTATCTCATTAAAAATATTTTGCGCCGCATGGATGAAGGCCTGAGTCTGCCGGAGGCGGAAACAGTGGAAAATGCCGTATTCGGTTCGGATGATCGCATTGGTCGAGAACTTATCGATCGCCCTGCCTTTCTTGCCGCGACAGGCCTTACGGAAAAAGAGTTAAAGCAGGCCGAAAATTTAGGCATTCTTATTCCCTTTACCACCGGCGCAGATAAAACGCTTTATAACGAAGATGATATACGCATTGGCCGGGATGGCCTCAAAAAAATGATCAAACTGGGGCTGGCGCTCGACGAGTTATCGTTTTTCGTCGAACTGGGCAAAAAAATAGTGGCAAAAGAAATGGTGCTTCGCCGCAAAATTGTTACCGGTAAATCTACCAGAGAAAATATTCTCATCACCGCCGAGCTCACGCGAATTGGCGATTTCTACCGCGACTATATTATGCGGCGTCTATTCCAGAAACAGGTTGAACAAAATATTCAAAAGAGCCTATCTAAAAAGCAAAGAAAAACGGCAGCAAAGATTTAACGGCAACAAAATATAAGGAGGTGTGTCATGTACAATACTGCGATTACAAAAATGTTCGGGATCAAGTATCCCATTATCTGCGGGGCGATGATGTGGCTATGTAAACCAAATCTCTGCGCGGCCGTCTCCAACGCCGGTGGCATGGGCAACCTTACGGCGGGCAATTATGAAACGGCCGATGACTTCCGTGCGGCAATTCGGCAAACACGCAAACTCACCGATAAGCCTTTTATGGTGGCAATTACCCTTTTGCCTTCCGTGCGGATAACGCCGGAGCATCATAAAATGTATGTGAAAGTCTGTGCGGAAGAAAAGGTTGCCGGCATCGAGTTTTCCGGAACGCCGCTGGATAAAGTCGCCGGAATGGAAGCCGTTGAAATGCTGAAAAAAGCCGGCGTAAAAATGTTTCACAAAGTTGGTGCACTGCGTCACGCGCAGCATGCGGAGAAAATCGGATTTGATGGTATTTACGCGGCGGGGATCGAAGAGGGTGGTCATCCCTTAAATGACGATGTCACCTCTATGGTGCTTACACCAAAGATTGTTTCCTCGGTAAAGATTCCTGTTGTTACCGTCGGCGGCATTGCTGATGGCCGGACCATGGCAGCAGCATTGACGCTCGGGGCGCAGGGCGTAATGATGGCGAGTCGCTTTATCGCAACAAAAGAGTGTGAAGTGCATGAAAATATCAAGCAGGAGTTAATCCGCAAGCAGGAATTTGATACGGTCATTTACGGCAAATCCATCGGTTTGCAGGGTCGCGGCCTTAAATCCAAAGTGCTGGAAGAGGTGTTGGCCATTGAAGCGCGGCATGGTGGCTTTGAAGAATTGATTCCGCTTCTTTCCGGTCAGAAAGTTAAAGAGGCGTGGGTGACTGGCGATGTGAATTATGCGCCACTGATGGTGGGCCAATCCATCGGCCTAATCAACGATATTCCCACCTGCAAGGAGTTGCTGGAAAGAATGGCGGCTGAAGCTTGCGATTCTTTGGAAAAGGCAAGCAAAGCTTGCAACGGATAAACAGTACCGACAAATAATAAGAAAAGGAGCAGTTATGAAAACACGTATCACTGAAATGGTCGGAACCAAATATCCGATTGTGCTCTCCGGCATGAGTTGGATCAGCACTCCTAAGATGGTTGCGGCAGTATCCAACGCTGGAGGTCTGGGAATTCTGGCTACGGGGCCGCTCAGCAGCGCACAAACACGTGAAGCTATTCGGGAGGTCAGAAAATTAACGGATAAACCCTTTGGCGCCAATGCTACGCTGATGTTTCCGGGAGCCGCGGAAAATGCCAAAGTCCTTTTGCAGGAAAAAGTACCGGTCATTAATTTTGCGCTGGGCAAAGGTGACTGGATTGTTAAGGAAGCGCATAAATACGGTGGCAAGGTTTTTGCCACCGTTGTCAATGTCCGTCATGCCAAACGGGCTCAGGATTATGGCAGTGACGCGGTTATCGCCACCGGCCAGGAGGCTGCAGCTCACGGCGAAGATGTCACATCGCTTGTGCTCGTTCCGCATCTTGCCGAAAATTTGCAAATACCGGTTATTGCCGCCGGAGGTTTTGCCGACGGCCGGGGATTAGCGGCGGCACTTGCTTTAGGCGCCGAAGGTATCGCCCTGGGCACAAGACTGATGGTAACAAAGGAAAGTCCACTGCATGACAACTACAAAAAAATGACACTGGAAAAAGAGGTCTATGACACGCTTTTCTCCAAGCGTTTTGATGGCATTCTCTGCCGCGTGATGAAAACTGATGCCGCCAAAAGGGCGATCAAAAGAGGCTTGAACCTGCCCGCTGCCTTTTTCAATTCACAGGAAATTGCCAAACGGGTCAATATTCCTTATTTCAAACTGTTTCTCGGCGTTCTGGCATCAGGCTGGGCAAACGCCAAACAGTTAGCCTTTATGGCCAACGCCTTTAAAGCTTTTAATCTGGCAACGGAAGACGGCGACATAAAGACCGGCGTGTTACCTGTGGGCCAAGCGCAGGGACTGATTCATGACGAACCGACAGTCGCAGAACTGTTTGAGAGAATGGTGAATGAAGCGCAAAAGGCACAGGCAAAAGTTAACGCAGCGCTATCTTAAGAAAGGGCGTATTGTAATTTAATGCGTGTTGTGATATGGTGCTGTACAAAACTATTAATGAGAAGGGAGAAATGCAATCATGTCGGTAGCAACGGTATTAAAAGATATGGAAAAGTTGGTCGGAAAGGAAATTTTTGTTTCCGATTGGACACAGGTCACGCAGGAGCAGATTAACAAATTTGCCGATAGCACAAAAGATCATCAGTGGATTCATGTCGATGTGGAAAAAGCAGCCAAAGGGCCTTTCGGCAAAACCATCGCGCACGGGTTTCTTACTCTTTCCCACCTGCCGTTTTTCAGCTATCAGGTTCCGCTCAAATTCGAAGGGGCAAAGATGTCGATTAACTACGGCCTGGATAAAGTGCGGTTTATCAATCCCGTCGTTTCCGGTGCAAAAATCCGCGACCGCATTGTACTGTCTGGGCTGGAAGAAAGACCTGACAATCGGGTTCTGATGATTCAGACACACACGATAGAGATAGAAGGACAGGAAAAACCGGCGTGTGTTGCGCAGGCACTGGCGATGATTTTCTTCTAGAATTGTAGACTTTACAACATTTAGTTTTTAACTTTTGATAGCATTCCCATCACCATTGTTACATGATCAAAAAAAGGGTTGCGGAAAAATCCGCAACCCTTTTTTTATTTAATACATATTACTAATTCTAGCAGGTGAAGGCCTCATCGGTCATTTCCAACGGAGTCTTATCGCCCGCTTTGATGGCTTCGCAACGGGACTTCAAGGTCGTCAGGATTTCATTAGCGAAGTATTTCGCGGATGCGATTCTGCCGCTGTAGAAAGCAGCGTCTTTGTCCGCTCTCTGCAGGGCTTTCTTCTTACCTAACGAAGCGGCGCCCTTGGCTTCATAGATGGCTTCCAGTTTCTCAAAGGCAACACCACCGGCGTCGAGCAGGAAGTGGCCGACGATCACGTCTCCGAAGAGTTCCAGGTATTTGCAGGCATTGAGGACGGGAAGGAGGAAGTCCCCCGATTTGCCGGCCTGTGCGAAAAACATGGTCAGCTCGAGCCAGGCGTTGGAGGCTTCTTCCAGGAGGCTGGCAGCCTTGCCGAGTTCCGGATTGGCTTTCATCTTGGCGATGTTGGCCTG
>Ga0209429_10001175_pt1 | contig 16735 bp, 15 predicted proteins | sample BarGraNGADG00212_3_FD_184493 | JGI IMG/M metagenome (GOLD analysis project Ga0209429, IMG submission 184493) | Arctic peat soil microbial communities from Barrow, Alaska - Barrow Graham LP Ref core NGADG0004-212 (SPAdes) (version 2) | ecosystem: Environmental > Terrestrial > Soil > Wetlands >... | reverse complement strand
TCTGATCGGATTGTGCTGGAATTGCAGGGAAAACAAAGACCGGGCCTGGCAATCGAAGATGGCTTCCGACCACGTGGGCGCCATCGTGCCAGGGGGAGTTGCCGCGGCGGCGGTGGATTCCAACTGCCCACGCCATTGCGCGGCAAAATCGGCCAATGAAATTGGCAGGGTCATGCGGTTTTGACGATTCATTGCTTCGGCTGGTTATCCGCCACAGCCAGAAGAATAACTACACGCAGGATCTGGAAACAGCAAGCATTCGTCACGGTTTGTGCGCTTCTCACATTTTTCCGCAGGACTGGGAGCGCCGGCATCTTGCCGGCGTGGACGGAATCGAACGCGCCGGCAAGATGCCGGCGCTCCCAGTGAGGAGTCAACGCCCGAAAAAGGTGAGACGGTGCGCTCACGGTTTTGCTTCCTCGGATTTTTCTTGCCCAGCTGAATGCGCCTGTTAATGATCCCGTCATAACCGAAAACAACATCCTATCATGAACCGACATTCGAATTTCAATCGCCGTAATTTTCTGAAATCCAGCCTGCTGGGAACCGCGGCGTTGTCCGCGCTGGCGTTTCCGGTTGCCCCTTCGGCGGCGTTAACCAAAACCAGTCGCGATTCGTTTCACGGACTCAAAATTGGCATCGCCTCCTATTCCGTGCGGAAGTTTTCCCTGGATCAGGCGATCGAAACCACGCGCCAGCTCGGCCTCAAATATATTTGCCTGAAGGACATGCACCTGCCGCTCAAGAGCACCACGGCGGAACGTCAGGAGGCGCGCAAGAAAATCGAAGATGCCGGCCTTGTCCTCATGGGCGGCGGCGTCATTTATATGAATAACAACGAGGCCGAAATTCGAAGTCTGTTCGAATACGCCAGGGATGCGGGCATGCCGACCATCGTGGCCAGCCCCGATCCAGCCGCTCTGGATACGGTGGAAAAGATGGCCAAGGAATACAATATTCGGGTCGCCATCCATAATCATGGTCCCGGTGACAAACGGTATCCCTCGCCGATGGATGTCTTCCGCATGGTCAAAGACCGCGATGTGCGGTTGGGCATCTGCATGGACGTGGGCCACACCGTCCGGATTGGTGAAGATCCCGTCGAGGTTATGAAGGCCTGCGGCAGCCGGCTTTACGATTACCACGTGAAAGATGTCAACCAGGCCACGGCCAAGGGTGGCGCCACCGAAGTTGGCAAAGGCGTCATTGACATCGTCGCGGTGTTGAAAACGCTTCTGGATTTGAAATACCAGGATCATGTCGCGCTCGAATACGAAGCCAACGCCGATGCCCCTATGCCCGGCCTGATCGAATCCTACGCCTTCATGCGCGGCGTGCTGGCGACGCTGGCCTGATTCATGTCTTGGCGTTAATCCAACGGCCGTTTCCCGGTTCATTTCCCCAGGCAGAACTGGCTGAAAATGGAGTCGAGTAAATCTTCGGTGGTGGTTTTGCCGACGATTTCGCCCACGCAGTTCACCGCGATCCGCAAGTCCATCGCCGCCAGTTCGAGGCTTCGGTCCGCGCGCAGCGATTCCAGGGTTTGTTGAGTTGCCGAACGCGCGCGCTGGAGAGCGGCCTGATGGCGTGCGTTAATCATGACGGGCAAGGCGTCCAACCGAATCTCGCCCGTCCACACTTGCCGCTTGATCGCGTCTTTGAGCGCCTCGATGCCCTGTCCGGTCAGGCAGGAGACCTCGATCACCGGGGCGGCTGAGGGCGCCGATAATACTAACTTTCGCGGCAGATCGACCTTGTTGCACACCAAGATGTGTTTGCGGCCGGCCAGTTCATGGAGGTATGCGCCATCCTGATCCGTCAACCAAGCCGACGCATCCAGCACGTGCAGGATGAGTTCGGCTCGCGCCAGCGCTTCGTGGCTGCGCCGGATGCCTTCGCGTTCGATGAGATCCTGCGATTCCCGCAGGCCGGCGGTGTCGATGAACACCACCGGTAAACCCCGAATATTGGCGGTTTCTTCGATCGTATCGCGGGTCGTGCCTGGCAGGGGCGAAACGATGGCGCGCTCATGTCCCAGCAATTGATTCAGCAGGCTCGACTTGCCCGTGTTGGGGCGGCCCACGATGGCGGCGCGCAGGCCGCGTCGAAGGATTTGCCCCTCCCCGGCGGTGCGCAGCAATTCGTCGATGAACGCCCGGCCGCGATCCAGGCGCTGGATCAACTGCGCGCGTGTGTCCGGTGCAATATCCTCGTCCGGAAAATCAAGGTGCGCCTCGAGGTGCGCCAGGGTTTGCATCAACTCGTCGCGCAACTGGCCGACCCGGGTGGAGAGTTTGCCCGCCAGTTGTTCCTGCGCCGCCGCCAGCGCCAATTCGGTGCGGGCATGGATAACATCGGCGACCGCCTCGGCTTGGGCCAGATCGAGACGGCCATTGAGAAAAGCGCGTTTGGTGAACTCGCCGGGATGCGCCAGGCGCGCCCCGCTGGCCAGCACCGTGTCCAGCACGGCTTTGGCGGCCAATAGTCCGCCGTGACAGGAAATCTCCACCGTGTCTTCGCGCGTGAACGTGCGGGGCGCGCGCAGCACGGCCAGTAGGACTTCTTCGATCGCGAGCCCGTCGCGCTCGATGTGGCCATAATGCAGCGTGTGCGTGGGCGCCGCCGAGGGCTTCACGCCGATTTTTCCTGCGGGAACAAAGCAACGATCCGCCACCTCCAGCGCCCGCGGCCCGGAAATCCGGAGGACGGCCAGGCCACCCTCACCCAGGGGCGTGGCAATCGCGGCTATGGTGTCTTCGAGCATTTCGACTTGTCGCGGATCGATCCGATCGCGCGCATGCCGGGAAAGTAACCGCTTCGGTTTGGCCTGTAAATGCCGCGCTGATCGGCGGTCATGGACGGAGGCGACTCAGGCAAGGTTTTTCGGTATGCCATGCCGACCGGTTCCAAGGTGTGTGTGGACCGCGAGTTCAAGCGCTGTCCCAGTGCGGCTTCTCGGTCTGACGTCGGGTCGTTGCCACTAAATGCAATCTTTTGTCGCATATGCAACAAAAGATTGCACACATTCAGCCGACGAAGGTCTGGTTACTGTTATGCACGCGCCCCGGACGGCGAGGGGCGGCGCTTCGCGCGAAGGTCACCGGCGGTTTTGATGACGATTCCGACGCCGCAATAGAGCAGGCATCCCCAGGCGAACCAGTTCCCGTGCCGGTGATAAAACGTGGGCCTGCGCTTGCCGCCCTCCGCCAGCAGCGGAATCCGTGCGGTCTTGAAGCCCGCGCCATAAATATCGCTTGTCTGGGGGAAGAAGACTTCGCGCATCCGGCCGCAGGCATCGACCCAGCACGTGAGGCCATTGTTGGCGCACCGGACGAGCGGCAGGCCATTTTCCACCGCGCGAAACACGGCGCTGGCGGCATGCTGCCACTGGGCCGAACTTGCGCTGAACCAGCCGTTGTTCGTCAAATTCAGGAGCACATCGGTGTCGTCGTCTGCGCTGGCCCGGGCGCAGGACGGGAAAACGTCCTCGAAACAAATCAGCATGCCCAGTTTGGCCGCCGGCCGGGTGATCGCAAAACTCACTGGCTCGCGGCCCGGCGTGAAACCTCCCTCGATCGGGGTGACCCATTTCAGAAACGGCAGCCAGCGGGCCAGCGGCACATATTCGCCGAAAATGACCAATTTCTGTTTGCAGTATCGGTTCCGAAGCTGTCCCTCGGGGCTTACGAGAAACGCGGCGTTGAAGTAATCCGTTTCGGTCGCGGACTCACGGCGCGGTTCCGCGTCGTCGGCGCCTAGAATGATCCACACGTGATATTGGCGGGCCAGGCTGGTGACCGCCTGGAGATAATTCGTTTCATAGCGCAGCAGGTCCGGCACCCCCGCCTCGGGCCAGACCAGCACATCCGGCTTGGTTGCCAGCGCCTGGCGGGAAAGTTCAACGAGTTTGTTGAACCGATGGGTGTTTTCCTTGGCATCCCAGATCAACGTCTGGGGAATGCTGGGCTGGACCATCGCCACGCTAAGTTCGCGACCTGCCGTGGCCGATCGGCCCAGTTGACGCAAGCCGAAATGGATGACTCCCGCAATCACCAGGAGCCCCGGCAGCAACTCCACCATCCAGACCCACCAGCACGGTGACGGCCAGGGCGATAGCGACCGCGCCGGGGCTTGGGCAAAGGGATCAGAGTGAAGCCGAGCCAGGTTGGGCGATTCCAAGGTTCGACGGGCCACCATGGCCGCGGTCCCAGCCAGCGTCACCGAAAACCAGACTACCAGAAACGACACGCCATAGACGCCGGTGAAGGAGGCGATTTGGATGATGGGCAGAATGGCATACTGCGAAGCTCCCAGGAGGTTCCAGGGGAAACCCGATAAAAACCAGCCGATCAGCAGTTCCAACGCAACCCAGAGTGAAGCGCAGAAAAGATACCAGAGAAACCGCTGATGCCAGCGCCGCAGCGCGAAACCGGCCAGCGAGGGGAGAAAAGCGTTTCGAGCCGTGTCTGATGGATTGCCACTCAGTGCTCCCGCCGACGTGGTGATCGCCGCGTTCGCCCGGCCAGGAGGGGACAACATTTTCCAACCAAGCCACACCCAGGTTGCGGGGTATAAGGCCAGGTAAGCGCTGAGGGAAAACCAGCCCAAAACTGCTCCCGCAGGAAACGGAATGAACAACAACCAATGGAGCGACGCGAGATAATGCGCGAGGCCGGCCACATATCCGATGCGGAACGCCTGTCCACCGGAAGTGCCGATGGCGGCAAACAAGATTAATCCCGGCGCGATCCAAGCCAGACTGGCCAGACCGGGCTTGGGAAACGCTGCCGCCAGCAACAGCCCGGCCATCGCGGCCAGGGCGTAGCGGCTGTGGAGGCATCGCTGGGTCGTCATCCAATTCAACGGTTGCAGCTTGCCTGAACCAACCCGAAGAACGCAAGCCCGACGGTGGCGTACAGGAGCGCGGGTGGTCACACCCGCAGGCGTTACGAAAAACGTGGCAGCCGGCGTGAGTCGGCTCAAACTCTCGAGTTTTGCGCAGTTTTTCGAATGCTCGGCGGAGAAAAATGATCCGGCTCACGCCGGATGCTACGAAACATCGAAGATCCGAACGATCACGGCTACGACGCGATTCGCCGCTTGTTCCTGATCGAGATGGCCAGGGTGTTAGGAGAGCGGAATTGAAGCCTCAGGGCTCCTGAGCCCGCGCTTCACAGCAAGACCTTCAAGGAAATCCGCTGAGCCGGGCTGCTACCGGTGTGGACAACTTAATGTCCCATATGAGACATTAAGTTGTCCACATGTGGCATAGCGATTTTAACTTTATTCCAAGGAGTCAGGATTCCCGAGCCTGAAAGGTGAAACCCCCTCACGTCCCGCGGGCTGCCTGGCGGGCCTGTATCTGCTCCATCGCCCAGCGGGCGTGCTCCGCGATGAGCGGCTCCGGATCATGGGCGGCGCGATCCAGCGCGGCCAGCGCTCCACTCTGGTCCGTGTTGCCCAAGGCCACGCAGACATTGCGCAATAGTCCCCGCCGCCCGGGGCGCGACAGGGGCGTGCGAGCGAAACGGCTTTGAAAGCCCGCTTCGTCCAGGGCCAGCAACTCCCGCAAGTCGGGCCGATCCAGATCGCATCGGGCGTGCTGTTTCATCAGGCGGCTGTTTTGGGCGAACCGGTTCCACGGACAAACTTCCAGGCAGATGTCGCACCCAAAAATGCGACGGCCAAGCGCGGGTCTGAACTCCAGGGGGATGCTGCCTTTGAACTCGATGGTGAGATACGAGAGGCATCGCCGGGCGTCCAATTCAAACGGGGCGACAATCGCCTGCGTGGGACAGGCCTTCAGACAGCGCAGGCATGAACCACAACGGTTTTTCTCGGGTGGATCGGCTTCCAGCGGCAGCGTGGTCAGGATTTCGCCGAGCAACAACCAGTTGCCGAAGCGCCGGCTGATTAGATTCGTATGCTTGCCGACAAAGCCAATCCCGGCGCGTTGGGCAAAATCGCGCTCCAACACCGGGCCGGTGTCCACGCAGGCGGCCGATCGGGTGTCGGCCCCGCCGAGCTGATGGATGAATTCAACCAGGGATTCGAGCCGGCTGCCCATCACGTCGTGATAGTCATCGAATTGCGCATAGCGGGCGGCGAGCCCCTTTGGTTGTCCGCGTCCGGTGGGAGCGCGGACGGTCTCGTCCGCATGTTTCCGATCGCGGGTTGGCGATAAGCCAAGCGCGGGATTGTGGGGGTCGAAAAGCGCATAATTGACCGCGACGCAGACGATGCTTTGGGCGCCGGGCAACACGCGTTGGGGATCGCGTCGGCGGGGGGCAGAGCGCGGCAGGTAGGCCATGTTTCCATAGCGGCGCTGGTCCAGCCAGGTTGAAAAGGCGGCTCCGGTTTCCGGGGGCGCAGCCGATGTGATGCGGCAAAGGTCGAAGCCCAACTCGCGGGCGCGGGCGCTGATCCTGGATTTCATGGCGCGACGGTCCGGTGGCGGTTTACAGCAGCACCGTGAGAGTGCCTGGGCGGGACGGGTGGGCGGTCATGGCAATTTGAAACTGATGGAGCACGTTTTGGACGACCTGCCGGAGCGAGCGTTGCTCGGTGTTGATTAAGACATCGGCCTGCCGGTAAAAGGGAATGCGTTTTACCAGGAGTTGCTGGACGCTGGCCTTGGGATCGGGGGTTTGCAGCAGCGGCCGATGGCTGTGGCACTTCACCCGTTCCCAGATGGTTTCGGGCGAGGCCCACAGGCAAACGACCAGCGCGTGCTGCTTCAAGCTGGCCAGGTTTTCTTCGTTTGCCGCCAGGCCGCCGCCGGTGGCGAACACCGTCGGGTCGCAAGTGACGAATTCAGCCACCAGTTGGCGCTCCTGTTCGCGGAACCACGCTTCGCCTTCCTGGGCAAAAATCGCGCTGATCGGCCGGCCCAGCCTCGATTCGATCAGCGCATCGGTATCGACATACTGGAAACGCAGATGCCGCGCCACCATACTGCCCACGGTGGACTTGCCGGTTCCCATGAAACCAATCAAGGCCAGGTTGCGGATTTGCCGCAGTTGACTCATGGCTTGCCGAAATGTTGGTCGGCGAAATCCAGAAAGATTTTCCAATCCTCCGGGGTGGTCGAATGGACGCCGCTACGGATGTAATATCCCAACCGGCTGTCCACCAGCTTGCCAATTTCCGGCATGGCCTTCGCGTCCAGCCCGCTCGCGCCGAGCAGGCGGTAAACCGGTTCGGCCGCCTGCAGCATCTCGAATTGCCCGCTCGGGTTGGACCATTGATCGCCCGTGGCATTCGAGAGCAGCACGGGCCGCGGAGCGACCAGCGCGATCAGGGCATGCTGATCGAAGGGCAGCCGTTCGGGTTGATCATTGAATTTCTTGAACTCGGCGTTGAACCAGTGCGGGAAACTGGTGTTGATGCGTTTGACCGATTCGCCAATGGTGCCCCGGCTGGGCGACGTGCCGCCACAACCGGCCTGGTGCGGAATCACTAGCGCAATGCGATCATCGAACGCTCCGGCCACCAACGCGGTTTTGCCGTTGCGCGAATGGCCGAAGACCGCAATCCGCTTGGCATCCAGGTCGCGGTCGGTCACCAGATAATCCACGGCGCGCTGCAGTCCCCAGGCCCAGGCGGCGATGGTTCCCCAGTCGTAGCGGTTCCCTTGCGGGGTTAGATAGCGCGCGCGAATGCCCTCCGCCGCCTCGGGGCGGTCCGGCTCCACGTCACCGTTGTAAAAGGTTGCCACCGCGTAGCCGCGCTCAATGGTTTGCTCGATGGCCCAGACGGTTGCATCCTTGCCTCGGCCGGCATCCGTCGCCCGATTGTTCGTGCTGTCGGGCGAATTTTTCGGCATCCAGCCGGTTGGCAGCGCGATGCCGGGATCGTCGAGCACGGTGTGATTGCCATTGAAATTCAATCCCAGGAATACCGGCGCGGGCTTCGTGCGCTGGTTGGGCGTCACCAGCAGCAAATGGATCGCCGGCACGTTGGTGGAGCCGAAGCGGATCGTCACTTCCTTGCGGGTGGCCTTGCCTCCAAAGAGGCTCCGGTTAACGCGATCAACGGTCGCCTGGATGCGGTCCGGCGCCGGCGGCAGATGGCCGTACATGTAATGCTGAAAAAGCGCTTTCAATTCCGGACGACGCTGATTCATCCAAGCGTCCCGGGTGGTCACCGGCACGCCGTTGAAGGTCACCAGCGGGTCCGGCAGATTCGTCCGCACCGGCAGCGACAGGGCGTCGGGAAATGAATCTGCGGCCGTCAACAGGGGCACGAAGCCAACCCACAGGCAAACGATGAAAACCGCGCTCGCGCCGAGGCAACAAGTCATTGGGAATCTCATAGGATTCCGATTCTGAGACTGCATGTTTTGCAAGTCAACTCCCGCTATTCGTTCGCCGACTGAAGGGGGCGCCTTGAAATAAGATCAGTAAACGAGCTTCCCATAAGAAGACCGCTCGTTTACAGTACCGCAACGCGTCGGTTTCCGACGGACCCCAGCGGGTGCCAGCGAAACATCCCGGTGGATGATTCCTGACTGTCCTGCGCGAATCGTCCTCCTCAGGGATGGCAATGCAGTTACGGCAATCATGTCATATCCGGTGATTATTCAGGGCGGGATGGGCGTCGCGGTGTCCGGGTGGACATTAGCGCGGGCGGTTTCGCAATTGGGGCAGCTCGGCGTGGTTTCCGGAACGGCGCTTGCCGTTATCATCGCCCGGCAGCTCCAACTCGGCGATCCCGACGGCCAACTGCGCCATGCCTTGGAGCATTTTCCGATTCCTGGCATGGCTGAGCGGGTGTTGGCCGATTATTACATTCCTGGTGGCAAATCGTCCACCGCGCCGTTCAAGCTCACCAGCATACCAACCATTCAATCGGCTGCGCCGTTCGGGGAATTGACCGTGGTGGCAAATTTTGCCGAAGTATTTCTGGCCAAAGAAGGCCATAACGGACTGGTAGGCATCAATTTCCTCGAGAAAATCCAGGTCCCAACCCTGCCGTCGCTGTTCGGGGCCATGCTGGCCGATGTCGATTATATTTTGATCGGAGCTGGCATACCACGATCCATTCCGGGCGTGATCGACCGCCTGGCCAACGGTGAACCCACCGAGTTAAAGATCGACGTCGAAGGCGCGGTGCCCGGCGAGGAATTCCACACCACTTTTGATCCCCAGGCCTTTTGTGGCGGCCGCGTTCCCCAGCTCAAGCGCCCTAAGTTCCTGGGCATTGTCGCCTCGGCCACCCTGGCCATGACGCTCGCCCGCAAGTCCAACGGCCGGGTCGATGGCTTCATCGTTGAAGGCGAAACCGCGGGTGGTCACAACGCGCCGCCGCGGGGGCCCATGCAGCTCAACGAGCTCCGGGAACCGATTTACGGGCCGCGCGATATTCCCGATCTTGAAAAAATCAGGGCGTTGGGTTTGCCGTTTTGGCTGGCCGGATCGTATGCCCAACCGGAAAAATTGGCCGAAGCACTTCGGTTGGGCGCGGCTGGCATTCAAGTGGGAACCGCCTTCGCGTTTTGCGAAGAGTCGGGCATCCGGCCGGACCTTAAACAACAGGCGCTTAAATTGGGCCGCCTCGGCGCGGCTCACGTCTTCACCGATCCGGTCGCTTCGCCCACCGGGTTTCCGTTCAAGGTGCTCCAACTGGAGGGATCGCTTTCCGAAGCTGCGCCCTACAACGCCCGAACCCGCATTTGTGATTTGGGATATCTGCGCCACCCCTATCGCAAGTCCGATGGCACGGTGGGCTACCGCTGCCCGGCCGAACCGGTGGAGGATTATGTTCGCAAAGGCGGACTGCCAGCCGACACGCAGGGACGCAAATGCATCTGCAACGGATTGCCGGCGACGGTCGGTCTGGGCCAGATGCGTTCGGAAGTCGAACAGGAACTGGCGCTGGTAACCGCCGGCAATGAGGTTGACCAGATCGCCCGATTCCTCAAGCCCGGCGGCAACACGTACCGCGCGGCGGATGTGATCGGCTATTTGCTGGCCAAGACCGGGTAATCCGTCAACCTCGCCAAGGAATGGGGTTTAGCGCAATTCCTTTACCTTCAAATTGCGGAATTCGATCCGGTAGCCTTCGCCTTCCAGTCCGAGCTGGCCCTGCTCCAAGCCGCAATTTTCGAACTTACAGGTGACGGCGCCATTGACCCATAGCGTGAGCGTTTTGCCGCGCGCGGCGATTTCGAACGTGTTCCATTCACCGGCGGGTTTGACCCGGGTTTCCTGGATCGATTTCGCCAGGTTGAAGGCTTGTTTTTTGCCCTCCGCCGCCAAAGTCGCGCCAAACAGAAAACCATCTTTGCCGTCGCCAAACTGGGCCTGATGCCAGATGGCGCCATCCTTCGAGTTGCGGACATAGGCGCCGCTGTTGTAGCCTTGCTTGCCTTCGATTTTGGTATAACAAAACTCGAAATGGAAAATGACATCGCCGTATTCCTTTTCGCACAGCAACATGTCGTGTCCGCCATCGCCCTCGCAGATCAGCAGTTTTTTGTCGGTATCCACGCGCCACTGTTCCCGGCCCAATTTACCGGTGGGCGGGACGGGCGTGCGGTACCAGCCTTTGAGATCGGGTGCCGGCATGATATCCACCCATCCTTGCGGATCGGCCGTCAGCGCGCTCGGAGCAGTTCCCGGCGCGGCCGGTGATTGCGCCGATGTGGAAACGAGCCCCAAGGTCGCCAGTGAAAGAATGGCGATCATAACACTCGGAGACTTAAACCATGAATAAAGCATGGCCAACGCTAACGGTTACCCCGCCTGGATTCAACCTAAAAACGGCGGTTGGATTAACGCAAAGGCGCCAAGACGGTAAGCCGCGGAAAGTTGGAGAAGTTGCTACCCGCACCCGCTGGGCGAGTTTCAGCCTTTAGCCTTCAGCCAGATGTGAAGCCGGGGAACTTATTGGTGAGTGGACGGGAGGCGCGTCTATTCCCCTTTCATTTCCACGAACTCTGGGCGCAAATCACTCTTTGGCACAGCGACAATATGAAATGGCACGGTGAGCGTCTGGATCAGCATGGCCCCGGGCGGAGGTGTTTTACGTCGGACCCAAATCTTCAGCCGTTTATCGACGGACTCCACTTTGACAATCTCAATGGCATAACCGCCGGTGCGTTGTTGTCCCATGGTTACCACTACCGCCATGGCCTTGGCGAAGTCGATTTCGGGAACCTTGCCCTCAGCCCTTTTATCTCGGTTATGTTGAGCCCAGGTTTTTTCCCAGGCAGCGTTGTCCTTAATTACCTCCTCCGTGGCCTTGGTGATCCCGCTGAAACTGCCTTTGGCAATCGTGCGCAAAGTTAACGCATCGCCGTAACCCGTGGCGGTGCAGGCGATGAGGGTGAGAATGATGAGCAAGGGAAAGCTAAAATGGGTGTCAATCATAGGCTGATCTGTTTTATTTGTTTAAGCCCATCAAAAAAGTACGCTAATCTCCCGGTATCTTCATTATGCCCACTTCCTGGGCAATCCAGCAAGAAAAATGTACAAGAAAAATGGGGTGGACGAGATAAAAGCGTGTAGGATTAGGTCTGCTCATTTATGTGAATCGTTCCCTTGCCACCCGCTTTCATAGGGTGATAGGCTGGCGTCATGCCTTCGCTCTTCAGATCCACTCGCGCGCTCGCGGGTATCCTCCTGACGGCGGTTGCGTTGCGTGCCAACGATGCCCAAGTGATCTTCAACTGCGCCTCGGTGCGCCTGCATCCCGCCACGCTCAAGCAGCCCAGCCTCACGTACACGCTCGCCGCCACCACGGCGGTGGACGGCACCCACAACGACGAAATCGGATTCTCCGATAATCCGGACTCGACCGGGAGCTATGCCACGACCTTCGTTCTGACCGACCCGACTTTGGGGGCGATGGACATTAACGGTGACCTCGATATTCCCGACTCGGACGCGAACCTCAACGGGATCGCGGACTTCTTCGAGTCCGACCGCGCCGTGGTCAATGCGAAATCGGCAGGCTCCTTAACCCTGCATCACGGCATGGATGTCTATCCCGGCACGGTTGACATGACCTGGAATCGGAGTGCCGGCACGGCCTCAGGCACTTGCACGCTTCGGTTGCTCATCCCGGATTTCGGCGTCGATTTGACCTTCACGCCCACGTTCGAAATCTATGATTACCGCGGGACCTACCGCTACCACGTCCAGGACACGAACGTCGTCGGCACGCTCACCCTGACGCGATTGGGCGCCGGCGGCAGCCAGGCCGGCGCCCTACTGCTGACGCGCATCGACCAGGATGAATTGCAGTTCCCCGCGTTCACGCTGACCAACGAAGTCGGACAGGTCATTCAGTTCTATAGTTCGGAGGATATGGGAATTTCGCTCCTTCGCGGTGGCCTGCGCACCAACTACTTCACGGTCTTGTGCACGGACGACGGCTGGCCGGCAACCGCTACCTCCCTCGAGTACGAGATCTGGCTCATCCACGTGTTCGATGCGAATGACAGCGACCATGATGGAATCGCCGATCTCAGCGGCACGCCAGCCCCGTCGAAGGCGCCGGGGTTGGCGATTCATCTGGGCGACCAGACCATCACGATCGAGATCACGGCTGATCCCGGCCGACGGGCAACCCTCGAGCAGAGCCCCACGATCGGCCTGGCGAATTGGACAACTTCGACGACCTTCACCATGACCAACGCGATCCAGGCGATCGAAGTTCCCCGGGCCGCGAACCCCATGTTCTGGCGAGCGCGCGTCGAGTAAGCGCGGCCCCTCGCGTACTGCCAGTATTCGCCTGACTCGATGAGGGCGGGCACGACGTCCTCGACGACAAACCACCCTTCGTGGTTGTGGATCGTGCGGCGGAAATCCCCCGCTGGAACAAGGCGATGCGGGTTTCGGGGTTTTGGCTGGCGGCTATTTCAACGGCCGGATTTAGAGGTGCGCGAATCCACGCGCCGAGCTGGCGCGCCGGCATGGTCGGAAAACTTGTTTCCGGCCCTTGACACCCCAACCTTTAGTGTGTTAATTGAGCGCTACCCCATTACCTGGTAGTCCGGGTAGTCCGATCTAAGACTGGTATGCGTTGTCCAAAATGCAGTTGCGAAGACGATAAGGTGATTGATTCGCGCACTTCCCGTGAGGGCGCGACCATCCGTCGCCGTCGTGAGTGTTTGGGGTGTGGCTATCGCTACACGACGTATGAAGAGATCGAGCGGGAGGGTTTGTTGGTGGTTAAACGGGACGGACGGCGTGAGGAGTTTTCCAGAGAGAAGCTGCTGACCGGGGTGAAAAAGGCCTGCCAGAAGCGTCCCATCAGCCCGAAGACGATCGAGGAATTGGGGGACCGCATCGTGCAGGAGATTTGCGACAAGTATGATCGAGAGGTGCCTGGGGGCGACATTGGGGAGCGGGTGATGCGCGAATTGCGGCAGTTGGATCAGGTGGCTTACGTCCGTTTTGCCAGCGTTTATCGCCGCTTTCAGGAAGCGACGGATTTTGTGCAGGAGGTGCAGAACCTGGAGGCCAAGTTGTGATTCAGTTGCACGCCGATTGGCTAATCCTGAAAAAACGCGATCAGGAAATGGTGCCGTGCACTCCCGAATCCGTGGTGGTGGAAGTGCTCGGCGAGACGGCCAAGCACCTCGATGGCGAATTGATCCAGCATGCCGCTTCAGCCGTGCTGCATTACTTTAAGAGCGATTTAGGCCGGCAGGAGGTAACCTTGGGGGAATTTTCTCTGGCCCTGGAAAAGGTGTTGCGCGGATTGGGCGTGGATATCATGGCAACCGGCCTGGGCGAAGCCCCGGGACGGGTGGTGGCAAGCGACTTGCGCAGGCTGGTCGAGGCCGCCAGTCCGGGGCTGGAGCTGGTGCTGTTCAGCCGTTTGCGCCAGGAGTTGAAAAATCGGTTGAGCGAAGCGCCTCGCGTGCTGGAATTCAGCGGCCTGCGGGAATGCGTCCAACGCTTTACCGGCGCCCGGCGCTGGAATCCGCGGTGCCAGCAGTTGAGCGATCAAATTGTGCGATTTCTGCGCGATTGTCTGGTTTCCGAAGGCGGGGAGGATCGTTGCGCCTTGGTGGTTCGTTAATCGCTGCCTGCCATCTGAGGAGACAAAGGTCCGATGAGCAAAACACTGTTCGAACGCATTGCATCGCGGGAGATTCCCGCGGAGATTGTCTATGAAGACGAGTGGGTTCTGGCTTTCAAAGACCTCAAACCGCAGGCCCCGGTGCATGTGCTGATCGTTCCCAAGAAACCCGTGGCACGGATCGCCGAGGCAACGCCGCAGGATCAAGCCATGTTGGGCCATTTATTGTTAAAAGCGGCCGAAGTGGCGGCGAAACTCGGATTGAAAGAATCGGGATTTCGGTTGGTTTTCAATAATGGACGGGATGGTGGCGAAGCGGTGCCTCACCTGCATTGCCATATTTTGGGTGGTCGCGCTCTCGGGTGGCCGCCCGGTTAAACCGGATGGAAACCTACGGCGATGGCGGTGTTTTTTCGTTCGCCGCTACCGGGTTGATGCCGGCTTATTCTTCTTTGCCGTCCGGTTTTCACGGGTTATCGTTCCGGCACGAGAACCGCAGCATCACGCTTGAATTGGGCGGGTGGCGCCTGGAAAAAGTGGCGGTGGCTGTTTGCCGCAGCCGGGCTGCTGGCCGGCGGTCCGCACAGCCCCGCGGCTTCCGTGACGGTTTTCGCCGCGGCGAGTTTGACCGTCAGCCTGAGGGAAATCGCCGTCGCCTACGAGCAGTTGACCGGTGACAAAATTATTTTGAACCTGGGCGCATCGCGGACGCTGGCGTGGCAGATCGAGGCCGGCGCGCCCGCTGACATCTTCTTTTCCGCCGACGAAGCCATGGCGGACGCCTTGGAGCAGCAGGGACTGCTGGTGAAGGGGACTCGCCAGAGCCGGCTGTCAAACGTGCTGGTGATCGTGGTGACACCGGAGGGCGCCTTGGCCATTCACTCGGCCAGAGACCTCGCGGATGCCAAGGTCAAACGAATTGCCATGGGCGACCCGAAAACTGTCCCGAACGGTCTTTACTTCAGGCGGTATTTGGAGAAGCTGCAACTCTGGGCGGCGGTGGCGCCCAAGGTGCTGCCGACGGACAACGTGCGTGCGGCGCTGGCCGCCGTGGAAGCGGGCAACGCTGACGCCGGCATGGTTTATAAAACCGATGCCGCCAGTTCGAAGAAGGTCAAGGTTGCCTGGGAAGTGCCCCGGGGAGAAGGCCCCAAAATCAGTTATTCGATGGCCTTGGTGAAGGATGCGCCGCAGCCAGCCGCCGCGAAAAAGTTTCTGGCTTTCCTGGCTTCAGAAAAAGCCGGGCGGGTCTTCGCGAAAAGCGGGTTTATCGTGCTGGAAACGCTCGAGGACGAAGGATTGCGGCAGCCTCAGAACTCCTAATCCCGCGCCGGCAAATCGAAGGGGCGTGGAACGTCGATGAGCCCGATTCGCCGGGTTAGGGAACCGGCCTACAAAAATCCCGGTTTTTGCAGGCTTTATCAATTTTCGGCGGCAGAACTTGACACGACGGTTTTCGTTCCGGACAATGCCACGCCAATACCTATATGAGCAACATGTCGAGCGAAAACACCGGTACGGCCAAACCAGGCATGTTCGAAGGCGTCACCCAGTATCACTGGCTAGTGTTTATCCTTGCCGCCGCCGGCTGGCTGTTTGACTGCATGGGGCAGCGGATTTTTGTGCTGGCTCGCGAACCGGCTTTTAGAGAACTGCTCGGCGCCGCCGCCACCGATGACGACGTGACGTACTGGGGGGGCATGGCCACCTTCATCCTGATGATCGGCTGGGCCACGGGCGGCATTCTCTTCGGGACGATGAGCGACAAGTACGGTCGCGTGAAGGCCATGGTTGCCACCCTGCTCGCTTACACCATTTTTTCCGGGCTGTCCGGCATCGCCCGCAGCGGCGTTGAATTCCTCGTTTACCGGTTCCTCTGCGGACTGGGCGTCGGCGGCATGTTCGGCGCGGCCACGACGCTCCTGGCGGAAAGCGTCCCGCCGCGGTTCCGCACGACCGCCCTGGGCTGGATGCAGGCGTTGTCCGCGTGCGGCAACATGCTGGCCTCGGGGCTGAGCATGCAATTCAATCCGGGCACGGAGAACCTTTGGGGGCGTTTCAGCGGCTGGCAGGTGCTGTTTTTTGTGAGCGTGGCCCCGGCGCTTCTGGCCGTCCCGATGATTTTCATTTTGAAAGAGCCCGAGTCCTGGAAGAAAGCCAAGGCGGAAGCCCTGACCGGTGGCGCCGCCAAGAAAGTAGGCCGCATGTCCGACTTGTTCAGTCATCCGCGGTGGCGGAAGAGCACGATCGTCGGCATTTGCCTCGGGGTGGCGGGCATGGTGGGTTTGTGGGGCATCGCGTTTTTCTCGCCCGAGTTGATCACCACGGCCCTCAAGAACCGGGCGCTGCAAGCGCAGGAAATCGTCAAGCCGGCGGAGCTGTGCCTGGCTTTGAAAGCCGCGCCAAACTCGGCCGTGGCGCACCTCAAAGGCAAGCTCTCGCCGGAAATGCTGAAGCAGATTGAACAGGTGGAGAATGGCAAGGACGTGCCCGCAGCCACCCAGGCAGCGTTGCTCCAGGAACTGAATCGCCTCATGAAGGGCGAGAGTCTTTACAGCGCGGAAGCCTTCCAGCCGGTTACGCTGAAGAAGAACACGATGAATCTGGCCCAGTTGGTGGCGAAGAAGGGCGAGAAACAAAATGTCGTTTTCCTGAACCGTCAGTTGGTCGAACAAGTCTTTCCGGGCACTCTCACGGGATT
>Ga0209429_10001174_pt1 | contig 16739 bp, 18 predicted proteins | sample BarGraNGADG00212_3_FD_184493 | JGI IMG/M metagenome (GOLD analysis project Ga0209429, IMG submission 184493) | Arctic peat soil microbial communities from Barrow, Alaska - Barrow Graham LP Ref core NGADG0004-212 (SPAdes) (version 2) | ecosystem: Environmental > Terrestrial > Soil > Wetlands >... | reverse complement strand
GTCCTGTGTGATGGCAGTGCCCGGATGAAGCCCGACATCCGCGCCGAACTCGCCGCTGATGGTCGTCGAGCCGGTATTGGTGATCGTTGTCCCCGCCAGAACGGCGAAGTGCTCGGCTGTCCCCAGCAGCACCGGGGCCTGGGCTGCCATGGCAGGCATTGCCAAAGTCCCTGTCAGCAATGCTGTCAGCAATACGGATATGAACTTGCTCCGATTCGGTGATCTCATGGTGAACCTTGCCTCTCTGTCCGTGACGCGTACGGAGGGTCCAAATGATTCTCGGATGAAATGATGCAGAAATATGAATACGGATAACACGTCCGGAGAATCTTGTGATGGAACGTGTCGTCCTGCCGACGCTGCACTAAAGAGGCTTTCTTCCCGCGCACTTCCCATACCACATCGAAAAACAGATCTGCCGCGACCCGGGTTGCCGCAGGGACGGTTTCCAACTGTTAGTTGTTTAATTATGCTTCTTTCCCAAGGGTTTGTCAACAAGATTTTTATGGCGGATCAGCGCCATCCTGCTTGCCGCATGGTGACAGCGTTAATTGATTGTGCTATACTCTTCCCAATGCTTATACGCATCCATATCCCAACATTGAAGGAGGTTCCTATGGACACCAAAAACAGAAGACCCCTGGTGTGGCTTGTCATCGCACTGGTCATCATCTTCCTGGGCAGTTTCCTGGCACAGACTTATCACACATCCTTTGGCACCGTCAAGGCAGAGCGCATCTCCTTTGACACAGACAAAGGCACCTTGTCCGGCATCCTGTATCTGCCCGCAGGCGCCGGGCCCAATGACGCGCGGCCCAGCGTGGTGGTGACGCATGGCTATCTCAACTCCGCGGAAATGCAAGATGCCAACGCCATCGAGCTCAGCCGCAGGGGCTATGTGGTGCTGGCGCTTGACATGTACGATCATGGGCATTCCGCGGCCAACGCAGATGTCACGGGCACCTTCTTCTCCTTCTGGCCAAGCGCTATGTATGACGCGGTTGAGTACCTGTATCCTCAGCCCTATGTACTCAAGGACGCACAGGGCAATGGCATCATCGGCGTGACAGGCCACTCGATGGGCGGCTTCTCCTCAACCATGGCCGTTCAGCTGGACGAGGAGGCTTTTGCCACAACAGGCATCAGGAAGATCTCCGCCAGCCTGACCGAAGGCTCCGATTTCCTCTATACCGGCATGCTGGCCAATTTCACGCCCTACACGAGTGTCACGGTCGAAGTGGCTGTGCAAAACGCGGGCGGCCGCACCCTGGGCAAGCTGGCCGCGCAGTTTGATGAGTTCTTCTACAACGCCGACGATAATACGGGCGGCACAGTCAAGAAGAAGAACTTTGTGGCGACCAGCGCCGGCAAGGCCTTCCTGGAGCAGGCTGACCCCAAGCCCGATACCTGGTATGATACGGCCGACGGCGGCAGGCGCATCGTCTATCAGCCCTATGAGATCCACCCCTGGAATCACTTCTCCCTTGTTTCCACCGGACATGCCATTGACTTCTACACGGCCGCCTTCGCGCCCTACAGCGCGAACCTGCCGCAGCTGGCCGCAGGCAACCAGATTTGGCTGTATAAAGAGCTGTTTGAACTGCTGGCCCTGATCGGCTTTGTGCTGCTGTTTGTCCCGCTTATCATGCTGCTGCAAAAGCTGCCCTTCCTCAAACTGGCCAGGGCGGAGGCGCTGGCGCCCAGCCTCAGCGTGAGCACGGCGAGGAAAAAGACGTGCGGCTTGCTCCTCCTGATATTTGCCATCCTTGTGCCCGCGCTGATCTTCCCCTCCCTGATGGATAAGAAGCTGGATGGTATCTTCATGCAGGTCTTCAAGTGGGGCAGCCTGGCCTTCGCTGCGCTGGGCCTGGTGCTTTCCGTGCTGGGGCTGCTCAAGAAGCAGGCCGGCAAATCCACCATGTGGAGCGGCTTGCTGATCTTGCTGGCCTCCGGCAGCATCTGGTATCTGACGGCCTACCCAACATTCGTCGACAGCCGCGCCTGGCCCGCCCCCACGGTGAACCAGATCGTCTACTGGGCCCTGATCTCCGGCCTGCTGGCCCTGCTGATCATGGCGCTGGTCTTCCTGCTTTGGCGTAAAAAGGAAGGCGGCAGCATTGCCGATTACGGCATTAAGGCAAAGCCCGTTACAGTAGCTGCCAGCCTTGTCACGGCGATTTGCGCTGTGCTCATCGGCTATGGCCTGGTCTTCCTCATTGACGCGCTCTTCCTGACAGACATGCGCATCTGGGTGTTCGCGTTCAAGACCTTTGAGCCCAGCATCCTGCTGGCCGCGCTGCGCTATCTGCCCTTCTTGTTTGTGTACTTCTTCCTGAGCGCCGTCGCCATCTGCGTCAATACCAATACCCAGAAAATGCAGGGCATTAAGGGCTACCTGCTGGCCATAGCGCTCAACTGCGGCGGCATCGTGCTCTACCTCATCGCGCATTATGGGCTGCTGTTCCTCACCGGCACCGCCATGTTCCCCAACCAGTCACTCAGCAGTATCCTGCTGTTTGGCTTCGTGCCCACCCTGGCCATCGCCGCCATCTTCACACGGGCGCTGTACAAGCGCAATGGCAATATCTGGGTGGCCGCCTTCCTCAACGCACTCCTGCTGACGCTGATGACGCTGGCCAACACTGCGGTGTACTTCCAGCGCTGAGCGCTAACACACACAAGAGGCCGTCGCAAGACGGCCCCTTTTGCTGTGCCCATTCATCATGGGCAGACGTCTGCCCTTGCCTATTTTTTATGCTCGTGCAACCCCTCAATGCTGCGGAAACCGCTGTCGCGCAGCTGCATGATCGGCGGGTTGGGTTTGAAGTTTGTTTCCTCGCTGCCCAGCTCAACCCTCCCCTGGGGGACGGCCCAATGGACGGCGTTGATGATCACCTGTTGGATCTCTTTCTGATGGTAGATGGGGAAAGTCTCATGGCCGGGCTGGAAGTAGAACACCTTGCCCCTGCCCCGGCGATAGCAGCAGCCCGAGCGGAACACCTCGCCGCCCTCAAACCAGCTGATGAAGATCAGTTCGTCAGGCGCGGGGATATTGAAACGCTCACCATACATCTCCTCATGGGGGATGATGATGTTTTCGCCCAGGCCCTGCGCGATGGGATGCGTTGGCTCGATCACCCAGAGGATCTCCTGCTCGGCTACCTCCCGCCACTTGAGCCGCCCGGTGGGCGTGCCGCACAGCCTGCGGAAAACCTTGCTGGCGTGGCCTGAATGCAGCACGATCAGGCCCATACCGGCGATAACGTGGCGGTGCACCCGCTCCACCACCGCATCCTCCACCTTTTCATGGGCGGCGTGGCCCCACCAGATCAGTACATCTGTATTTTCCAGCACCTCTTCAGTCAAGCCATGCTCCGGCTGCTGCAGCGTCGCGGTGCGCGCACTGATGCCCGCGGCCTGCAAAAACCCCTGGATGCAGCCATGGATGCCCTGGGGGTAGATGGCCGCGACTTGCGGCACCTCCGTATCATGTATGTTCTCATTCCAGACCGTTACGCGTATCATGGTATCCTCCCAATCACTATGTGATTCGCCTGATTATAGCACTTTTTGCACGATGGCCATATAGCTTAGCGTGCCCAGCACTACGCTCAGCAGTGTGCTGCGCTTCCACACATAGCTGAGCACCACCAGCGCCACGCAGATGAGTTCCGGCAGCGCATAGGGCATAAGCAGCGGGCGCAGGTCCTTGAGGCAATAGATCACCAGCATGCCGATGGCCGCGTAGGGCAGCACCGCGCTCAAGTAGCGGATGCAGGCAGGTGTCTGCCTGCCCGCCGGAAACAAGAGGAAAGGCGCGAAGCGGATCAGCGCAGTCACCAGTGCCACCACCGCCACAAGCCCCAGGGGATACAGCGCCATCAGCTCTTCACCCCCTGATCCAGCTGGGCGCGCAGTACGCTCAGGCAAAAAATGATCAGCCCCATGGCAGGCAAGAGGAATCGCTCCCTGCCAAAGGCGAGCAAACTCACCAGCGCGCAGACCACACCGATCATCGCCGGGCGCTTGTCCCGCGCGTCCAGCCACTGCTGCGTAAAGATGACCACAAACAGCGCCGTCATGGAAAACTCGATGCCCCGGGCGTCAAAGGCAAACATAGCGCCCGTCAAACTACCCGCCAGGCTGCCCAGCACCCAATAGCTTTGGTTGAGGGCTGAGATAAAGAAGTAGTACCAGCCCTTATCCACGCCCTCCGGCACCTGCGCGCGGCAGACCAGTGAATAGGTTTCGTCCGTCAGGGAGAAGATCAGGTAGGGCTTCTTGCTCCCGGTGTCCCTGTACTCCTCAAGCATTGAAATGCCGTAGAACAGGTGGCGGGCATTGATCATCAGCGTCATCAGGGCCGCTGAGATCAGCGTGGCGCCGCCTGTCAGCAGGCCAATAGCGACATACTGCATGGAGCCGGCGTAGATAAACACGCTCATCAGCAGGCCCCACCAGAAGGCATAGCCCCGGCTGGTCAGCAGCACACCAAAGCCGAAACCCAGCACCAGGTAGCCCGCCATCACGGGCAGGGTCTTGGGAAAGGCGGCCTTCAGCGCGCGTTTGGGCAAAGTGACACCTCCTGAAGCGCAGTAAGATTATTTTATGCCAAAAACCCGCCCAATGGCAGGGCGCTTTTGTACTTGCCTTGTTTATTTGCCCGCCTTGACACAAGGGACAAAGCAAGCTATCCTCATGTCAACAGTGAAAAGGAGGATCAGCATGGAGCCGCTGTATGTCATGGAGGGCGTCATCATGGCGGGCAAGCGCATCGGCCGCACCCTGGGGGTGCCCACAGCCAATCTGCCAAAGCCGCAGGATGATGAAACGCCGCCAAACGGCGTGTATGTGGCACAGGCGCTCTTCCCCCAGGAGAATAATCGCCTGGAGCAGGCAGTGCTCAGTCAGGGCGTACACCCCACATTACCTGAAGGCGATGCCACAGTGGAGGTTTACCTGCTCAACTGCCAGGAAGACCTCTACGGCAAGCCCATGGTAGTGCAATACCTGGAATACATGCGGCCGGAGATCAAGTTTGACAGCCGGGAGGCGCTGCGCGCGCAGATGCAGCAGGACATCATTTATGCCAGGCAGTGGTTCGCGCGGCGCGAGAGCGCAAAGCAACGTTAATCAATAAGGAGAGTCATCATGCCAAAGATCACTTTCATGGGCGCCGGGTCCACCGTCTTTGCCAAGAACGTGCTGGGGGACTGCATCATGACGCCGGCGCTGGCGGAGAGCACCCTGGCCCTGTACGACATCGATGCGCAGCGGCTCAATGAGTCAAAGATGATGCTGGATGCCATCAACCTCAACGCCGGCGGCAAGGCCAAAATCGACGGCTATCTGGGCGTGGAGCAGCGCAGGGATGCCCTGCGGGACGCGGACTATGTGGTCAACGCAATCCAGGTGGGCGGCTATAAGCCCTGTACAGTCACGGATTTTGAGATCCCCAAGCGCTTTGGCCTACGCCAAACGATCGCCGACACCCTGGGCATCGGCGGCATCTTCCGCGCGCTGCGCACGATACCGGTCATGATGGACTTTGCCAGGGACATGGAGGCCGTCTGCCCGCAGGCCTGGTTCCTCAACTACACCAATCCCATGGCCATGCTGACAGGCGCTGTCCAGCGCTATACAGGGGTCAAGACAGTGGGCTTGTGCCACAGCGTGCAGGTCTGCGCCGATCACCTGCTGAAGCATTTGGATATGCCCTATGATGAGAAGGTGCAGTGGAAGATTGCCGGCATCAACCACCAGGCCTGGCTATTGGAGATCACCCGGGACGGCGTGGATCTCTACCCCGAGATCAAGCGCCGCGCGGCCGCCATCACAGGCAAGCACGATGACATGGTGCGCTTTGAAGTGATGAAGCGCTTTGGCTGCTACATCACCGAGTCAAGCGAGCACAGCGCCGAGTACATGCCCTACTTCATCAAGGACAAGTACCCGCAGCTGATAGAGGACTTCAACATCCCGCTGGATGAGTACCCGCGCCGCTGCGTCAGCCAGATCGAGACCTGGAAACACCGCAAGGCGGAACTGATCAGCGACCCCAGGCTGAGCCACGAGCGCACACACGAGTATGCCAGTTACATCATGGAGGCGATGGAGACCAATGTCCCCTACAAGATCGGCGGCAATGTGGTAAACCAAAGCCTGATCACCAACCTGCCCGCAAACGCCTGCGTGGAGGTGCCCTGTCTGGTGGACGCCTCCGGCGTGCAGCCAACGCATATCGGCGCCTTGCCCGAGCAGTGCGCCGCGCTCAACCGCACCAACATCAACGTGCAGCTGATGACGATAGAGGCCGCCATGACCCTTAAAAAGGACGCCCTCTACCAGGCCGCCTTCCTTGATCCGCACACATCAAGCGAGCTGAGTTTGGACGACATCGTGAAGCTTTGCGACGCGCTCATCCAGGCGCACGGCAGTTGGCTGCCCGCCTATCAATAAGCGGCTGAGGAGATGATCATGTCAGTGCTTGAAAACAAGGCCACGCAGTACTACCGGGCCGACTACAACTGCGCCGAGGCCCTGCTGCGCGCCATCAACGACGTCTACGGCCTGGCCATGCCCGAGGAGAGCCTCAAGCTGGTATCAGGCTTCGGCGGCGGCATGGGGTGTCAGAGAGCCTGCGGCGCCCTGTGCAGCGGCATCGCGGCGCTGGGCCCGCTCAAAGTGCGGGGCCGCGCACATACCACCGAGGGCTTTGGCCCTATGTGCGCAGCCTGGGTGGACGCCTTCATCCACGACCTGGGCAGCGACCAATGCAGCGATCTCAAACCGCTGTACAAGCGCGAGGGCAGCGGCTGCCTGTTGACCGTGCAGATGGGAGCCGCGGCGTTTGAGCAGTTTTTGGCCGAGCAAGACGTGGACAGGGCATAGAGGAAACAAGCGGAGCAGCGAAGATATCTTTCAGGTGCCTGCGGCATGCGTCTCCCGATGCCTCAGGCACTTTTTTGACATACGGCCAAAGCCGTAGTCTTGTTCTTTTCGGGTACTTTCCCGGCTGAATCGTTGAAGACGACACGCCGCGCCCCTATAATGAAGCCATCACACATGAGGGCGCGGTTTTGTGCGCCTTTGGAAGGAGCGCCCCGGTGCCGAATTTCAGCGTCAGCGATGATGTTTTCCTGCGCGCCGCGCAGCAGTTTCCCACCCCTTTTTACCTCTATGATGAAAAAGGCATCCGCCAGGCTGCCCGGCGCGTTAACCACGCGTTCAAATGGGCACCTGACTTTCGCGAATACTTTGCCGTCAAGGCGCTGCCCAATCCGCACATCCTGCGTATCTTGCTGGAGGAAGGCTGCGGGCTGGACTGCGCCTCACTGAGCGAATTGCTGCTGGCCCAGCGCCTGAATGTCCCGGGCGATATGATCATGTTCAGCGCCAACGCAATGCCGCCTGAGGAGTTCAGCTTTGCCCGCGATCTTGACGCCCTGATCAACCTGGACGACATCAGCGATATTGAGACCCTGCGCACCCATGGGGGCATTCCGCAGACCATCAGCCTGCGCTATAACCCCGGCGGCGACTTTGGCGATGAAAAGGGCGTCATGGGCAGCCCTAAGGAATCCAAGTACGGCATGATGCGTGAGCAGCTCAGCCAGGGCCTGCAGGCGCTCAGAGACCTGGGCGCTCAGCGCTTTGGCCTGCACGCCTTTTTGGCCAGCAACATGAACAACACCGATTACTACCCCAAACTGGCAGCGCTGCTGTTTGATCTGGGCAAGGAGCTGGCAGCGGAAACGGGCCTCCCGCTTGCCTTCATCAACCTCTCGGGCGGCGTGGGCATCCCATACCGCTTAGGTGAGGAGACCGCCCACATCCTGCCCATCGGCCAGGGTGTGGAGCAGGCCTATCGCACCACTTTTGGCGACCCACTACGCGCCGGCGTTGCCATCAAGGCCGAGCTGGGGCGCTATATGACCGGGCCATCCGGATGGCTATGCACACATGCCATGCACGAAAAGCGCATCTACAAGCACTACATCGGCGTGGACGCCACCGCCGCCAACCTGCTGCGCCCGGCGATGTACGGCGCCTACCACCACATCACCATCGCGGGCAAGCGCGATGCGCCGCTGACACACACCTATGACATCACCGGCTCCCTGTGTGAGAACAACGACAAGTTCGCCGTTGACCGCCCAATGCCCGAGATCGCCATAGGGGATTTGCTGCTGATACATGACGCCGGCGCGCACGCCTTTGCCATGGGCTACCAATACAACGGCCGTCTGCGCTGTGCAGAAGTCCTTTACAAGGATGACGGCAGCTTTCAGCTGATCCGCCGCGCGGAGACCCCGGAAGACTATTTTGCTACCCTGTCAGGAGAGGGCCTGCCTGCGTTCTAAAGTCAAACGCGGTTTCACAATAAGCGACCGCGTGGAGGATTGAATGGACAACAAGATGCATATCCTGTGCTATGGGGATTCCAACACCTGGGGCTGCTCTGCGGCCACTGGCACACGCTACGGCGATGATACGCGCTGGACACGACAGCTGGCCGCCCGCCTGGGCGAAGCATATCTGGTCATTGAGGAAGGGCTTGGCGGGCGTACGACCGTGTTTGAGGATTCACTCAATGAAGGCCTCAGCGGCATCGCGCCGCTGACCCCCATCCTTTTGTCGCACGCGCCGCTTGACCTATTGGTGGTGATGCTGGGCACCAATGACTGCAAGGTGCGCTTCTCCGCCACACCGCGCAACATCGCCGATGGGCTCAGGCGCCTGGTGCGCAAGGCGGCCCAGCTGGATGCCTGGCGAGGCAAGCCCATCATCCTGATCGTGGCGCCCATCATCATGGATGAGCGGCTGTATCAGAACGAAGAGGTCAGCCAGTCGATGGGCCCCTTGTGCGTTGAGAAAAGCCGGGCCTTGCCTGCTTTGATGAAAGGGATAGCCCTTGAGATGGGCTGTGCCTTCATGGACTGCAACCCCTATGTAAAGGCCGGCCCCCCTGACTACATGCACTTTGACCCGCAAAGCAACACCCCCTTCGCAGAGGCGCTGGCTGAGAAAGTTCGTGAGTTGATCGGCTGATGGCAGACCTTGATAAAAACAGTGCCGCAGGCAATTTATAGATACTGCAAAGCCCCGCTCCAACGCTGTTGAAACGGGGCTTTGTTGTGGGCCTTGATTAGCCGTTGGTGGCGGGAGTTGCGGTGGGGGCGGTGGGGGCGACGGCGGGCACATCGATCACAACGGGCACATCGGTCACATCGGTCACAATGGGCGCATCGATCACGACCGGCGCATCGGTCACAACGGGCGCGGGGGTCGCAGTGGCCACGGGGGCCGCGGGCGTGCAGCCAACCAGCAACGCCGCTACCAGCAGCATGGCCAGCATGACAGTCAACTTCTTCATATGAATTCCTCCTGTCTCTTTTAGCAAGTTTTTCACCTGCTTGCAAGAGTATACGCTTCTTTCCCATAGGCGTCAAACATTATTGTAGCACTTTGTTGAAAATTCGTAATTTTGTACGTGTTTTTCCGTTTCCCTGTTCTACCTGGCGCCCTTGTCATAGGGCTGACCTTCGGCTTTGGGAGCGCGGGACTTCTTGGAGGTGAGGATGAGGACGATCATGGTAACGATGTAGGGCAGCATCAGGTAGATGTACTCGCTGGAGCGGACATTCTTGAAGTCAGGCAGGAAGGGGATGGAACCGGAGTAGCTGCCGATGATCTTGAAGAAGGCGAAGAAGAGGGAGGCGCCCAGGATATTGAGCGGCTTCCAGTTGCCAAAGATCATCACCGCCAGGGCCAGGAAGCCGTAGCCTGCCACCTGGCTTTGGAAGCCGGAGCCAGCAGCCACCGTGAAGGCCAGGCCGCCTATGCCGCTAAGCAAGCCTGAAATGGTGACACCCAAATAGCGCATTCTGTAAACATTGACGCCCACCGAGTCAGCCGCCTGGGGGTGCTCGCCGCAGGCGCGCAGGCGCAGACCCACCTTGGTCTTGTACAGCACGAAGGCAGCCAGGATCAGCAGCAGGAAGGCAAGGGGTGTGGTCAGGTAGAGTGACTTGAAAATAGTCCGCAGCACAAAGCCCTCGCTGTCCGCAAAACCGGCGGAGGCGGCTGTGATGCGCACCCAGCTGGGTATCAGGATTGTCGTGTTGCCCTGCCCCTGGATGGCCCAGGTAAGCACCACGGCAAAGGCGGGCGCCAGCATGTTGAGCGCCGTGCCGCCGATGGTCTGGTCTGCCTTCAGGTTGATGGAGGCAAAGGCCAGCAGCAGGGCGAAGAGCATACCGGAGACCCCAGCCACCAGGATGGCGATCAAGACAGCCAACTGCGGCTGCGCGGCGCCAAAGCCGGACAGGTCAAACCAGCGCAGCACCAGGAAAGACATCAGCGCACCAATGACCATGATGCCCTCCAGGGCGATGTTGATGACGCCCGAGCGTTCAGAGAACATGCCGCCCAGGGCCACCAGCAGCAGGGGAACGGCAAAGAGAATGGTCGCGCTCAAAATATCGGCCAATATCATCATATGGTATTCTCCTTCTTGCCCAAATCGATCGTCTCTTCCTCTTCCGCGTCAAGCAGCGGTGGCGGTATATCACCCAGATCCGCCTCAACCGCCTGGCCCTTCGCCCGGCGGCGGCGCAGGCCACCTATCAGCTCGCGCATCAGCAGCGAGAAAGCGCTCAGGTAGATGATGGCGGCAATGATGATGTCGATGATCTCCTTGGCAAACTCCGGCTGCAGCGCCTCGCCGCCCACCTGGATGTGGCCGATGAAGAGGCTGGAGAGGATGGTCCCCAGGGGATGCGAGGCCGCCAGCAACGCGATGGGAATGCCGCTGAAACCCATGGTGAGCAATTGCTTGCCCAGGGTGAATTGCGCCGTGCCGGACAGATAATACAGCCCGCCGCCGAGGCCGGAGAGAGCGCCCGCGATGATCATCGACAACACGATGTTGCGCTTGTCGTTGATGCCCGCGTAACGGCTGGCGTTGCGGTTGTAGCCGCAGGCCTTGAGTTCATAGCCAAAGGTGGTCTTTTGCAGGATGAACCACATGAGGAAGGCAAAGCCGATGGCGATGAAGATGGCGATGTTCATGCGGTTGGAGTTCATCAGCTTGTCCATACCAAGCTTAGGCAGGATGGCGCCGGGATTGGCAGCCTCCAGTGCGCCCGTCCTGTCTTTGTTGATAGCGCCCCAGGCGCTGGCCAGCATCATGGGTGAGTTGTACAGGAAGAGGTTGGAGGCAAAGACGCCTATCCAGTTGAACATGATGGCCGTGATGACCTCATTGACGTTGAACAGCGCCTTGCACAGGCCGGGGATCGCGCCCCACAGCGCGCCGCCCACTATGGCCAGCAGCAGGCACAGGTACCAGGGCAGCTGCCAGAGGATCGCCCCCACCAGGGCCAGCACAGCGCCCACGGTATATTGGCCGGAAGCTCCGATGTTGAAAAGACCGGTCTTGAACGCAAAGCCCACCGACAAACCCGTCATCAGCAGCGGGGCCGCTGTATACAGCACCTTGGCGAAGCGGTCAGTTGAGCGAACCCCGCTGAACAGGATATTGCCAAAACCGTACAAGGCTTTGCTGGAGTTAAAGATGAGCAGCAGCAGCAGGCCGACCAGCAGGCCCGCCCCAATGGAGACCAGGGAAGACAGGAGGCTGTCGGCGCCCTTGAACCGCGTAAGCGGGCGTTTTCCTTGCATTTACATGGCCTCCTTTTCAGTTTGCCGCTGTTTTTTAGCGCCTGCCATATAGAGCCCAAGCTCCTGCACCGAGACCGTTTTGGGGTCAAACTCGCCCACGATCTCGCCCTCATACATGACCAGGATACGGTCTGAGACGTCCATCACCTCGTCCAGCTCCAAGGAAACCAGCAGCACCGCCTTGCCCCTGTCCCGCTGGGCGATCAGCTGCGCGTGGATATACTCAATGGCGCCCACATCCAGGCCGCGCGTGGGCTGCACCGCTACCAGCAGATCGGCCGACTTATCCATCTCGCGGGCAACGATGGCCTTTTGCTGATTGCCGCCTGACATGCTGCGGACGCTGGTCTCGGGTCCCTGGCCCGCGCGCACATCGTACTGCTTGATCAGCTTGAGCGCGTAATCGCGCACGGCGCCGCGCCTGATGCGGCCGCCCTGCTGGAAAGCAGGCTCCCAGTAACGCTGCAGCACAAGGTTATCCTCCAGGCTGAAATCCAGTATCAACCCATGCTTGTGCCTGTCCTCAGGGATATGGCTCATGCCCAGGCGGCTGCGCGCGCGGATGGATAGTGGCATCATCTCCTGCCCGTTCAAGAGCAGGCTGCCCTGCGACGCCTTTTCGAGACCGGTTAACGCGGCGACAAACTCCGTCTGCCCGTTGCCCTCAATGCCGGCCAGACAGACGATCTCCCCGCGGCGCACCTCAAAGCTGACATCCCTGACGGCGTTCTTTTTATGCAGCCGGGAGGGAACGGTCAGGCCCTGCACCCTGAGCACCACATCGCCCGGGTTGTTCACTTGCTTCTTGAGGGAAAAGTAGACTTCCCGGCCCACCATCATGCGGCTGAGTTCCTCTTTTGAGGTGCCGGCGATATCCACCGTGCCCACCAGTTTTCCCTTGCGCAGCACGGTGCAGCGGTCGGCCACCGCCATGATCTCCTTGAGCTTGTGGGTGATAAACAGGATGGACTTGCCTTCCTTGGCCAGGCCGCGCATCACGTCCATCAGTTCATCGATCTCCTGGGGCGTCAGGACGGCGGTGGGCTCATCAAATATCAGGATCTCGTTGTCGCGGTAAAGCATCTTGAGGATCTCCACGCGCTGCTGCATACCTACCGAAATATCCTCTATCAGGGCATCAGGGTCCACCTTAAGGCCGTAGCGCTGGGAAAGCTCTACCACCCGCTTGCGCGCCTCATCTTTTTTGAGCACACCATAGCGGGTCTGCTCAGCGCCCAGGATGATGTTGTCAAGTACCGTAAACACCTGCACCAGCTTGAAGTGCTGGTGGACCATGCCGATATGCAGCGCGTTGGCATCATTGGGGCTGTCAATGCGCACCTCTGCGCCTTCCTTGAGGATGCGGCCCTCTTCGGGTTGATATAAACCAAACAGCACGCTCATCAGCGTGCTTTTACCCGCGCCGTTCTCACCCAGCAGCGCGTGGATCTCGCCCTTCTTCAGGCGCAGCGTGATATCGTCGTTGGCCAGCACGCCGGGAAACCCCTTGGTGATGTTCAGCATCTCGATGACATAGTTGCTCATGTCCAGCTTCCCTTCGAGGTTATGGGTCGTACAAGGCTATCAGGAACAAGCAGGGGAAGAAAATGGGACAGGGGAGACAAGATACACTTTTATGCGATATGCGGCTCGGTGCCGCTATATCCTGTCTTCCACATCCCTGACGATACTATCCTGCGTGGGTATTTGGAAAGACCGGGGCTGCCGTCCTTACGGCAGCCCCGGTAAAGATATTAGTTCTGGTAGTCGACGGTCGCGTTGGTGGTCACGGGTGCTTCAAGCGCCGGGGACACCACAAGGGTCTCGTCCTTCATCTTGGCGTAGAGGGCATTGTACTCTTCGACCGTAAAGGTCTTCAGGCGCCAGCTTTCCGCAATGGTGGGCAGGCCGATGCCGTCGACCTTGGCGCCCATAGTGACCACTGCGCCCTGCATGTCGGCGGGCAGCGCGCCGCCGTTGTCATAGTAAGCGGTCAGGGCCAGCACAACGGAGCCGGTCAGGTTCTTGGTGGCGGAGGTGATGAAGAGGGGGGATTCCAGGCCCTGGTCCTTGTCAACGCCGATCAGCACGCCCTTGCCGGATTCTCCGGCAGCTGCCATGGCGGACAGATAGATGCCGCCGCCGCAGGCGAAGACGACTTCGGTGCCTTCGGTGTACCAGGAGTTCATCTTGGTCTTGATATCGTCGCTGGGACCAAAGGTATCGGCGTACCAGTACTTGATCTCCACCTGGATATTGGCTTCCTTGGCAGCGGCGTCAACGCCCTGCACAAAACCATAGCCAAAGCGCTGTACGGCCGGCACAGCCATGCCGCCCAGGAAGCCCAGCTTGGTATAGCCATCCTTGACAGCGGCGAAACCGGCCAAATAGCCGGCCTGCTCCTCCTGGTAAAGGACGGAGTAGGTGTTCTTGGCGGGCACGCCCGCGGGGGCGGTGTCCAACACAATGAAGGTCACATCAGGATACAAAGCGGACACTTCGGCTGATGAATCGGCAAACAGGTAGCCGGGCAGCACGATGACCTTGGCGCCCTTGGCGATGGCGGCCTTCATGGATTCCACACGCGCGTCATTGGAATCTTCCGTCGGGCGGTAGTAGGCAATGGTCTTGGCGTTTGCCTCGGCGTACTGCTTGACGCCTTCCCAGGCGGACTGGTTGAAGGACTTGTCATCGATGTTGCCAACGTCGGTGACCAGGGCGATTTCGTAGGTCTCAGACGCGAACACGCCAAAGGGCAATGCCAGCGCCAGCACCAGAATCAGGGCTAGAAACTTCTTCATGGGTTCCTCCTCTTATGAGTTGTTTATTGAAACAACTGCTGTTTCGCCTCATTATAGCAAAGGCGGGCCTTTACTTCAAGTGCGCTGAACCGAACTTCGGCAAAGATTCCTCCCCGCGCTGTTTTTTTAGCGGATCACGCAGGACAAGGCCAACAAGAACTGGGCGCTGTAGTAAAAAAGCATGCACAGGTGGTCGTTCAGTTTACCGGCTTTGAATGTCAGCCTCAAGCCTGTGGCGCAATTTGCTGGCAGCAAAGAATATGAGCAGAACAAACGCAACAAAATCAGCAAACTGAGCGTCTGCGGTCGCCGCAGCAAGAGAAAGGCGATGATGAAGCACAGATGCCCCAGCGCGAAGTTGATCATTCCGGCCCTAATTGCAACTCCAGAATCTCATCCGCCAGCGCGCACAATGCGATGCCGCCCGCCAGCCACCAGAAGGCAGGCAACCCCGCTTGCAACGCGCCATAAAGCGCGAGCAGCGCCGCCAGCAGGGTCGTGCCGCCCTTCATCACCAGGATGGTTTTGCGGCTATACCAGCCTTTGGGCCGAACATAGTTGATAAGTGCCGCCCAGCGCCAACATGGCGCAGAAAACGGCCATGATCACAGGCAGGGAGGCCGGAAAACTCCCTGCGTACGCCGTACTCATCTGACAATATCAGCGTACCTGACATTTTCCTTCAGCAGTTTCCTGGCGAAGGAGCAGGTGGCGGAGAGCTTCTTGCCCTGCGTCCTGGCCAGACCGGCCACGGCGTCCACCAATTTGCCCCCTACACCCTGTCCGCGCAAGGCATCCGATACGTAGGTATGCGTGATGGACAGCTCGTTTTCCCCAAGGGGAATGAAATCGATCTCCGCCAAAGGCTGCCGCGGGTCCTCCTCCAGATAGAAACCGCTGTCTGCGCTCTTGAACATGTGCCCTCCCATGGCGCCTTGCGCTCAATGCTTTTGCCCCATCTTACCATGGCAAAGGCGAGAGCGCAAACGGCTCGGCTCCCTCCGGATATCATGCGCCTGACCCTTGCATATATAACGATTTTCGTGCTATGATACCTAAACAATATAGAATAGGTGAATATCTCAAAGTTATGTGGAGGTAAAGCCATGAGCGTAGGCTTAAAGGCAAGATTACAGGCACCCTACCCCGGGCTCTCTCCCCTTGACAGGATAACAGCCGACTATTTTCTGGCGAATCTGGAGCAGCTGAGCAAGATCAGCATGACCACGATCGCCTTTGAGTGCGGCATCAACAAGCCGGCTATCGTGCGCCTGTGCAAGAAGCTGGGCTTCCAGGGCTACAAGAGCCTGTTGCAGACGCTGAGCGCGGAGCAGGCTTTGGAGAGGGAACGCGAGGGCGAAAAGCGCCAGGACAGCCTAAAGGGTCTGGACGTAGCCGGCATTTGCCGCCTGGTGACGCTGCTGGCGGTCGATGTGCTCAAGGACGTCCACCACACCCTGGATATTACTCAGATGGTGCGGGCCGTTGAGCTGCTCAGGCATAGCCAGCGCATTGTGGTCTGCGGCTGGGGCCCAAGCCTGATCAATGTACTGGACGCGCAGATGAAGTTCTCGCGCATCGGCTGCAGCGTATCAAGCGCCATAGATGAATACAGCAGAAATGTGCTGGTGGAAACGCTGCGTCCCCAGGATGTGGTGCTGCTGCTGCCCTGCCCTGCTGACACCCTGGGGATCCAGTCGGTCCTGGAACGCGTGCGGGCACGCCAGGCCAGGGTGATCGTCATCACTACCAGACCTATAGACTATCCACTGGAGCCCCAGGATATCATAATCATCACGCCGCTCAAGGACCATCTACCCGACAATGGCGATGACGACCACACGCTGGCAGTTAACGTGGTGATGACCACCCTGTGTAGTGCGCTGGGAGCCCAGGATGATGCCGCGCAGGGCGTGATGTAGGGAGCTGACTTTGCCAGGCCTTCCATTCATACCACTCTCACTCATTAATGCTTTGATGCGGCGGATCTTTTCCGCCTTATCCTTGCCTCGCTCAATCGGCGTAGGCTGTGACTCCCCCGCAACCTCAATGGTCGATGCGCTTCGCAGTCAGCGACTGCTTGCGCTTCTCCCGCAAGCTCAATCTTCGTCAGGCATCCCTCACAGCGCTCGGTCGCCTGCCTCGTTTCGCTTGACTCCTGCGCTTGCCTTCATCGCCCACAGGGCGCGGCACGCTTCGTCCCCTTTCGGTTGATTCCTCCGCCTGCCTGATCCCGCCACTGGCGGCGGCAGG
>Ga0209429_10001172_pt1 | contig 16756 bp, 14 predicted proteins | sample BarGraNGADG00212_3_FD_184493 | JGI IMG/M metagenome (GOLD analysis project Ga0209429, IMG submission 184493) | Arctic peat soil microbial communities from Barrow, Alaska - Barrow Graham LP Ref core NGADG0004-212 (SPAdes) (version 2) | ecosystem: Environmental > Terrestrial > Soil > Wetlands >... | reverse complement strand
GACGAGTGGGAGTAGTCGAAGGCTACGGACACTCGGGTGTGGCAGGGTGGCGCTCGGCCGCGTGAGCGGACCAGCGGGAGGAGTTGAGCAGGCGGTGCGCTCGCGCCTCAGTTCGATACGCCGGGAGGCAGGGGCACTTCCGCATCGCTCGTCTTGGCCTTGGATGCGGCCTTGCGGGCGGCAGCCGTGAGCGGGGCGTCTTGGGAGCCGGGCATTGATCCGGCGTCATCGGTCACGACGCCGGGAGGCGTGCTCGAGAACGCACCTGCGTAGACGGACGGCGAGCCTTGCGCGGCCCATTGACCCGAGCGCGGCCGTCTGCTCGAGATCAGCGCGGTGATGAGCAGCCATCCGCCCACAGAGGCCAAGGCGATGATCGCGATCAGTTCGGTGTCGAGCTTGCGGCCCGACAGCAGTGCGATGGTGAGGACGCCGACCGCGGTAACGATCGCGCCGATGAGCGCCGAGGTGAGGCGGTGGGCGGGGCGGCGACGGGTCATGATGCGACCTCCTGAATGACGATGGTGTTGGCGTACTGGTCATCTTTGACAACGAGGTTGATGACGGGTGCTCCCGCTTTGGTGAGCTGCATGTAGGGCGACGAGCCGGTTTGGAAGTCGCATTGGAAGCCACGATCGGGGAACACGACGGTGGCCGAGGCGTTGGGCCCGCCCTCGAGCGTGACGCTCGTTCCTTGTGCGATCGAGAGGTAGGTGACCTCGGCGGTGATGTTGACGGAGGTGTTCTCGGCCGGTGTGGTCGATGCGCCCGCGAGGTTCATCCGCTGCACGCTTGGGGCGCCGTAGTCGGTCCAGTCGGTCTTGTAGCAAGAGCCGTTGAAGAGCACGTTGGAGTAGAGGCCGTTGAACGCGAGAGTGGGGTCAAATGCCGCGGGCGGTGACGTGTTGACTGCGATCGAGATGCCGCCGTTCGGCGTGATGCCGCCGTGATCGGCGTAGGCCGTGCGAATCTCGTCTGCGTTCGCCGCGATGATGACGAGCGGAAGGAGCGACGAGATTGCGAGGAAACCGAGGAAGCCTAGCTTGCGGCCCGCGAGGCTCACCAAGACCGCGATGACGCCGAGGCCCGCCGCGAAGATCACGGAACCTGCGATCACAGGGTGCACTGCCAGGTGATCTGTTCGGTCCATCCACACCGCCGCGGCGGCGGCTATGGCCGCCCACGCCAGGCTCATCAGGTAGAACGCGCGGCCCGGTCCGGGGATGCGTGGGGGGCGCGGAGGCGCCGGTGGGGAGGGCGCGTAGTGGCGCGCCGTAGGCGGCGCCGCATACGAGGCGCTCGGCACGGTTGCGGCCACGGGGCCCTGAACAGGGGAGGTCGCCGCTGGCACGGTGCTTGGCACCGACCTGGCCAAGGGCGGCGCGGCGTACGCCGCGGCCGAGGTCGCAGGAGCGGCGGCCGAGGTCGGAGGAGCGGCGAACATCGGCGAGGAGCCGGGTGCGCCTGGTGCGCCTGGTGCGCCTGGTGCGCCTGGTGCGCCGCCTGGAGGCGTCATATTGCTCCGTTTCACCAGCACCACGATGAGCGTCACTATCCCGCCGATGACGAGCAATGGCACCAAGACGGCGAAAACGACGGCGACCACGCGAGCGGGACCCCAATTCGTAAAGTCGCTCCAGGGAATGTTGTTGAACGCGATCCCTGAGGTGTGGTCGAGGTCGCCCAGCCCGAACAGGGTAAGGATGGCGATTCCCACGAGCGCTCCCACATTGGGGATGCCGCGTCCGAAGTTCTGGACGATGATGTTGCCGCGCTTGTCGGGCAAGAGGGCCCACGCCGCCGCGTAGGCGAGCAAGACGAACCCGTTGAGCACGATCGCGGCGACCACGACGATAATTCGCGCGGGGACGCGCGCCATTCCGATTCTTTCGCCTAGGCCTTCGACCACGCCGCCGACCACGCCGTGGTCGCCGCGGGTGATGCCCCACTCGCGAATGGTGCGAAACAGTGCCGCCTCGTGTGGCGCCTGTTCGGGTGCTGTGGTCATGGCCGTCCTTCCGGTGTGATGCGACTGTTTCCATGCTCTCTCAGCTGTCCACAGGCCCGCTATGAGGGGACACCCTGATATCGCCCCTGATTTTTGAGCCACGCCGATCCGACGCCTATCCGCCTCGCGACCGAGGCGCGCGTCGGGCGTGGTGTGTGACGATGAACCCGTGACCGAGTCAGTCCGCGTAGCGCGTCCGCTCCGAAGAGAGGCGGATGCCTCCACCTGGTGGCGCGCGCTCGTGGGCGGAATGATGATCGCTCTCGCCCTCGCATTGCTCGCACGCCGTCTTGGCATGGATGAGGTTTCCGCTTGGGCGCTCCCAGCGATCGTGTTTGTGATCGCGCTCATTCTGGTGTGGAGCCCACTCGACTCGGCGGTGCAGGGCGACGCGCGCAGGCCAGACGTCCTCAGCCTGTTCTCTCGCGATGCGTGGGTGCGAGTCGTGGTGGGCGTTCTTCTCGCGATCGGCTCGGTGATGTGGTTCGCGCAATGGGACTTTCATGGCCACCCCCTGACCCGAGCGATCGTCGTTCCCGTGGTCGCCGTGGCCGCGTTCGTGCTGGTCCCTGCTCCGTGGTGGACAAGGCTCATCCGCCAGGTCGCCGTCGAGCGAGAACAGCGGGTGCGTGAATTTGAGCGCGCGGAGATCGCGGCTCACCTGCACGACTCGGTCATGCAGACGCTCACCCTGATCAGGGCCAAGGCAAACGAGCCCGACACGGTGGCACGGCTCGCCAGGGCCCAAGAGCGGGACCTCCGCGCGTACCTCTATCAAGACCGGCGCTCCGAAGCCGATTCGGTCGCCACCGCCCTCGCCGCTGCGATGTCTGAAGTGGAGGACACCCACGGCGTCGCCATCGAGGTGGTGAGTGTGGGCGATGCACCCACCACGGATGCGTTGCGGGCCGCAGTGAAGGCCGCCCGCGAGGCGGCGACGAATGCCGCGCGCCACGGAATGGAACCCATCAGCGTGTATGCGGAACTTACAGACGAAGCCTACGAGGTGTTCGTGCGTGACTCGGGTCCCGGCTTTGATCCGCACACCGTCGATAAGGACCGCGCGGGAATTCGGAACTCCATCATTGGGCGGGCGGCCAGGCACGGCGGCACCGCAGTCATTTCGTCGGCGCCGCAATCGCGCACCGAAGTTGCCATCACGATGCCGCGAAAGGACGAGAGATGACGGTGCGAGTAGTCATTGTTGACGACCACGATGTGATCAGGGTGGGGGTACGGGAATCCCTCGCGGACGACATCGACGTCGTGGGAGAGGGGCGCGACGTGGAATCCGCCATCGCGGCGGTTAAGGAAGCAAAGCCCGATGTCGTGATCCTCGATGTGCATCTCCCGGGAGGCACGGGGGGCGGAGCGCTCGATGTGCTGGCCGAGATATTGGGCGGCGCGACCGCCCCGAAGGTTCTTGCGTTGTCGGTTTCCGATGCGGCCGACGACGTTGTGGCCGTCGTCCGAGCAGGCGCGAGGGGCTATGTCACGAAGTCCATCTCGGGACCCGACTTGTCCGATGCGGTGAGGCGGGTCGCGTCGGGCGACGCGGTGTTCTCGCCGCGTCTTGCGGGATTCGTCCTCGACGCCTTCAACGCGGCCGGTGGAGAGGTCGCCCAAGCGGACGAGGACCTCAACAGCCTGACCGAGCGCGAGCAAGAGGTCATGAGGCTGATCGCGCGGGGATACACGTACAGGGAGGTGGGAGAGAAGCTCTTCATCTCCATCAAGACCGTGGAGACACACGTGGGAAAAGTTCTTCACAAACTTCAATTGTCGAATCGCCACGAACTCGCTCGGTGGGCGGCCCAACGCCGTATTGTGTGACCACGCTGAAAGTTTCCGCTGACGATGTGAGGAATTCCACAACCGGATAACGTGTGGCAAACCGCACATTTCGCGCGTGCGAAGTTGTCTGAAAGGGACAATAGGCATAGCCCCCCAGTTGTGGGGGCAGGGTGCGTGTTTCGCGTGTGCTGTTCTGGCCGATAAAGAGGCAGATGTCCGTGCGACAATGGGGTCAGCATCGGCAGCCTGGGAGGCTCCGTATGAAGCGGTGGAGAAGGCGTCGTCGTGTCGACGGCGCTCATGCCATTCCTCTGACGCCTGCCCAAGTTGCGGCCGCGCGCGTGACGGGGAGCAAGGCGATGTGGATCGCCAGCCTCGTCTTCATCGGCGTGATAGTTGTCGGCGCGCTCGGGACAGGGATCATGCTGCGCGGGGAGGCACCTGCCGGTCACGATTGGCTCGCCAACGTGTCCTTCGTAGCCGCGGCCCTCCTCCTCGGCTGTCTCGGATACGCGTGGATCGGCGGGGAGGTCGCGGCATCGGTAGCCGCGCTCGTCTTGAGCACGATCGGAATTGTCGTGACGGTCTCCCAGATATCGGCGGGACTTAGCCTCGAGAGCTTTCTCTTCGGGCTGGCTGTCGTGCCGTACCTGTTGGTCACCAAGGAGCTGCCTGTTGTGAGAGCGGCACTGTCGGCCTCGGTCATCGGGGCATACCTGGTGTGTGAGTTCGGCTACCCGCAGGGGAGCGGCGACGCCGAGGTCCCAGCGGATCTGGCCCAGACCGTGGCGCACTTTGACAAGATCGGCGCGGGGGTGTTCCTGTTCCTTGTCGTTGGCGCTCTCGAGATCAGGCACACGAGGATGCAGCGGACGCTCGAAGGCGCGGCGCGCTATGGCGAGTTGCGTGCAACGACGGACGAACTGACGGGCGTTTTCAACCGGCGTCCGGTGATCGCGCAGTTGAGCGAGTGGGCCGAGCGTGGTCGCGGCAATTACGCGATCGCGCTGATCGACCTCGACCACTTCAAGACGATCAACGACGAGTTCGGGCACGACTGCGGAGACAAGATTCTCCAGGCCGTCGCCAACACGCTCAGGAATCACTTCAGGGACTCTGACATGGTGAGTCGGTGGGGCGGAGACGAGTTCCTTGTTCTCATTCCCGGAGTTCGGCACGCGGACTTGGTTCCCATCCTCGAGCGCTTGCGCAGGTCGATCAATCTGATTGAGAAGCGGTGCGACGAACACGTCCACACCGTCTCGGTCTCGGTTGGCGCCGCCATGGGTGCCCTCGGTCAGACACCGGACGAGTGCATCGCCGCTGCCGACCACGCGCTCTACCGCGCCAAGGAAGAGGGAAGGGACAAGGTCGTGGCCGTGGGCATTGCCCGGGCGACCCATGCCCTCGGGCGTCCGGCTCCGGACGACTTCGAGCAGTGGAGCACGTCGCGAGGGAGCTTCTTGTAGACACCGCTTGTCGCGCCCCGGACCTAGACTGGGGCTCCCATGGATGCCCTTTTTAGCCTCGAATCTCACGCCGGTTCCCCCCTGACTGAGGGGCTCAACACTGAGCAGGCGAAGGCGGTCCTCAGTGAGGCACCCGCCCTCCTGATCTTCGCGGGAGCCGGCTCGGGAAAGACGCGCGTCCTGACCCACCGCATAGCGCACCTGTTGGAATCGGGCCGCGCGCGGCCTCATGAGGTGCTTGCCATCACCTTCACCAACAAGGCCGCGGGCGAGATGAGGGAAAGGGTCCAGTCGCTCGTCGGCCCCGAGGCGCGCCAAATGTGGGTGTCGACGTTCCACTCGGCTTGCGTGCGCATGCTGCGCAGGGACTTCGAACTCGCGGGGCTCCGCTCGAGTTTCTCCATCTACGACTCGGCCGATTCGGTGGCGGTCATGAAGCTCGTGATGAATGAACTCGACCTCGACCCAAAGAAGTTCAAGCCCAAGGCACTCCTTGGCCGCGTGGGCAAGTACAAGGATGAACTCGTCTCCCCCGACGACGCGGCGGCGGCGGCAGCGATGGCCTCCAAGTTCTCGATCGAGCATGCGGCGGGCGTCGCCTACGGCGCGTATCAGCGCAGGTTAGAGGCCGCGAATGCGGTCGACTTCGACGACATCATCGTCAAGACTGTGCGCCTGCTGCAGGACAACCCCGAGGTGGTCGCGCGCTATCGCGCCCAGTTCCGGTACGTGTTGGTTGACGAATATCAGGACACGAACCATGCGCAGTACGTGCTGGTGAGGGAGCTGGTAGGGGACTCCGGTCACCTCACGGTCGTGGGTGACGCCGATCAGTCGATCTACGCCTTTCGCGGCGCAAGTATCCGCAACATCCTCGAGTTCGAGAAGGACTATCCCGACGCGGAGGTCATCCGGCTCGAGCGCAACTACCGTTCCACCCAGAACATCCTTTCCGCCGCGAACGCGGTCATCGCCAACAACGTCGGTCGGCCGGCTAAGAACCTGTGGACCGACGCGGGCGACGGGGAGCGCATCGTCGGCTACGCCGCCGACAACGAGCAGGACGAGGCGCTCTTCATCGCGACCGAGATCACCCGCCTCGCGTCGCTCGAGCCGGTTGCCCCTTCGGACATCGCCATCATGTACAGAGCGAACGCCCAGTCACGCGCGATCGAGGAGCGGCTCATGAGAGCCGACATCCCCTACAAGATCGTGGGAGGCACGCGCTTTTATGAGCGCAAGGAAGTCAAGGACATGCTCGCGTACCTCGCCGCGATCACGAACGAGGACGACGACGTGGCCACGCGCCGCATCATCAACACCCCGAGGCGCGGCATCGGCGACACCACCATCGACACCGTCGAACGCTTCCAGCGCGAGCAGTTCGGAATTGCCGCGCGCGAGGGTGGGCGCGGGCCCAGCTTTGGTGCGTCGCTGCGCAGGGCCGACGAGTTGGGCCTCGCCACGCGCTCGCTTAAGCCGCTCCAGGAGTTTGTGGCGCTCATGGACGACCTGCGCTCGCTCGCTGCGGACAATGGGCCCGCGGGTACGCTCGACGCGATCGCCGACCGCACGGGAATGCTGCGCGCCATGAGGTCATCCGAGGATCCGCAGGACTCGAGCCGCATCGAAAACATCATGGAGCTGGTTTCGGTAGGAAGGGAGTTCTCCGAGGAAAACCCCGAAGGCACTCTCGCCGACTTCCTTGAGAAGGTCGCGCTGGTGGCCGACGCCGACCAGATCCCCGATGCCGATGGCGGCGGCGGAGTGGTGACCCTCATGACGCTCCACACCGCGAAGGGCCTCGAATTTCCAGTGGTCTTCGTGGTGGGCCTCGAGGACGGCACGTTCCCGCACATGCGGTCGCTCGAGTCGGGCGATATCAAGGATCTCGAGGAGGAGCGCAGGCTCGCGTATGTGGGCCTCACGAGGGCAAGGGAGCGGCTCTACCTCACCCGCGCCGACGTGCGCGCCGCATGGGGCGCGCCGCAATACCTTCCCGCCTCCCGCTTCGTCGATGAGATTCCCGCGGAACTTGTCGATTGGCGGCGCTCGGAGACCACGATGTCGTCGCTGCGCGCTCGCGCCGACACGAGGGGCTCCGGCGGGTGGTCGAGCAACTATGGCGGCTCCCAGGACCGCGGCGACGGCAACGTGTACGGCAAGGCTGGCGCGGTGCGCACGCGCTCCGTCCCGCCGAGCCCCCCCAGCGTCGGCGCGGGAGACGTGGGCTTCGAGGTGGGCGAGCGCGTCAATCACGACACCTTCGGAATGGGCAAGGTGGTCGGCGTCGAGGGCGTGGACCGCAACGCCGTCGTGAAGGTTGATTTCGGTGACGCGGGCGTCAAGAGGCTCGTCTTGCGCTTCAATTCCCTCTCAAAACTCTAGCGACGGACGCGGCCAGACGGCCGTTCGCGGCACTCAGTTCGCGGTACCCCCGGCGGTAGGCTTTGCCTGTTCCCACGGAAGGTAGCACTCATGGAAGCACGGACCTCAAAGGTCTCGATCATCGGCGCAGGTGCGGTGGGTGCCACCCTCGCGTACGCGGGACTGATGCGCGGATTCGCGCGCACGGTCGCTCTGTACGACATCGATACCGCCAAGGTCGAGGCCGAGGCTCTCGACCTCGCGCAGGGGATTCAATTCATGCCCGAGGCGAAGGTCATTGGGTCGTCCAATGTCGATGTGTGCGCGGATTCCGACGTGATCGTGATCACCGCTGGGGCGAAACAGCAGCCGGGTCAATCGCGGCTCGAACTCGCCGAGGCGACCATCGGCCTGATGGACAAGATCATCCCCCCGCTGATCGAGGTCTCGCCCAACGCGATCTACATTCTGGTGACGAACCCCGTGGACGTCGTGACGTATGCGGCCATCAAGGCCTCGGGAATGAGCCCGTCGCAGATGTTTGGTTCGGGCACGGTGCTCGACTCGTCTCGCTTGCGCCACCAGGTCGCCGTCGAGTGCGGAGTGGCCGTGTCCAACGTGCACGCGTACATCGCGGGCGAGCACGGCGACTCCGAGGTTGCCTTGTGGTCGTCGGCGAGCATTGGCGGTGTGCCACTGCTCGACTGGCACGACGCTGACGGCAAGGTGGTCATGACGAAGGACGTGCGCGAGCGCATGCATCGGGACGTGCTCCAGTCGGCGTACAAGATCATCGAGGGCAAGGGCGCAACCAACTACGCGATCGGTGTCGCCGGTGCGCGCATCGTCGAGGCCGTGTTGCACGACCAAAACAGGGTCCTTCCGGTGTCGACCCTCATCGATTACCCGGGCGTGGGTGAGGTCTGCATGTCGCTGCCTGCCGTCGTCGGCCGCAGCGGCGTCAAGCACCGCGTTGACGTGCCGCTCGACGCCGCCGAGAGCGCCGCCTTGGAAGCGTCGGCGCGTTCGATCCGCGAGGTCGCGATCCGCTTCGGCGCCGCCTAGGCGTCCTACCGCGAGACCGCGATACTGAACAACACGATCACGCCGAGGACAAGGCCGATCGAGCCAAGTACGATCGCCGTGATCGCTCGTCCGGTACCGTGACCACCCGTGCGGGCGAGTCGCAGCGCAATGACGCCTAAGACAATCCCTCCGATGGCGAGCGCCTGGCCGATGATGGGCACGGGCAGCAACGAGACCAGCCCGAGGTACGGCGCCACGACCGATTGCCAGGACCTCCCGACCGGCACGATGTAGTGCAGCACGCTCGACGGGCCAGTGTCGATGCCTTGCGGACCGGCGGCGCCCATGGGGCCCGCGACCTTCGGCGCGACATCGGCGCTCCATTGGAAGCCGTCCCAGAAGCGGATGAACCGTGCGTCGTGCGGATCGTCGTACCAGCCTGCGGGTGTCGTCATGTCCCCTCCTTAAGGCAATTCAAGCGCAGTTTGGGAGGTCGCGCGACAATGGGCCTGCATGACAACGGGACGACGCCGTGTGGCGCCGCCCCGCGTGTCGTAGGGGCGGCTAGCGCGCCAGGATGGATGCGTGCCGCGACTCGGCCTTCGGCTCCAGGTATTGGGAGGATTCGCCCTCGACCTGCAACTGAGGCAGCCACGACAACCACTTTGGCAGGTACCAGTTGGCCTCGCCAAGGAGCGCCATGATCGACGGGACCAGGATGGTACGGACGACGGTGGCGTCGAGGATCACGGCCACCGCGAGTCCAAGCCCCATCTGGCAGAATTCGGCAAGGTCACCCAGCGCGAATCCCACGAACACTGCGACCATGATGAGCGCGGCTCCAGTGATCAACGATCCGGTACGGGACAGGCCGAACGCAATGGCATCGCGAGTGTCTCCGTTGGCCGCGTGGCGCTCCTTGATGCGGCTCAACAGGAACACGTGGTAATCCATCGATAGCCCGAACAGCACCGCGAAGAGGAACAACGGAATCCATGGGGCGATGCCATCCACGTGCGGCATGCCCAGCAGGTCCGCGCCCCAGCCGAACTGGAAGACCGCAACGAGGACGCCATACGCGGCTCCCGTCGAGAGCACGTTCAGCACGATCGCTGTGCCCGCGATGGTCACCGACCTGAACGTCACCAGGAGCATGACGAGCGAAGCGCCGAGGACGATGAGGGCCACCCATGGCGCCGAATCGGTGATGAGCTTGGTGAAGTCGATCGTGCCCGCCTGGTCACCGGTGACGTACGCCTTGGCGTCGGTGCCTGCCAAGTATTGCGGGATGAGGGTCGACCGCAGGTCCTTGATGGCGGCCTCTGCCTTCGGGTCGGCCGCGTCGTACGTGTCCTTGGTGGCGATGAACGCGACGCCTCCCTTCCATGAAACGGAGGTCTCGGCGAACGCGTCGGACGCGTCGATCGCCGCGGCGAGAGACGTGACCTGATCGCGTGCGCCAGTGGCGTTGTCAACCACCACGAGCGTCGACGCCTGTCCGTAGCCGAACTCGGTGGAGAGCACCTCCGTGGCCAGTTTGAAGGGCAGGTTATTGGGGAGTGCGTCGGTACCTGCAAACGTGAGGCGCATCGAGAATGCTGGGATCGCCAGCGCGAGAAGCACGCTCAGGCCCGCGATGGCCGCCACCCCGGGACGCCGCATGACACCCCGAGCGACCGCCGACCAATAGCGCGGCTCCGCGCCGGGGTGCGAGATGGGGAGTCTGCCCTTGTTGACCCTCGTGCCGAGCAGCCGCAACACGGCTGGCAAGAGCGTCAATGCCGAGATGACCGAGAAGACCGCGACGATCATCGCGCCCGAACCCAGGCTCACCATGATCGTAGAAGGGACGACCAAGAGCCCCGCCAGCGAGATCAGCACGGTGATTCCCGAGATCAGCACGGCCCTGCTGGCCGTATTGCCCGCGAGAGCCACGGCATCGGTGACGCTGCGTCCGTGCGCCAGTTCTTCTCTGAAGCGCTGGACGATCACGAGCGAATAGTCGATGCCGAGCGCGAGTCCCATCATCGTGATCATGTTGAGGATGAAGAAGGACAGGTCAAACGCGCGACCAACGACGGCGGTGGCGCCTACGGCTGCGACGATCGACACGATGGACACGAGCAGCGGCAGGCCCGCAGCCACGAGGGCGCCGAAGACGATGAGGAGAATGAGGATGGCCGCGCCGATGCCGATCATCTCGCCCCGCATGAGGCCCTCGGATCCGAGCTTCTCGAACGCGGCGTAACTGCTCGTCTCGCCTTACGCGTACACGGAGAAGCCCTCAAGCCGCAGGCCCGCCGTGGTGTCGTTGAGTGCGGCGCCCAAACCGTCGGGGTGGTCGCGAGCAAGCGTCGCCGTCAGCAGCGCGCTCGACTTATCGGCCGACACGGGGGACGGCGAATCGAGCGTCGGTACCGTGACGCTGGCGATGCCGTCGAGGGAAGCGAAGGCGGCCCTCGTGGCTTCGATCGCCTGCTGGAAGCTCGCGTCGGTAAACGTATACGTGTCGGACGTGACGATGATCGTCTCGGTGACGGGGACGTCCGTGCCTCCGCGCACCGCCGTGTTGATGCTGTCGGCAGTTCCCGATTCGGTGGTTGTCAGGACCTTGTCTTCTTGGACGAGCGAGTCACCGAGCGATCCCGCCGCGATCGCCGCGATCGCGATCCCGACGGCCCACGCTCCAATAGTGAGCCATGGTCTCTTGGCCGAAGCCTTCGCGATCCTGCCAGTGATTCCGAGTTTCATGATGTTCTCCTTGTCATGGTGAGCCCGCGTGGGGGGCGGGTCTCGTGACATCGACGACGCTACGGAGACGCGGCGGCCGCGGTCTGCCCGCCTGTGGGGGGTTGTGGCGCCGCTACCGGGGGGTTTGCGCGTGGCGCTTTCAGGGGAGCGGCCCGCCAGCCTCCCCCGGCGGAGGGAGACGAGAATCGGGCCCGCGGGTGTGGTGCCACAGCCGCCGTGCGGGCACGATGAGGTCATGACCGAAAAGAACGCCTACGGGCTGATCCTCTTCCATGCCCGCTTTTGGTGGGAGGCAGGCTATCTATTGCTCGGCTTGCCGTCCGCCCTCCTCTGGGGCGTCTACGCGATCACGATGTACGCGACGGGGGCGGCGCTCGTGATTGTGTGGATCGGCGTTCCGCTCCTGGTCATCACGCACGTGTCCATGAGATGGATTGGGGCGTCCGAGCGGGGGCTCGCCAACTCGATGCTTGACGCGCGGATACTTGCACCTCCCGCCCGTCGCACCGTCGGGATCGACGGCGGACGAGGCGACGAGCCGCGCGGAGCGTGGAACTCCCTCGCTCGCTGGGGTCGGGACGTCCTGTTTGACGGTCACGCGTGGCGAGTCGCCGTGTGGACAGTCGGGAGGCTCGTCCTTGGGCCGCTTGGTTTCTCGCTCGCGCTTGTCGCGGTCATCATGCCGGTCGCGGTCATCGGCGGGATTGTTCAGGCCGCCGTGTACCGCCTCGGGTGGGCGGATTGGTACGGCTTTGGCTCCGGCAACCACATGAGCGACACCGTCTCGTTCTGGACGCTTGTTGGATCCCCGGTGGCGCTCCTGCTGGTCCCCGCGTTCGCGTGGTCGGTCAGGGGGCTCGTCGTTCTCCACGTGGTGTTTGGGCGGTGGGCCCTGGGTGCAAGCTCGAGCGAAGAGGTGAGGGCGGCCACCGAGCGTGCCGAAATCGCCGAGGAACAGGTGCGCATTGACCAGGAGCTGCACGACTCGATCGGCCACATGATCACCATGAACATCATTCAGGCGGGGGCGGGTGCCCACGTTTTCGAGTCGGACCCCGAGTTTGCCAGACAGGCGCTCAGGAACATCGAGGAGAGGGGCCGGGCGGCGATGGGCGAGCTGGATCGCATCATCGCGACGATCAGGGGCGACCAGCAGGAGACGAGGGCTCCGCTCGCGGGCGTAGGCGATCTCGGCAGGCTTGTCGAGGAGTCGCGGGCCGCTGGGATGACGATCGAAGCTCACATCGATGCGCCGCCGGTGCCCGCCGCGGTGGGGCGCGCCGCGTTCGCCATCGTGCGAGAGGCCCTCACCAACGCCGCGAGGCACGCGCCGGGTGCGCTCGTGAGGGTGAGGGTCGAGCGAGACGAGGATGCGCTCGCGCTCGAAGTGGTCAACGAGGCGCCCTCGACGCCCCAGGCCGCGAGCGCGAAGGGCACCAGGCGGGGCCTGAGCGGGATCAGGGACAGGGCGACGCTGCTCGGGGGGCGCTCACGAGTGGGTGCCGAGGCCGGCGGGTTCGCCGTGCGCGCCCTACTACCCCTCGATGCCAGTCTCTCCGCAGAAGCGCAAGATCCCACCTCGCCGTGGGCGTCGCTCCGTGAGAGGGTGGCACCGTGAGAATTGTCATCGTCGACGACGACCCCTTGGTGCGGATGGGACTGAAGGCGATCGTCGGTTCGGAACCGGGCTGGGAAGTCGTCGCCGAGGCTGGCGACGGGCGGCAAGCGCTCGCGGTCGTCGCGGAGCATCGGCCGGACATCGTGCTCATGGATGTCCGCATGCCCAACCTCGATGGGCTTGCTGCCACGCGAGAAATCACGGCGGGGGACAGCGGGGCGAAGGTGCTGGTCCTGACCACATTCGAGGTGGACGAGTACGTGTTCGAGGCCATGCGCGCTGGCGCGGCTGGTTTTGTGCTCAAGCGCGTGCCCCCTGCGGAGTTGATCGAGGCGGTGCGCATCGTCGCCGCGGGCGAATCTTTGCTGTTCCCCGCGTCGACGCGGGGTGTGATCGAGCGATTTGCCGCCCCCCAGAGCGGCGCCGTGCTGCCCGACCTCACTGAGCGCGAGGAGGACGTCTTGCGCCTGCTGGCTCGCGGCATGTCGAACGGCGAGATCGCCGCGAAGCTCTTCGTGTCAGTCGAGACCGTCAAGAGCCATGTGGCGTCGATCCTCATGAAGCTCGCCGTGCGTGATCGCACTCAGGCCGTCATCGCCGCTTATGAGAGCGGCTTTGTTGCGCCGGGCGGCGGCGACTAGCCCCGCGGCGGCCGTTGCGCAAGTAACTCTAGGTCTCAGTTCGGGATGCACTGATGATGACGGGCGTGCCAAGTCCAACCCGAGCGGCGAGATCGGTGATCGCGCCGTTCTCCAGGTGGACGCAGCCGTTGGATACCGACTGCCCGATGAGGTTTGGCTGGTTGGTGCCGTGGATTGCGATCTGTGGCACCGTGCCCTTGAAGCTGTCGAGTGCCTCCGAGTAGCCCGAGAGTCCCAGCGCATAGGATCCATACACGCTCGACGGGTCCGCGGAAAGGTCGATCGGGTCCGTGATGTAGAAGGCGCCAATCGGCGTGGGTGTGGCGGGAGCGCCCACGGCGACAGGCTCCGTCATCGTGACGGTGCCACCGACCACGAGGTCGAGTTCATGTTCTGCGAGGTACACACGAATCACGGTGTCGGTCGAGGTGACGGAGACGTCCGATGCGCGCACCCAACCGGTCTGACCGTTTGGCTTGGCCGGCAGTAATACCTGGTACCACGTGGCTCCAGCCACGTCTCCATCCTCGATGGCCATGAGCGTGAGTGGACTCGAGTAGTAGGTGTACCTGGACATTTCCCTGGTGACGGCGCCATCTGGAGCGTCAAACACGTCCAAGGTATTGACCATCGAAGTGAGGATGGCCTTGCCCGGCGCAATTCCGGAAATGATCGAGGGCACCTCATGGGGAGCCAGACCGGTGGCGGTAATCGCGGGGACGTCAGCGACTGAAGGTGGCTCCGCGACGGTGTGGCGCGGCAGCGAAGAAGACGCAACGGCAATGGCGGCCCCCGCGGCGATCGCGAGCGCGGCGGCGCTAGCAATCCAGCGGTTGCGACGGCGCCTGAGCCAGGTCCTCATGGGTCAATTCTCCAGTGAAGCCGTCGCGGCCGCATCGGTTGGTCACGATGTTCCTCGAGTTCTCCGTTGAGTACGCCGGTTGACTCGCCGTAATTTCGCCACCCAACTGCGCTATTAGGCTGAGGCCATCGTCCCCCAAGGCCTCGCCAAGCGCAGGCCCCGATGCGTCAAGGAACCCGATGGACCTCTTCGAATACCAAGCGCGTGACATGTTCGAGAAGCACGGCGTCCCCGTGCTCGCTGGCATCGTCGCCTCCACCCCTGCCGAGGCGCGAGCCGCGGCCGAGAGCCTGGGCGGCGGAACGGTCGTCGTCAAGGCACAGGTCAAGACGGGGGGCCGCGGCAAGGCCGGCGGTGTCAAGGTGGTGCACAATCCGGCCGACGCAGAGGCCGCCGCGGCGCAGATCCTCGGCATGGACATCAAGGGTCATACCGTCCACAACGTGATGATCGCGGCGGGAGCGAAGATCGCGCAGGAGTTCTACTTCTCCGTGCTGCTGGACCGTTCCGAGCGCCGCTACCTGGCCATGTGCTCCGTCGAGGGCGGCATGGAAATCGAGGATCTCGCCGTCGAGAGGCCCGAGGCGCTCGCCCGCGTGGCCGTCGACCCGATCGTCGGCATCGACGCGGCGAAGGCCGCGGAGATCGTCGCGACCGCCGGATTCTCCGCGGATCTCGCCCCGAAGGTGGCCGACGCGATCGAGAAGTTGTGGGCCGTCTACCGCGAGGAGGACGCCACGCTGGTCGAGGTCAACCCGCTCGTGCTGACCGAGGGCGGCGACATCGTCGCACTCGACGGCAAGGTCACTCTCGACGAGAACGCTGGCTTCCGCCACGCCGACCACGAGGCGCTCGAGGACAAGGACGCCGCGGATCCGCTCGAGGCCAAGGCCAAGGCGCTGAACCTCAACTACGTGAAGCTCGACGGCTCGGTGGGCATCATCGGCAACGGCGCGGGCCTGGTCATGTCGACTCTCGACGTCGTCGCCTATGCGGGGTTGCAGTTTGGCGGCCAGAAGCCAGCGAACTTCCTCGACATCGGCGGAGGCGCCTCTGCGGCAGTGATGGCGAACGGGCTTGACGTCATCTTGAATGACCCGCAGGTCAAGAGCGTGTTCGTCAACGTCTTCGGCGGCATTACCAGCTGCATCGAGGTGGCAAACGGCATCGTCGGCGCCCTGGAAACGTTGGGCGCCGCGGCCACCAAGCCGCTCGTCGTCCGCCTCGACGGCAACTCCGTCGACGAGGGCCGCGCCATCCTGGCCGCTGCCAACCACCCGCTCGTGACCATCGAAGCCACCATGGACGGCGCCGCGGCCAAGGCCGCCGAGCTCGCCGCCGCGGCCGCCTAAGGAGACACCATGGCCATTTTCCTCACCGCACAGTCCAAGGTCATCGTGCAGGGCATGACGGGCGCAGAAGGCATGAAGCACACGGCGCGCATGCTCGCGTCGGGCACCAAGATCGTGGGCGGCGTCAACCCGCGCAAGGCGGGGGAGCAGGTCGCCTTTGACGGCGTCACCATCCCCGTTTTTGGTACCGTCGCCCACGCGATGACCGCGACAGGCGCCGACGTCTCCGTGGTCTTCGTGCCGCCGGCCTTCACCAAGTCCGCCGTCATGGAGGCGATCGACGCGGGCATGCCGCTCACGGTGATCATCACCGAGGGCGTCCCCGTCAAGGACACGGCCGAATTCTTCGCCCATTCGCAGGCCAAGGGTGTGCGCCTCATCGGACCCAACTGCCCCGGCCTCATCACGCCGGGCCAGTCCAACGTGGGCATCACCCCCGCCACGATCACCGGTCCAGGCAAGGTCGGCCTCGTGTCCAAGTCCGGCACCCTGACCTACCAGATGCTCTTCGAACTGCGCGACATCGGCTTCACCACTGCCGTTGGCATCGGCGGCGATCCCATCGTCGGCACCACGCACATCGATTGCCTTGAGGCGTTCCAGAATGACCCGGAGACGGTCGCCATCGTCATGATCGGCGAGATCGGCGGAGACGCAGAGGAGCGCGCCGCCGCGTACATCAAGGCGCACGTCACCAAGCCCGTCGTGGGTTATGTGGCCGGCTTCGAGGCGCCCGAGGGCAAGACCATGGGCCACGCGGGCGCGATCGTGTCCGGCTCGGCCGGGACCGCCCAGGCCAAGAAGGAGGCCCTCGAGGCCGCCGGAGTCAAGGTGGGCAAGACGCCGTCAGAGACCGCGCAGCTCATGC
>Ga0209429_10001171_pt1 | contig 16762 bp, 17 predicted proteins | sample BarGraNGADG00212_3_FD_184493 | JGI IMG/M metagenome (GOLD analysis project Ga0209429, IMG submission 184493) | Arctic peat soil microbial communities from Barrow, Alaska - Barrow Graham LP Ref core NGADG0004-212 (SPAdes) (version 2) | ecosystem: Environmental > Terrestrial > Soil > Wetlands >... | reverse complement strand
GACCGCGCAAGGGGCCCGTCTTCATCGAGATGTGCCTCGATGCCCAAGCCGCGCCAGCCCTGCCTGTCCAGGAGAGTCAGCCGACGGTTCAGCCAGACGACGTGCCGCGCGTCGCTGAAGGACTGACAGCGGAAGCGATTGCGCTGCTCGAGAGGTCCGAGCGTCCGGTCATCTTGCTGGGACAAGGAGTCGCTCGCGCCACCGCGCGCGCACTTCACGACGATTTCGCTGCTCTCGGTGTGCCGGTCATGCTGACGTGGAATGCCGCGGACCGCATGCCCTACGACCATCCTGTGTTCGCCGGTCGACCAAACACGTGGGGGCAGCGCTACTCGAATGTGTTGTTGCAGCAAACGGACCTCCTCCTGGCGGTCGGCACGCGGTTAGGCGTCCAGCAGACGGGGTTCGCGTGGCAAGACTTCGTCCCGGTGGGCACCGTAGTGCAGGTTGACATCGATCAGGCGGAGCTCGACAAGGGCCACCCGCACGTCGAACTGGGGCTTTGCGGCGATGCGAACGCCTTTGTGCGAGACGTCGTCACACGCGCCGTTCCCAACGCGCGATGGGGGGAGTGGCGCGACTTCGTCGATGTGGTGAGGGAGGCGCTTCCCCTCAACGACGCGCAAAACGTGACGGCCGACGGTTACGTCAAGCCCTATGAGTTGCTCATGTCGCTCGCGGATCTCGCGGGCGATGACGATGTGATCATCCCGTGTAGCAGCGGTGGCGCCTTCACGGTGGCGATGCAATCGATACTCCCGCGCTCGAGGCAGAAGGTCCTGTCAAACAAGGCCGTGGCGAGCATGGGTTACGGGCTGTCAGGTGCCATCGGAGCGGCCCTCGCCAACCCGAGTCGACGGACCTTCCTGATCGAGGGCGATGGCGGATTTGCGCAGAACCTTCAAGAACTCGGCACCGTGGCGGCAACGCGACTGCCGCTCAAAATTCTCCTCTTCGCGAACGATGGATATGCATCGATTCGTATGACGCAACGGAACTACTTCGGCGGGGCATGGGTGGGTTGCGATGCGGCGACCGGGCTCGGGCTCCCTGACTGGTCGTTGCTGGCGAAGGCGTATGGCATTGCGTATGCAAGGGTTGATCCCGAAGTGGGATGGGGGGGCGAGGTCGGCGCGTTGCTTAACAGTGACGAGCCGGCGTTCATCGAGGTCCCCATTGATCCCGAACAGACCTATTTCCCGAAGATCATGTCGGCGGTTCAGCTGGACGGCTCCATGAAGTCAAACCCGTTGCACACCATGCACCCAGTGCTTGATGAACCCACGGCCGCACGAGTCCTGCCGTACCTCACGAAGAGAGAAGACTGAAGTGAACAAGACCGAACGCCAGATGACTGACATCCTGTGCAAGGGCAAGGATGAGTTTGGCGTGGTCAGCGTCAAGGCCGAGTTCGAGGCCGAGGGGACACGCGTCGATGAGCTCCTGAGACTCGTCGACATCTCACGCTCCGCCGGATTGCCACTCACGGTGAAGATCGGCGGCTGCGAGGCGATGCGCGACCTGCTGGAAGCCAAGCAGATCGGCGTGCGCTACATCGTGGCGCCCATGGTCGAGACCCCGTATGCGGTCTCCAAGTACGTCCAGGCGAAGAACATCGTCTACAACGAGGACGAGTCGGTCGATACCGACTTCCTGTTCAACCTGGAGACCATCACGGCGTACAACAACCTGGACGAGATCCTCGCGGTCGCGTCGGCGCAGGGCGGCGTCCAGGGAATCGTCTTTGGCCGCGTCGACTTCTGCGGTTCGCTCGGTGAAACGCGCGAGACGATCAACACCCCGCGCATCACCGATTATGTGCTCAAGGCCGCCGCGAAGGCGAAGGCTGCTGGACTCGACTTCGTGATGGGCGGCGCCGTGTCTTCCGACACGCTCGACATCGTCAGGGAGGTAGCCGCCGTTCACCTCACCCGCTTCGAAACTCGCAAGGTGGTCTTTGGCGGCGAGGCGGCGACGATCGGCAACGTCCACGAGGGCCTCGTCAACGCCGTGCACTTCGAGTTGCTGTGGCTCACCAACAAGCGCGACTACTACGGGAGCATCACGAGCGAAGACGCCAAGCGCATTGGGATGCTTGAGTCACGCTGGCACCTGCTCAACAGTTAGGTACGGTCGTTTCCCCGCGGGTCCCGTAGGCCCTGGTGTGCGACGGCAATTTGCTCGTCGATGTCGGCGGGTACAAATGCGGCGCTCACGCAAGCCCGATCCCATGACTCGGGCTCCGCGAAGTAGGCATGGGGAGCGCTGCCGTCCGGTTGTGCGCGAGTGATGGGTGCGCCAGGGTTCACCACTCGCGCCACCGCTGCGGCGATCTCAGCCATCTCGAGCAGTGGGCCGCCGCTGTCGATCACCGTGGCGCCGGGAGCGTCGGTATTCGACAGTGCAACGGCCAGCAGGTCCTCGACGCTGGTATAGCGCCGGTAGACGGGTGCCGCCGCCGTGATGTGGATCGCGCCAGCGATCGCCTGAGTGATCATGTCGAACAGCGCGTAGTGGGAGGGGTGGCGGACGAAGGCACCGGACAGGCTCCATGCGCGTGCGATCACCACAGAGATGCCACGTTCTTCGGCCACGAATTCCAGTTCGTGCTCCGCGTGGCGCTTGAGCCAGCCGTAGGGATTCTCCTCTCGGGGACGCGAGAGGGCGTCTACCGGGAAGACGGCGGCGCCACTCGAGATGGTGACGACCCGTTGCACGGTGTCGAGTTGGGCGGCCGCGAGGGTGTTCGCTGTCAGCGACTCGTTGATGGTGAAGTAGTCGGCGAGGGGCATCGTCGCCACATGATCGCGCGTGAGGAATGCGCAATCGATCACCACGGTCGGCCGGAAGCTCCGAACCTCGGTCCAGTCCCACGGCACGCAATGAACGGTCGCGTCGCCGATGCGGATGGCCCTTCGCGTGCTGGCGAGGGGGAGTACCTCGCACGGGGTGGCCGCGAGGAGTGCGCAAGCGGTGCTCCCGACCCACCCGGATGCGCCCGTGACCAGGACGCGGTCGTCATCGGAGAGGCTGCGTGACCAGAGGTTGCTCGCCGAGCTGTGAAGGAGACCCGCCATGGAATCAAGGCTAGGGGATTGGGCCAACGGTGATGGCGCCGAGGGCGGCCGGCTAGACCTCTGTGCGGTGAAAGTTCAGGTAGCTCTTCGACGCCGTTGGCCCGCGCTGGCCGCGATAACGCGACCCGTATGCGCTCGACCCATAGGGGTGCTCTGCCGGCGAGCTCAGTTGGAAGAAGCACAGTTGGCCGACCTTCATGCCAGGCCACAGATTGATGGGCAACGTCGCGGTGTTCGACAGTTCCAGCGTGACGTTGCCCTCGAACCCAGGGTCGATGAACCCGGCAGTGGAGTGCGTGAGAAGGCCAAGTCGTCCGAGCGAGGACTTTCCCTCGAGCCTGGCCGCAATGTCATCGGGCAATGTCACCGACTCATACGTAGACCCGAGGACGAACTCGCCGGGGTGAAGCACGAAGGGGTTTCCGGACTCGACCTCGACCAAACGGGTGAGGTCAGGCTGCTCGATGGCCGGGTCAATCGCGGCGTACTTGTGGTTGTCGAACACCCTGAAGAACTTGTCGAGCCGGACGTCGATCGACGAGGGCTGGATCATCGCGGGCTCGTAAGGGTCGAGCGCGACCCTGCCTGCGTCGATCTGGGAGCGGATATCGCGGTCCGAGAGCAGCATGAGTCGAATCTAGCGTGCCGGGTGCGCTGACGGGACTTGAGCGCGCCCGGCCCCGGACTGCTGCGGGGCGATTCGCCGCTATCTTGGCCGCTCATCGATGCGGATCGCCCCATGTGCGCGTGCGAGAGGCGCTAGGGCCTACCTGTCTCCGCCCTCTTGCCTCTTGCGGCGCTCCTGCTCATTGAGCCACACCCTAAACGCGGGGTCGTCGTCCGGGTTTGGCGCCCTGTTGCCGCTTGACCTCGACGGGTGCGAAGGGTTCGACCACCGCGCATAAAGCCACGCAAGCGCGCCGACGTACGGTGCGAACAGCACGATCAGGACCCAGAGCACCTTGGGAAGCCTGTACGGCTCCTCATCCCTGTGCTGGGCGATGTCGGCGATGACGTACGCGGTCAACCCGATGTAGAGAAGCATCGGCAGGAGGTAGCGCATGGCCTCACCCTAGAGCCCACTCAAACCCCCGTCTACTGAGGGCGAGGGGGGGACACGGGGCCCGCGTGCCAAATTCGAACCGGTTCCATCAAAAAGTTTCGAGCACGAGGGGCCCTCCAGGCCTCGTGAGAGCGCGATCATGGGGTTAGGCTTGGGCACGGCCCACGGCCCTCACACTTTCTGGAAGGTCTCGACATGCAGTTCGGTCACTTCGACGATGAAGCCCGCGAATACGTCATTGAGACGCCGCACACCCCGTACCCCTGGATCAATTACCTGGGCTCGCAGGAGTTCTTTGGACTGGTCTCGCACACGGGCGGCGGCTACTGCTTTTACCGCGACGCGAAGATGCGCCGCCTGACGCGGTACCGCTACAACAACACCCCCGTGGACGACGGCGGCCGGTTCTTCTCGATCAACGACGGCGGCGACGTGTGGAGCCCCTCGTACCGCCCGTACAAGACGGAGCTCGACTTCTTCGAGACGCGTCACGGCATGGGTTACACGCGCATCACCGGTGAGCGCGGTGGACTGCGTGCCTCGGTGCTTCTGTTCGTGCCCGTCGACGTCAACGCGGAGATCCACCAGGTCACCGTGACGAACACGTCCGATGCCGCCAAGTCGTTCTCGATGTTCTCGTTTGTCGAATTCTGCCTGTGGAACGCGGAAGACGACCAGACGAACTATCAGCGCAACTTGAGCATCGGCGAGGTCGAGGTCGAGGGCGGCGCGATCTACCACAAGACCGAGTACCGCGAGCGTCGCAACCACTACGCGGTGTACGGCGTCAACGCCCCCATCGCCGGATTCGACACGGACCGCGACACCTACTTGGGCTACGGCAACGGCTTCCACGAGGCCGCCGTGCCCCACGCGGGCAAGTCTGGCAACTCCGTCGCCTCCGGTTGGTACCCGTGCGCCTCGCACCAGCTTGAGATCGAGTTGGCCCCAGGCGAGTCGAAGACGTACACCTTCGTGCTCGGCTACCTCGAGAACGCGGAAGACGACAAGTGGGAGTCCCCTGGCGTCGTCAACAAGACGGGCGCCAAGGAGCTTCTCGCGCGCTTCGCGACCAACGATGCCACCGATGCCGAGTTCGCCAAGCTCAACGCATACTGGGACCAGTTGCTTGGCTCGTACACGGTGGAGTCGGGCGACGACAAGCTCAATCGCATGGTCAACATCTGGAACCAGTACCAGTGCATGGTGACCTACAACATGTCACGTTCGGCCTCGTACTTCGAGACGGGCATGGGACGTGGGATGGGCTTCCGCGACTCGAGCCAGGACCTGCTCGGCTTTGTGCACCTCGTGCCGGAGCGTGCGCGTGAGCGCATCATTGACATCGCGTCGACGCAGTTCGAGGACGGCAGCGCGTACCACCAGTACCAGCCGCTCACCAAGCGCGGAAACCACGCGCTCGGCTCGGGCTTCAATGACGACCCGCTGTGGCTCATCGCCGGTGTGGCCGCTTACATCAAGGAGACGGGCGACTTCGCGATCCTCGATGAGATGGTGCCCTTCGACAACGACGAGTCGCTCGCCCGGCCGCTCATGGAGCACCTCAAGCGCTCGTTCAACCACCCGCTCGAGAAGGCCGGCCCCCACGGGCTGCCCCTCATCGGCAGGGCCGACTGGAACGACTGCCTCAACCTCAACTGCTTCTCCTCCACTCCGGGTGAGTCCTTCCAGACCACCGAGAACCAGGCGGGCGGCGTCGCCGAGTCCGTCTTCATCGCGGGCATGTTCGTGGCCATCGGTCCCGACTACGCGGCTCTGGCTCGCCGACGCGGGGACGACGCCGAGGCGGACCGCGCCGAGGCGGCGGTCGCGACGATGAAGCAGGTCGTTGTCGACCACGGCTGGGACGGCGAGTGGTTCCTGCGCGCTTACGACTTCTACGGCAACAAGGTGGGCACGAACGAGACCGCCGAGGGCAAGATCTGGATCGAGCCGCAGGGCTTCTGCATCATGGGCGGCATCGGCGTCGCCGACGGCAAGGCCATCAAGGCGCTCGACTCCTGCAGGGAACACCTCAACACGCCTCACGGCATGGTGTTGCAGAGCCCCGCGTACACGACCTACCAGATCCAACTGGGCGAGGTGTCGACCTACCCGCCGGGTTACAAGGAGAACGGCGGCATCTTCTGCCACAACAACCCGTGGATCATCATCGCCGAGACCGTGGTGGGTCGCGCCGAGTACGCCTGGGAGTACTACAAGCAGATCACGCCCGCATACCGCGAGGAGATCTCCGAGGTGCATCGCCTCGAGCCTTACGTGTACGCGCAGATGATCGCGGGCAAGGAGGCGTCGCGTCACGGCGAGGCCAAGAACTCCTGGCTCACCGGTACGGCGTCGTGGAACTTCGTGACCGTCTCCCAGTACCTGCTGGGTGTGCGCGCCGACTACGACGGCCTTGTGGTCGACCCCTGCATCGGCGCGGAGGTGGGCGAGTACACGGTCCGCCGCCAGATCCGCGGCGCCACGTATGTCATCAACGTCAAGAGCACCGGTGCCAAGGGCGCCAAGCTCACCGTCGACGGTGTGCCCATCGAGGACAACACCGTTCCCTATGCCGTCGCGGGTTCGATTGTGCAGGTCACCGCGACTATCTAGCGCTGGTTGCGCCGCCGAAGGGGCGGGGCTTGCTTGGACCGACTCCTCAACGTCCGGCGCAAGCCACGCCCCTTCGGCGTCGGCGCGTGCGGGCTACGGTGCTGGGTGCTTGGGAGCGGGATTCTCCGTGGGCGCGGGCTGGGGCGGGGGGACCGCCTCGGCTGCGGCCGCTGGCGGTGCGGCGGCCGCGGCTGCGGCTGCGGGCGCACTTGGCGGGGTTGCCCACAACCCGGGGTTCGTCGCGCCCGCGAACTGCGGTGCCACGGCGCCTGGCTTGGGTCGCCGACGGGCGATGCGTGACCTTCTCGCGCGAACAAGGAACATCACCGCGGCGAAGAGGAGCGCGCCCAGCACCGCCCAGGGCAGGAGCACGCCCACAACGACCAGGGCCACCGAGATGAACGCGACGAGCCCATTCCAACCGGACACGAGCCCATCCCAGAAATTGTGGGGTGAGTTGTCCACCTCCGCGACCACAACGGGCACGGTGGTGAGCGAGAGGTCGATGGTTGACATCGATACCTGGTCGTCGAGGCCCCGTTGCTGCGCTTCGAGGCCCTGGAGCTCCGCCTGGCGACTGGCCAGTTCGTTCTCAAGCGTGATGATGTCCGCGATGTTCTTCGCGTCGGCGAGAAGTCCTTGAATGCGGTCGGTCGACGCGCGCAGCGTCGAGATCTTCGCATCCAGGTCCGTCACCTCGGTGGTCACGTCGCGGGCTTGCGTGGCGAAGTTGTCGACCGTGCCGAGCGCACGCAGGTCGTTGACCACCTTGTCGAGATTGTCCGCGGGGATCCGGAGCGTGAGTGTGGCCGAGCCGCCATCGCGCCCCTGGGGAGCGGTCTCGTTCCGCGCGTCGACGCGACCGCCCGCGCTCTGCACGATGGTCGCGGCCTTGTCGGCGGCCGCGAGCGGGTCCTCGACCGTGATGTAGAGCGAGCCCGTGACGATGAGGGACCGCGCGTCGGCCACGGGCGCGGCGGCGACGTCGAGGCTTGAGTCTTTTTGGGCAGCGGCCCCGCCGTTCGGGGCGGCGTTGCCGGCGTTCGCGGCGTCCGCGGCGGCGGGTGTGGATGTGTCTGCGGACGATGAACAGCCCGCAAGCGCCCCGATAGCGACAATCAATCCTGCTATGACCCCGATGCGCCGCATGCGGCGCACCGTCCCCTCCACGTGTTCGCTCATGATGCTCATGCTAGTGAGACGCGTGGGCGCGCGTCATCGTTGGGTGTGCGGATGCGGCTCAATTGTGACAATCGCACCGATCGCCTCGACCACGACGAACGCCGCGGCCGCATCGCGACGATTGCGCAGGGGGACAAGCCCGTCGCTTAGGGGTTCTCCATGTAGGACTTGACCTGCATGGCGCCGGGATCCACGACCTGGATCGAGTCGATGATGTCGTGGAGCTCCGGGGCGGTCGAGGTGGTGCCACGGGTGATGGCGCCGCACTCAATCCACACGTCGCCCTTGACGATGAATGCACGCGGTTCGACCGTGGTCCCGTCGCCGAGGGTGACGTCGGCGCCCCACACGTTTCCGCCGGAGAACGTTTGGAAGCCGTACGCATTCGCCGCAGCCCCCGCACCAAAGGTGGAGTTCCAGCGCGAATTTGCGAGGTCAATGACGTTGGGGCCCTCGGGATTGAGCAGATCTGGGTCGCGCCAGGCGTCGCAGAAGACCTTGGCGGTCCCGTCGGTCCACAACCCCACCTCGTTGTTGTCGAAATGCCATGTGTCCGGAATCGAGACGGAAATGCCCGAAAAGCCGAGCGTCTGAGCAGTCCAGCCGGGGCGCGGCCAACCGAGTGGCGCGGGGCCGGGTTTGGGCGCGGCGGGGGTGACGACCGTCGCCGGGGAGGGCGAGGTCGACGGGGAGGGCGTCGGTGTCGCGGAGGACGAGGCCGCCGGGGAGGCGTTCGCGCCCTCGGAACCCCCAGTGGTGGGGGACGTGCAGGCCGCCGCGAAGCCGAGCGCGATGACGGCGAGGGTCGCCGAACGGGTGGTCTTCGAGACCCGGCGGGTGTCTGCGCTTTGGTGACGCGCGAGGTTCATAGTGAGGCTCCTCTACCTTACGCAAAGCCTAGCGGGAGGCGATCACCGTCCGCTAGGGATTGGCGAGCGCGTCCGCGAACGCTCGCGGCGCGACGTCGCAGGTCACAGGGGCTTTTCGCGCTCAACCGACCGTCAGGCGGCTAGTCTCCTGCGAGCGGCGCCCTTCAACGCGAGGAGTGTCGGTGAGACCGAATCCCGACTATTCCATGACCGACGAGGCCGAGGTTGCGGACCTGCTTCGTGACCACCCGTGGTGCACGATCGTGTCGCACGTGCCCGGCCGCGGCATCGTCGCTTCCCATTACCCGGTCTTGGTGGACGAAGAGTCCGAAGGCCTCACCGTCTTTTGTCACGTGGGCAAGCCCGATCAGAATCTCCACGAATTGGGTCAACACGAACTCACGATCATCGTCGAGGGTCCCCAGGGCTACGTATCGCCCGGCTGGTATGGGGTCTCGCCCGCGGTCCCCACGTGGAACTTCGTGGTGGCGCACCTCACGGGCACTCGCGGGTGGTGTCCCAAGAAGAGAATTTGCGGCTCATGGATGTGCTGGTGAACCACTTCGAGGACCAAAAGGACCAACCCGCGCGGCTGCACGCGAGCGCAGCGAACACCGAATACGCGGAGCGCATCATCGGGGGCACGGTGGCCTTCCGCATGAAGGTCGAGCGCTTCGAGGCCAAGCGCAAGATGAGCCAAGACAAGCCCGATGCCGTCGTCGAACGGGTCATCGAGCGCCTCCGCGCTCCGGGGCCGTTTCGCAACCCGCCGTTGGCACGCTACATGCGAGAGTTCCTCGGTCGGGGCGAAGGGGGCTAGCGCCGCCTCGTGCGCTCCAGTGGGGCGCCTAAGGTCGCTGCGCGAACCTTTCGAGCAGTTCTCCGTCCCCCGCAACGACCAAGAGCGCGTCGGCGTGGATGACGGTGTCCTTGCCCGCGTACTCGAAGTCCTCGCCGGGAGTCTTCACACCGATCACCTGGATGCCGTACTTGCTGCGCAGGTCGAGCTGGTCGAGCCTGAAGTTGTGGGTCTCCTTGGGCGGGCGCATCTTGACGATCGTGAACCCGTCCTCGACCTCGATGTAGTCGAGCATCTTGCCGCCCACCGAGTGCGCGACCCGCACTCCCGCATCGGACTCGGGGAGCACCACGTGATGCGCGCCGATGCGCTCGAGGATGCGCTTGTGCTCGATCGACGTCGCCTTGGCCCAGATGTTCTGAGTGCCGATGTCGACCAGGTTGCCCGTGATGAGCACCGACGCCTCGAGCGCGGTGCCGACGCCTACGACGGCGGAGCCAAAGTCCTTGGCCCCTATCTGCTCGAGCGCGCGAGCATCGGTGGCGTCGGCCTCGACAACCGGAATCCTGCGCGACCACTTCTCCACGAGTTGCGGGTCCCTGTCGACAGCGAGCACTTCGACGTCCATAAGGTCGAGAGTGTCGGCGAGGGACTGCCCGAAGCGTCCTAGCCCGATGACGAGGACGCCTTGCTTCTGCGAATCGTTAGCCAATGAGGGGCCTTTCCGAGGGGTAGCGGATGTAGAGCCGCTGCTTGTTGAGTGCGAGCGCTGCGACCACCGTGAGGGAGCCGACGCGTCCGATGAACATCACTGCCGCCACCGTGAGCTTGGCACCGTCGGTGAGAAAAGGCGTGATGCCCGTCGTAAGTCCCACCGTAGCGAAACCGGACGAGACCTCAAAGAGCACCCTGCCCAGCCCGAAGTCCTGGCCCGTGGATTGTGCAAGCACCACGCCAGTGCCGACGATGACGACAAAAAGGGAGACAAGCGTGACCGCCACCGCCAAGCGAAGCACTTCGGTGCCGATGCGCTTGCCGAAGGCCTCGATGTCGCGACGGCCGCGCGCCTCGGCCCAGATGGCCAACAACAGGACCGCCAAGGTCGTGACGCGAATGCCCCCCGCCGTTCCGCCCGAACCGGCGCCGATGAACATGAGAATGGACTCAAGCAGCCACGTCTGTTGGTGCATGAGACCGTGGTCGAGGCCAGCGAACCCGCCCGTGCGCTGGTTGAAACTAACGAAGATGAGTTGCCACACCTTGGTCCAGCCGTGGGAAGCGCCAAGGGTATTGGGGTTGGTCCACTCGAATGCCGCGAGCAGCCCGATGGAGAACACCTGCACGATCCCGATGGTGACGAGCGTCATCTTGGTGTGGAGGGACCACTTGCGCGGGCGTCGCCACGAGCGGCGCAAGTCGAGATAGATGGGGTAGCCGAGAGCCCCAAGGAAGGAGCAGACCGGGAGCGCCATTCTGAACAGGGCATCGCCGGGGAAGGGCACGATGCCGCCAGGGTCGGGTTGCAGTCCCACGTTGTTGAACGCAGACACCGAGTAGAAGATCGCGTGGCCGAGCGCCCTGCCAACGGGGAAGTGGTGCGTGAGGAGGCGCGCGAAGACCACGAGCGAGATGGCCGCCTCGGTGGTGATCGACACAATGAGGATCGTGCGAAGCAGGCCCTTCACGTCTCCGAGCGACGTTGCCTTGGTCTCGTCGGCCGCCAACAACCTTGTGGTAAGCCCCATCCGCCGTGACACGGCGAGCCCGAGGAGCGCCGCCATCGTCATGATCCCGAACCCGCCCGCCATCATCGCGAAAACGAGCACGGTCATCCCGTAGGGCGTCCAATACGTGCCATTGTCGACGGTGGTGAGGCCCGCGACTGTCGTAGCCGAGGTGGCCATGAAGAAGGCGTCGATAAGTGGAGGGCGCCGGCCAGACGACGTAGCAAACGGCTGGTAGAGCAGCATCGTAATGAAAACGATCACCAAGGCGAACCCGCCCAACGCCAAACGCGCGGGGTGCTGCAACGCGACGCGATCAAGCTGGTCGTTGACCCAGTCGCGCACGGCCGCTCGCGTCGCCATCCCACTCCGTTCCCGGCGAGCACAGAAGATGCGCGCCCCAGGCTTTACTGTGCCACGCTTCCGGCGGGCTCACAGGTACATCGGCAGGTTGTCCTCTCTTCACAACAACTACATGTGCCCCTACAGTGAGAGGGGCATCCGGCCGATAGACACGGCGGATGCTTCCTAAGGAGACCTGGATTGGCTGAGAATCCTCCGCCTCGCTTCCTCACCGTTGCTGAGGTTGCTGAGATGTGCCGCGTGTCACGGATGACCGTGTATCGCTGGGTGCACGCTGGCGACCTCCCAGCCGTGCGATTCGGCAAGTCCTTCAGGGTGCCTCAAGACGCCGCGGCGGCCTTCATGGAACGCGCCGCACTGACCTCCGACTTTGGCGAAGATGACGGAACGGGCGTCACGGCTGTAGGCTAGGTCCTCGTGTCACGCGCGTCGCGTGTCGACGCCGTTGCTAGCAATCGATCGAGGTAGGTTCCGTGGGATCCGTCATCAAGAAGCGTCGCAAGCGCATGTCGAAGAAGAAGCACCGCAAGTTGCTTCGGAAGACGCGCCACCAGCGCCGCAATAAGAAGTAGTTCCGCACTTACGCTGAGCCCGCGCCCTTAGGGGTGCGGGCTTTGTCGTCTCCTGGCGCCAGGATCTGGTGCAGGACCTTGCGGCGAGAGTGGGGCGCAAGCCGCCGTAGGCGGTCTAGGAGTCTCGGTTGCGCTTGAGCGCCCGCAGAGGCGACAACAGCGTGTGGCCGATTGACTTGGTGACCTTGATGACGATCCACACGAAACCGGTCATCGAGGCACGCACGATGCTGCGCCTGCCGTTGGGGTTGCGGCCCCTGAAGTCCTGGATGGGCCAGCCGAGCCGCTTGGCCTGTCTGCGGAGGCGGCCGTCAGGGTTGATCGCGCAAGGGTGCCCAACTGCCGACAGCATCGGCGCATCGTTCATCGAGTCGCCGTACGCGAAGCAATCGTCGAGTTTCAGATCGGTGCGGGCGGCGAGTTCTCGGACCGCGACCGCCTTGGCCTCGCCGTGAAGCATGTCGCCGATCAGGCGCCCCGTGTAATGACCAGCCTTGTGCTCGGGAATCGTACCGAGGGCGCCGGTGGCCTTGAGTCTGCGGGCGATGAGCCGGCCGACCTCGACGGGGGAGGCGGTCACGAACCACACTTGGTGGCCCTGAGCCCTGTGCTCATCGATCAGGGCCTTGGTTTCTGGGAAGACGCGCATCGCCAGGATCTCGTCGTAGACCTCTTCGGCGATCTGGGCCATCTCCGCGACCGACCAGCCCTTGATGATCGACAGCGCCTCGGAACGCACGGCCCTCATTTGCTCTTGAGACTCGCCCAGAACCACATATTTCACCTGTTCCCAGCCGAAGCGGAGGATGTCGCGCGTGCGGAAATAGCCTCGCTGCTTGAGGCCTCGCGCGATGTAAAACGCGCTGGCGCCGCGGATGACGGTGTTGTCCACGTCGAAGAACGCGGCGACCGTCACTGGCGCGGCCTGCTCTTGACGCGTCATTCCTCAACAGTACCGGGATCGGGGCGCGACTCGAATCCGCCGTTGCTGTCAGTTTCCCAACACTTCATGTACCAGGGGCCTAGGCTGGCCATGTGGAACCAAGGGTGATCCTCTACACGCGCGCGGGCTGTCATTTGTGCCACGACGCGCGCCAGGTCTTGCTCGAGGTGTGCGCCGAAGAGTGCGTCGGCTGGGTGGAAATCGACATCGATGCAGCGGGCGACCCTCGCGTCGATGCGGCGTTGCGAGCACGGTTGAGCGACCTCGTGCCAGTGGTCGAGGTCGACGGCGTCCAGGTCGGGTATTGGCGCGTCAAGGAAGCCAACGTGCGCATGGCGCTCTCGCTCGGCGGGTGACAATAGGACCATGCCGACTGTTCACCTCGTTCGTCACGGCCAGGTCCACAACCCCGACAAGGTCCTCTACGGCCGCCTCCCTCAATTTCGCCTTACCGCGGCGGGCGAGGAGATGGCGCGGTCCGTCGCCGACTATCTGGTGGCCGAGAAGATTCCCGTGAAGCGAGTGATCGCGTCCCCGCTCGACAGGGCTCAGCAGACGGCGGCCCCGATCGCGGCCGCCTTTGGTCTGCCGGTCGACACTGAGCCGCGCATCATCGAGGCGGGAAACATCTACGAGGGCGAGCGACTCCAATCCGGCGTGAAGGACTTCATTCACCCGCGGAACTGGTGGCGGCTACGCAACCCGTGGAGGCCATCGTGGGGAGAGCCGTTCAAGGAGCAGGCCGACCGCATGTGGGCGGCCATCCGCGATGCCGCGGAGGCGACCCCCGATGGCGACACGGTCATGGTGAGCCACCAACTGCCGATCTGGGTGGCGCGGCTGTCATTTGAGGACCGCTCGTATCTTCACGACCCGCGCAAGCGCGAGTGCTCGCTCGCGTCGGTGACGTCCTTCGTTTTTGAGGACGGCAAGCCCGTCGCGATGACGTATGCGAGCCCTGCCGCGCACGTGCGACCGTCATGACTCGGAGAGCCAGGCTCGCCGTCCTGCTCGCGCTCGTGGTCGCGGTGGTGTTGTGGCTCACCGCTTGCGCCCCGCCCGACGCGGCCACGTCTCCCGGATACGTATCGGGGGACGGAGCCGTCACCGAGTGGGCGGTGGGGACTCGGCCGGGTCCGCTCAAACTCAGCGGCGTTGACCTCAATGGCAATGCGGTCAACCTTGCGGACCTCCGCGGACAGGTCGTCGTGGTGACCACTTGGTACGCGGGCTGCCCGCCGTGCCGCGCCGAGGCGCCCGACCTGGTCGCCCTCGACGCGCTCGACGGCGTCAGCGTCCTCGGCGTCAACACGCGCGACGACGTTGCTACCGCCAAGGCATTCGAGCGCACCTTCGGCGTGACCTACCCATCGCTCAATGGCGCCGACGGAACGGCCATCGCCGCCCTCCAAGGACTCGTGGCCGTTCGCGCCGTTCCCACGGCGCTCATCATCGACCCGGACGGCTACGTGGCCGCGCGCTCGGTGGGCCGCATCGAGCCGTCGACGTTGCGCTCGCTCGTCGACGCTGCGGGCAAAGTTTCCAGCGCGTCGACCGGGCCAAAGGCCGAGTCAACGATCGGGCCGACGACCCGCTCAAACGCCGGCGCAGCGACTGCCGCTAGCGCTCCCGGGGCCTCCGGGTGATCCAAGGGCTCGGGGGAACGTTCGCAGACACGGTCTTGAGCGGGTCGCTGCTGGCGGCGATCCCCGTGGCGCTGCTCGCGGGACTCATCAGCTTTGTGAGCCCGTGCGTGGTGCCGCTCGTTCCCGGCTATTTGGGCTACGTGTCAGGCATGGCTGGCGCGAGTGCGACGGGAGGATCGGCGGAGCGCGCCTCGAAGCCCCGTCTGGTCCTTGGCGTCGCGATGTTCGTGGCGGGATTCACCACCGTGTTCGTGGTCTTGGGGGTCGCGTTCGCCTCACTTGGTGCGCGAGTCGGCGGCCAGCTCGACACCATCACGCGGGTGCTGGGGGTGCTCGTGGTGGTGATGGGCTTCGTGTTCCTCGGCGCGGTGCCGTTCATGCAGCGCGAGAGGCGCGTGCATGTCTCACCCAAGGCAGGCATGTGGGGTGCTCCGCTCCTGGGCGTGGTCTTCGGTTTGGGCTGGACCCCCTGCATCGGCCCGACGCTCGCCGCCGTCCTCACCCTTTCGCTCAGCGAGGCCACCGCAACCCGCGGCGTGATCCTCGCCGTGGTGTATTCGCTCGGGCTGGGTTTGCCGTTCCTGGTGCTCGCCCTCTGGATCGAGCGCTCGCGGGCAGTTCTTGGCTGGCTGCGGCGGCATCGCCTAGCCCTGATGCGCACGGGCGGCGCGGTGCTCGTGGTGCTCGGGCTTTTGCTGGTGACGGGTTTGTGGGGCCAGATGACCACGTACATGCAGCAGTGGATCGACGGCTTCTGGGTGGCGGTATGAATACGGGCGACGAGACGCCGGCTCCAAGACCCGAGGCGTCCGAATCGGAAGCTTCTGCGCAGGCGGGCACTGAAACACCCAAGCGCTTCTCCGTCGACAACTACGCGTATCCGTCTGCGCCGCGACTCGGCGTGCGAGGCTGGCTCCGTTGGGGTTGGCGGCAGGTCACGTCGATGCGCCTCGCGCTCGTGTTGCTGCTCTTGCTTGGCCTCGCGGCGATCCCAGGCTCGTTGCTGCCCCAGTGGCCAACGAACGGCGCGAAGACCCAGTCGTTCATCGACAACAACTCCGGCATCGGGCCCGTGCTCAACAAGGTCGGCCTTCTCAACGTGTTCGGTTCGGCGTGGTTCACGTCGATCTACGTGTTGCTCTTCCTGTCTCTCATCGGCTGCATCATTCCCCGCGCGGTGGCGCACGGGAAGGCGGCGCTCGTGCCCGTCGCGTCGGCCCCGAGCTCGCTTGCGCGCTACGACGGCAGGCTCGAGGCATCGTCGCCGCTGTCGCAGGCCGATGCCATCGCGGCCGTGCGCGCGTGGGGCAGGGGACACCTGGTGTGGGGCTGGCTCACCGGCTACAGGGTGCGCGTCGACGAGCGCACCGCGCGCGATGGCACGCCCCAGGTAGCGGTGTCGCTCGAACAAGGGAGCCTGCGCGAGTGGGGGAACCTGCTCTTCCACACGGCGCTCGTCGGGGTGCTGTGCGCGCTCGCGTTTGGATCTGCATACACGTATCGAGGCCAGGCCGTCATCGTGGAGGGCCAGACCTTCACCAATGCGGCCGTCGACTACGACAGCTTCGAAGCGGGCAGGTTATTCAACCCAGCATGGCTCAAGCCGTTCACGCTGACGCTCGACAAGTTCGACCCAGTGTTCGACCTCACGGGCCGCCCCGTCTCGTTCACCGCGCACGTCACCTATGCGGACCCCGGCATGGCGGCCAAGGACGCGACCATCAAGGTCAACCACCCGCTCGGGATCGACGGCGGCAGCATCTACCTCCAGGGCAATGGCTACGCGCCGGTGCTCACGGTGAAGGACGCCGCGGGCAACGTCGCCTTCTCAGGCCCCACGCCCTTCTTGCCCCAGGACAGTGTGTACACGTCGACAGGCGTGGTCAAGGTGCCCGACGTCACGTC
>Ga0209429_10001170_pt1 | contig 16764 bp, 11 predicted proteins | sample BarGraNGADG00212_3_FD_184493 | JGI IMG/M metagenome (GOLD analysis project Ga0209429, IMG submission 184493) | Arctic peat soil microbial communities from Barrow, Alaska - Barrow Graham LP Ref core NGADG0004-212 (SPAdes) (version 2) | ecosystem: Environmental > Terrestrial > Soil > Wetlands >... | reverse complement strand
ATTACTGGGGAGGTAGTACCGAACGCTGTATTTTTCCCATCCGTCGTTCCCCCTTTCCCCTCCGTCATTCCCGCGCATGCGGGAATCCATCCTCTCCGTCGTTCCCACGAAGGCGGGAACCCATTCCTTGTCTGCTGCGGTTGATGCAGCTCACGCTGACGCTCTTCGCCCTTTTGCGCTATACTGCCTTATATTGATTGACACAGCAAAGGAGCTGGCATGGGAGAGGCATCGACAATTGCGTCCGTTCTGGGCACCAAGCCCGCATCGTCGCTAGAGCTCTACGCCCTCGAGATCAACAAGCATGCCCGCACGAGGGGTACAGCCCGATCCAGGACGTCTTGCTGGACAGCGCCGAGATGGGGGGTGTAGCACGGGTTCGATCCATGGGAATGTGCCTCGATGAGTGAACGAGTGATCACGATTGAAGGCTTCTTGGAAAGCTTCTTGAGCCAGAGCGAAGAGCGCCAAGATCATCCCTTCTGCTTCATCTTGGGAGCCGGCGCTTCCGTGCAGTCCGGCATCCCGACGGGGAGCGAACTCGCAAGACGATGGCTGGAGGAGATGCATGTCGCAAGGGATTTCGACAAGCTTCCCCTTGAGACGTGGGCCACCGCGGATACGCTGGGGATTCCTGGCTTCTCTCTGAGCGACGTTGGGAGTTTCTACCCCGAGATCTATGAACAGCGCTTTAAGGGCCACACCGAACAGGGATATGCTTTCCTCGAACACCAGATGGACCGCAAGGACCCCAGCTTTGGCTACGCGGCTCTTGCCTACCTAATGTCCAAAACACAACATCGCATCGCCATCACCACAAACTTTGACAATCTCATAGGGGATGCACTTTCGATCCACTCCGAGCGGTTCCCACTGATCATCAGTGATGAGCAGTTGGCGGGTTTCCTGAGCGCCAACCCGCGACGACCGCTCGTGGCGAAGATTCATGGCACCGTTGGCTTCAAGCTGAAGAACACTCGCACTGAGACCCGTGATCTCTGTGAGATATGGCGTGTACAACTCGAAGAAGTTCTCTCAAAATACACACCCGTGGTTATCGGGTACGCAGGAAATGACGGGAGTCTCATGGGTTTGCTCGAGGGCCTTCCAGCAGGCGTTCCCGAGAATGTTTACTGGTTGGTGCATTCGGACGAGAAGGAGCCTCACAAAATCTGGAATTCCGTTCCAGGTCGCATTCAGGACTTGATTGAGAAGAAGTGCGGTCAGATCGTTCCAATTCCAGGATTCGATGAGATCATGCTTCTTCTGTACAGCCACCTTGCCAAGTTTTCGGATCGTTCCGAGTTTCCCGACCTCTTTGATCGCCTGAAGCAGCGAGACGCTCGCAGAGAAGAGAACTTCGACAAGCAGGTGCAAGAGATCACAAAGCGTCTGCATCCATCAATGTCACCAAATGTCCGGCCCGCAGCGGGATCAACTGCGCCAACGGCAGCGCAAACGGGGGACATAGTGGACCTTCTGAAGAACGCAGTTGTTGGACTGACCGCAAGGCGTGCAGAGAAACCGTGGTGGAAATGGGTCGCGGAGGCCAATAGTGCAACGGGGATTGACCAGAAGCAGGCAATATACGAGAAGGCCCTTAAGGAATCGCCCGAGAGCGCGCCACTTCTCAGTACATATGCCATCTTCCTCAGTGACCAGCGCAAGAACTATGACGCCGCCGAGGCGATGTTCGCGCGGGCGGTGAAGGCTGATCGCAACGACGTAGACACGCTCGCCAACTACGCAACCTTTCTGACGAAAGAGCGCAAGAACTACGACGCCGCTGAGGCGATGTTCAAGCAGGCACTCGACATCGATCCTGACGACCCAAACATCCTGGTCAAGTACGCGATCTTCTTGACGGAGAACCGCAAGAACTATGACGCCGCCGAGGCGATGTTCAAGCGGGCTTTGGATGCCGGTCCGATCGACGCACGTACCCTGACCGACTACGCGACCTTCCTGACGAAAGGACACAAGGACACCGGCGCTGCCGAGGCGATGTACAAGCTGGCGTTGCGGGTCGATTCCAACAATGCAGACACTCTTTGTAACTACGCGGTCTTCCTGACAAGAGAGCGCAGGAACCACGACGCCGCCGAGGCGATGTACAAGCAAGCGGTGCAGGCCGACCCCAACAACGCGAACACCCTCGTCAACTACGCGACGTTCCTGGCGAAAGAGCGCAGGGACAATGACGCCGCCGAGCGGATGTACAAGCGGGCGGTGGAGGCGGACCCCGGCGACGCGACCAACCTCGGCAACTACGCATTCTTCCTCAATGACCGGCACAAGGACTACGATGCTGCGGAGACAATGTTCAAGCGGGCGGTGGAGGCGGACCCGACCAACGCGACCAACCTCGGCAACTACGCATTCTTCCTCAGTGACCGGCGCAAGGACTACGATGCTGCGGAGACAATGTTCAAGCGGGCGGTGGAGGCGGACCCGGCCAACGCGGACAACCTCAGCAACTATGCAGTCATCCTCAGCGACCGGCGCAAGGACTACGATGCTGCGGAGACGATGTTCAAGCGAGCGCTGCAGGCCGACCCCAACAACGCGAACATTCTCGGAAACTACGCGGACTTTCTCAGCAACCAGCGCAAGGACTACGATGCTGCGGAGACAATGTTCAAGCGAGCGCTGCAGGCCGACCCCAACAACGCGAACATTCTCGGCAACTACGCATTCTTCCTCAGTGACCGGCGCAAGGACTACGACGCTGCGGAGGCGATGTTCAAGCGGGCGCTGAAGGTCGATTCCAACCACCCGAACAACCTTGGGAGATATTCACTGTTTCTCAACGACCAGAGGAAGAACTACGACGCTGCGGAGGCGATGTTCAAGCGGGCGCTGAAAGCCGACCCCAACAACGCGAACACTCTCGGCAACTACGCGGTCTTCCTGACGAGAGACCGCCAGGACTACGACGCCGCCGAGGCGATGTTCAAGCGGGCGGTGCAGGCCGACCCCAACAACGCGAACACCCTCGTCAACTACGCGACGTTCCTGGCGAAAGAGCGCAGTGACAATGACGCCGCCGGGCGGATGTACAAGCGGGCGGTGGAGGCCGACCCTGACAACACAAACAACCTTGGGAGATACGCACTGTTTCTCAACAACCAGCGGAAGGACTACGTCGCCGCCGAGGCAATGTACAAGCGGACGGTGGAGGCCGACCCTGACGATGCGAACAACCTCAGCAACTACGCCGGATTCCTCTTCGGGTTGGGACGACTTCCAGAAGGGACAACATACTTGAAGAGGGCGGAACTCATCGAGGAGAAACCTCGTGCACTGGAAGCCGAGTTGCTCTTCTACCGTGCAGCACACGATCCAGGTTCCTGGCCAAAGGTTCTGACGAGGTTGAGGGAGCTCATTGAGGCTGGAGCTCGGTCTCCAGGCTGGTCGTTTGAAGCAAACATAGCGCGTGCCAAAAAGAACGGGCATCCGAACGTAGCCCTCCTGCGAGCGTTGGCGAAGGTCATAACAGAAGCTGCCGATCCAGCACAGCTTTCGGAATTCGCCGCATGGAGAAAGGCCGGCAGCTCGTCGCCGCAAAGCGCAGGGAGGCCGCGTCCGTAGCCGAAGAGAGTCGTCACAATAGCACTAGCTCCGGAGACGTCCGGGTGATATTGTCTCCGCACTGCCACCGCTGGCAGTGTCGCTGAGGAAGATACAACGCGATCGCAACAGGGCTGTGAGCGTCATGGGAAGTTTGACGAGTTCGAACAGCACTCTGTCGCTGAAAGCCAATCACTGATGGCTCAACAAGCGCAGTATTGATGCTGTTGTGGTGGGGAAAGGGGCCCACGCTGGTGAACACCCCACGCTTGAACCTGAAAGCGCAGTCCTCGACGCTCTTGCAGACGCGTTGCTGCAAGGTCGGTCGCTCAGGGATCACTAGGATCTCGCGTGCATCAATCGCAGAGTACCTGGGTCACCCATGCTTGGCGCAGAAGTCTGACGTCCAACTTCTTCTCGCCTCCGGACGCCAGTCGGGTGGCGTCCAATAGTCGAGATATCGTACAAGAGACAGGGCACGGAACGTCTTGACAAGCTCGTCATGTGTCAGATCGATGGCTTCCGCGTCTTTCTGGACTACGATGTCCCCCTATAGTGGACTTCGACCGCTGATGCACGTGCGCGATATCGAGAAGATGCTTGAGCAGCTGCAGAAAAAGCACAAGAAGTAGTCCAGATATCAAGAAGGCCCCTCGATGAGAGGGGCTTTCTGTTTGACTGTGTCTGCTATCTCTAGATGCCCAGCAGTGCTAGAACCTGTTCTCTCGTCAGCGGTTGTCTATCACCGCCGTAGCTCTTCCACAGTGGGATCATCTTTGAGTATCGGTCGACCATCTCACCAGGCGCGTTCACGTCTGCATGGTCTCCTATCACGCTGTTCCAGCGCCCAGTCTTCTGTAGGAACGTGACTAGAGACCAGTACTAAGTCTCCGTGTTATCTTGGAATCCCGGAAATGTAGCGTTCCACTTTTCCGTTATCTCGGTATCATCCTTGTGCTTCATCTTGTAGATCTCGATCGACTCGTAGACATCGAGAATCTGCTCGACCAGGAGATGGACATCTGCTGACATCGGTTTTCCAAGGTGTGGCAAGTATTCACTGTAGTACTGCTCATAGCCAGACTCAAAGACCTCTACTGCCCTCTCCCAGTAGTCCTTCTCTTTGGGATCGACGAATTGCAGGATATTGCACTGGTTGATGAGAAACACTCGATCCATTTCTGTCAATGTCATCTGCTGGAGTAGGACATCAATGTCTGACTGTTTTTCCCAGATGACAGACGCCTCCCATCAAGCGATTCCGGAAGTGGTCATACTCTAATGTCACATGACTTGGAGTCCTCCAGCGATTCCGTGTTCCAGCTGTCAGTTTGATTCATCGTCCACAGTAGCAGCCGACGTCAGTCCCGTAATAGAGGAGGACCACGGGTTGCGGAAGTCCCCAAGTTCCATGCGCTGTGCCAGCGCACTGACAGTGTGATTGCTGGACAGCGACATTGCATCTTGGTAACATGACTTCAAGGAGGATCATATGGAGACCGCCTATACGATAGACTTCGCAGACGTGCATCACATCTGGATGTTTCTTGAAGGTGAAACCGCAGAGATAGGGAACGTGCTCCTGGCAAGTGTTCCTTCCGGTCTAGCGGCAGAGGCAGATCTTGGTCAATCGGGGACCGCAGCCATTGTTCGTGTAAAGGCCGAGACAGAAGAAGAGGCAAAGAACCAGGCAAGGTCGTCGCTGGAGAACGCTATCACCACGCTCACTTATGCGTTCTTCCGTCAGGCGGTAGTCGAATGTCACGTCGGGGTGGTCCGCCAGCCGGATTTCCTCCACGGGGAAATTGTCGTCAATGACGAGGAGAATAGTAGGCAACGGGCATGGCGGAGACAGGTCCAAGGTGTGCCAGAAAGCAGCCCCGACGAAGATGCGGGACGGGTGCTGGTTCAAAGATTCCTCAATAGCAATACTCTGCCCCGGCGACTCGGAGGGAAGTTGGCGAGATTTGTTTCGGACCGTGGGACACAGAGATTGTGGCAGATTCTGAGCCGCGACAGAGCCCCCAAGGCGGACACCGCCGAGCGGGAATACGCAGAGTCGGTAGCGTCGGCCGCCGTCTACCTTCGGCGTTCCCTGGAAAGCGAGCCACCACATGATTTTGTTGACGCAGTTACTGGTCTTGAATCCCTGTTCACGCCCAGCACGCCCGATTCGTTCTATCCAGTCGCGGCCACGGTTGGGTACGGCGTTGCGTATGCGTCTTTCGGTCGGGATGAGCCGTCTACTCGCCTAGCTACTTGGAGGAGCGTCAAAGAGCTCTATGGAGAGCGAAGCAGGCTCGTGCATGGCGACCACTTGTCCAAGAAGGACCAGAAGGCTGGCAGGACTCAGATTGCTCCGCGCGCCCGTTTGACGGTGGAGAGGATGCTCACTAATAGCATAGAGTTCTGTCTCCTGCACGAAACCATGATACTGAAATGTGGTGGCATCAACAATTGGCTTGACATGGCCCGATTCGGATGCCCAGAGGCTCTTGATTCCTAGGAAGATTCTCTGTTGTGGACGGTCACTCTGATGGCTCGTGCAGCACTAGTTTCTGGTGACAAGGAGGGATGTGGAGAGATGACACAACAGGATAAGAAACAAGCGGCGGAGACGACACTGATGTTGATGCCTGACGGACGATTTGATTCTGTCAAGGCATTCAACGCGCTGTTTATCGCCAAGGAGCAGATCACCCTGTTCACATACTGTAAAAAGTGGTATGGGGGCGAACTGCGAGAGGCGATGGCAAGTAGATATCGAGGATATCTACCAGGTCTCGGCATGTCCGTCGAGAATCCATTTGCACTGGAGTTCTGCACTACAATCGCGGACAAAGAGTATGCCGACCTCGAGCGCATATGCCGCAACACGTCCATCATGTGCCTCTACAGCGCAATCGACGCAATCAACAAAGCGGCAGTGCACATCGCCTGCCAAGAGGACTGCAATTCCGTACGGACTGTGGTGTCTCAGGGGAAGCCGAAGTCGCCTCTGCCCAAGGAAAACGATGGTTTCCTCTACTTCGTCGACCACTCAGATATCGGCTATCAGACGCGTTTCCGAATCCTCGAGCGCGCCCTGCAACTGGAAGAGGCTGTCGGCATTTCCTCATATGCTAGCGACACGGGGGCCACCTGGAGCTACGATTTCCACCGCTTTCGAAGAATCGGCGAAGAGCGAAGACACATCGTGCATGATGACCTTCTCCGAGAACCCTCTATCGACGTGGTCTCGGATATCGACTACACTTCCGACTATCTGTTGGTGATAGACCGGCTTCTAGAGGGGTCCTTCCGGCGCGGCGGTCCGGCATGGAGGATACCTCCCTTCAAGACTGAACAGACCTAAATTCCTCGGGCTATTCCGATGGAGATTGCATGAGATACCACGCAGGCTCTACCAACGCGTAGTTCTGCAGGCGTGACCGGGCAGGGAAAACCCGGCGCTGTCGATTCCTCGGCCAATACAAAGTCCTCCGGATCTAGGCCCAAGGCAATCCAGAGCAGCAGATGGGTGCAGGCGTTTCAGAAGAACAGTCAAGTACCAATGTTTATGGTCAGACTTCGATGCTCTACTCCATCTGCTACCCCCTTCAAGATAAGAGATAATCCTAGTCTCGGCGGACGGGAGCAGATGTCAAGGAGAAGCTGTACGAGCTAGGGTATGGAAAAAGCCCTTGGGGTTCGAACCCTTGGACTACGAATCGCAAAGGCCGTTCTCATCAAGGGCCTTTACGCGGGATGCTACAGTCTCACTGTCCAAAAACTCAACAGCTTCGTGATCTGTACCTTGGACAGCTTGTACCTTTCGTTTCCTAGGCTCTCCCAGTATGAGATCATGGCGTTGTACGTCGAAACCATCGGATGGTGACTGTTCAGTTTGGCGGGATCTATACCCGCCAGAACTTCTGGGCTTGGGTCCGACCTACCCAGGAAGAGAAGGAAACCATGATACTCTCCCTCGTCGTTCCCAAAGAATCCCGGAAACGTGGACATGTGGTCATTCGCCACAGCAGTATCGCCTGGGTTTTCCTGCTTGTACTGGTTGATTGCGCTGTATACCTCGAGTATCTTGTCGACGCACGTGTAGACATCATCTGAAATGGGTGTGTCAAGGTCGATGCTGGTAAGATTCGGAAGATAGTCCCCGTAGTACTTCTCATATCCTCGCTGAAAAATGTCGATGAAGTGTTCCCAGCGGGCTTTGTGTTCTGGATCCTTAGACTCCATAGCGGTGCCACATCGGATGAGAAGCTTTCGTTCCATTTCTGTGAGTTCCGGTTCCATCTACGTTGCCTCCTCCATAGTGTAGGTTCTTCCTTCTACTCTTCCAGCGTGTCTAGCAGCTGGAAGACTTGCTCTCTGGACATTCTCCATCTGTACTCACCGAAACTGTACCAGGTCGAGATCATCCTTCCACGTGCTCGACTTACATGGTTGGCGGCGGGGGTTGAAGATCAACCTGGCCTTGTTCGACCGCCACCACCACGGCAGGCCAATCTGTCGGCACGCCAGATAACACGAGGCTGCTCAAGGGGAATTCGACCAGTTCCTGTACCGTTCGCTGCAGGAGCCGAACGCCGTACTCCTTGCTGTAGCCCCGTTCAACGATCAATTGAATGGCTTCGTCGGTCAGAACCAAGGGCTTCCCGTGTTTGGCCAGGAAGGCCTCCTGGATCGCACGGATCATGGGGGCGAGGATCACCCGGGCGTCGTCCATACTGAGCGCCCGGAAGACGATCTGCTCATCAATGCGGTTGAGGAATTCGGGGCGGAAGCGATGACGCACTTCCTGGAGCAAGGCGTCGTGGGATTCGAGCCCATCTACCTGACCAAACCCAATACGATTGTCGGCAGGGATACTCGCGATGTTCGACGTCATGATGAAGATGGCGTTGTGGGCGTCCGCCGTGCGCCCCTTGGCGTCGGTCAGCCGGCCCTCGTCGAAGACCTGGAGGAAGAGGTCGAACACGCGCGGGTGAGCCTTCTCGATCTCATCCATCAGGACCACCGAGTATGGATGGCTGCGCAGTTGGCCGGTGAGCTGGCCCTCCTCGTCGTGACCGACATAGCCCGGGGGTGACCCGACGAGCTTGGCCACGCTGTGTTCTTCCATGTATTCAGACATGTCCAGCCGGATCATCTCATTGGCATTGCCGAAGAGAAATCTAGCTATTGATTTTGCTAGCTCGGTCTTGCCGACGCCGGTGGGTCCTAGGAACAGGAACACGCCAAGCGGACCGCGCCGCGGACTCAGCCCAGCGTGAGCCATGAGCAGCCGCCGACAGACACGTTCGACCGCCTGGTCCTGACCGATGACGCGCTGCTTGAGGGACGCCTCCATATCCAGCAGGCGCGAGCGGTTCATCCCTTCCAGATGGCCGGTGATGACTTCCACTGGTATGCCGATCTTCTCGGACAGCACCTGGGCGATGGTCAACGCGTCGATGTCCCCGCTCATGTCATTAGTCCCCCGGGGGAGCATGCTGAGGAGCGGGATGCGGGTGCGTGCCCCGGCCTTGTCCACCAGGTCGATGGCTTTGTCGGGGAGCCGGTGATCACCATCGAAGCGGATGGAGAGGTCCACTGCCGTTTGCAGGGCCTGGTCGGTGATGTGCACGTGATGGTGTTCTTCCCATTTGCCTCGCAGGCCTTTGAGAATCTCCAACGCTTCCTCCGGGGAAGGCTCATTGATGATGATCTTCTCAAACCGCCGTTCCAGTGCCGGATCTGATTCGATGTGAAGGCGGTATTCCGCAATCGTCGTGGCACCGATGCAGCGCAGGTCGCCGCGTGCCAGTGCCGGTTTCATTAGGTTGGCGGCGTCCATGCTTCCCTCCGCCTGGCCAGCGCCCACCACGTTGTGGAGTTCATCAATGAAGAGAATCACCTCCGGATGGGTGCGCACTTCGTCGAGCAGGCGAGTGAGGCGTTCTTCAAACTCGCCGCGGTATTTGGTCCCGCCGACCAACGCACCCATGTTGAGTTCGATGATGCGCTTTCCCCCCAGGACTTCTGCGTCCTTGCCTTCTGCGGCGCGCACGGCCAAGGCTTCGACGACGGCTGTCTTGCCCACCCCGGCCTCACCTACCAGAACTGGGTTGTTCTTGGAGCGGCGGGCCAGCGTCTGGATGATCTGCAGCAGTTCCTGCCGGCGGCCGATGAAGGGACCCAGCTTGCCCTCCCGGGCTTCCTGGGTCAGGTCGCGTCCGTACCGGTCCAAGTAGTGAGTTCCGTCCTCGGGCTGCTGGGGCGTACCTGGTTGAACCCTCATTGGTTCACCACCTTCCGGCGCAGGGATATGAATCATCGCTTGGGCGCGTTCGAGCAGGGCTCCCGGTGTAGTCCCAGCTTCTTCCAGCACAGAGGAGACGACCGCTGAGGGCTGCTCGAGGAGCGCTGCCAGGAGGTGGATACAGGTGATCTCGTCGGCCGCACCAGTCAGTTCGCCGGCGTGCTGAAAGACCTGTCTGCATGCTGAGCTGCGGTGAACGGTTTTCTCGGCGGACCGGCCAGTCCCTTTCCCCAGCCTCTGGCGCACAGAGTGCCGCAGCGAAGTCGGATCGAGCTCGAATGCGCCCAGGACATCCCCCACTGCCGCCGTTTCCGCCAGGAGTGCTTTTTGAGAGAGAGAGTCCAGCTCATTCACCGCACCACCCGGCTGGAGCTTCTCCAGGCTGCAGATACCCATCAGGAGATGCTCGGTTTCAATCAGAGAATATTCTCCAGCGGCTGCTTCCTGGGCAGATATCTGCCAGGCGGCGGAGGCTGCGAACGATAGCTTTTTCATGTCTCTCTCCTTGGATGAACGATCACTCTGAACAACTGCTATTTCCCCAATTCCGGTAGGCGCTTGCGGGCGTATTCAATTTGTTTCGCGTACTGTTGTGACGGATCGAGCGCCAGGAATTGCTGGTAGGAGTGGGCCGCCTCCCGCCACTTGCTGAGCGCGTCCTCTGCCATTGCTTTGCCGACCCAGGCATCCACATCGCGCGGGTCAAGCTCCAGGGCTTTGTCATAACAGCTGAGGGCCTCTTCGAAACGCCCCAGGCTGAGGAGGCTAGCGCCTTTGTTGGTCCAAGCATTAACGTTGTGCGCATCGAGTGCCAAGGCTTTGTTAAAGAAGCCCAGGGCCTCTTCGTGACGGCCCAAGCTGGTGAGACTGTTGCCTTTGTTGGTCCAGGCTACTACATCGTGCGGGTCAAACTCCAGGGCTTTGTTGTAACAGTGGACGGCGTCTTCGTAACGGCCCAGACTATAGAGACTGTTGCCTTTGTTGGTCCAGGTATGTGCATCGCGCGGATCAAGTTCAAGGACTTTGTCATAACAGTGGATGGCCTCTTCGTGGCGGCCCAGACTACCGAGACAGACTCCTTTGTTGTACCAGGCAACTGCATTGTGCGGATCGAGTGCCAAGGCTTTGTCAAAGAAATCCAGGGCCTCTTCGTGACGGCCCAAGCTGGTGAGACTGTTGCCTTTGTTGGTCCAGGCCACTACATCGTGCGGGTCAAGCTCCAGGGTCGGTTGTGGTGCGTCGCTAGGATTCGGGTTCTTGCCCCCCAATTCCAGCAGGCGCTTGCGGGCGTATTCGATCTGTTTTGCATACTGTACCGGAGCGAGTTTCAGGAATTGCTGGTAGGAGACGGTCGCCTTCTGCCGCTGGCCAAGTATATCCTCTGCTAGGGCTTTGTTGATCCAGGAAGCTGCATTACGTGAGTCAGGCTCCAGGGACTTGTCATAACAGTGGATGGCCTCTTCGTGGCGGCCCAAACTGCCGAGGCAGACACCTTTGTTGTACCAGGCATCTGCATAGCGTGGGTTAAACTCTAAGGCTTGATGAAAGCAGCGGATGGCTTCTTCGAAACGCTCCAGACTACCGAGAGTCTTGCCTTTGTTGCTCCAGATAACTGCATTGCGCGGGTCAAGCTCCAGGGCTGTGTCAAGACAGAGGATGGCCTCTTCGAAACGCTCCAAACTACCGAGGCTGGCACCTTTGTTGGTCCAGGCATCGACATTGCGTGGGTCAAGTTCCAGGGCTTTGTCGCAACAAAAAATGGCTTCTTCGTGACGACCCAAGCTGTCGAGGCTGCCACCTTTGTTGCTCCAGATAACTGCATTGCGCGGGTCAAGCTCCAGAGCTGTGTCAAGACAGAGGATGGCCTCTCCGTGACGCCCCAGGCTGTGGAGGCTGCCACCTTTGTTGCTCCAGATAACTGCATTGCGCGGGCCAAGCTCCAGGGCTTTGTCAAAACAGCGAATAGCTTCTTCGAAACGCTCCAGACTATTGAGGCTGTTACCCTTGTTGTTCCAGGCATCGACATTGCGTGGGTCAAGTTCCAGGGCTTTGTCGCAACAAAGGATGGCCTCTTCATTGCGACCCAAGTCGGTGAGACTGTTACCTTTGTTGCTCCAGGCACCTACGAAGCGCGGGTCAAGCTCCAGGGCCTTGTCGAAGCAGCGGATGGCCTCTTCGTGACGGCCCAAGGTGTCGAGGCTGGTACCTTTGTTGGTCCATTCCCAGACCTGAAGTTCCGTTAACTGCGGAGGAATAACCACTTCCCCGGTCTGATGCTGCAGCAGCGGTTCCAAACCCTTCCGCAATTCTTTGAAGGTCTGGTACCTGTTCCCCGGCGACTTCTCCAGGCAGCGCTGGATGATGGGGAATAGGGGCGAATCCAGCCGCGGTACGGCGGATTCGCGGTGGAGCTGACGCATCGCCTGCCAGACGTCTGCACCTGCAGGGGCAAGGAACGGTAACCGCCCGCCCGCCGCCATCTGGTAGAGTACGACCCCAAAGCTGTAGATGTCGCTGCGCTCATCGCACACGGCAGCATTGTCGAACTGCTCCGGGGCCATGTAGGCAGGCGTGCCAAACCCTGTTCCAAGCATCGTCTGTCCGGATAGGCCAGGTCTCCCCGGCTGAGCACTCAGACCGACGGCGCGCGCTGCCGGGGATTCGCTGAGCACACCTGCGAGACCGAAGTCGGTGATCTTGGCGGTCATATCATGTGCAATCATAATGTTGGCAGGTTTGAGGTCGCGGTGGGCACGCACGCCTTTGGAGTAAGCGTACTCCATGCCATGGCAGATCTGGATCGCCCAGCGCAGACTCTGTGCCAGGTCGGGAGGCTGTCGCTGCAAGTAGCCTTCCAGCGAATTCAGCCCTTCCTCATTTGGGGCGATATGTTCCATTAGGATGTAAAGCCTGCCCGACACTTCAACAACGCCAATAGCGCGTACGAGGTAGGGGTAGCGTCCCAGTTCTACCCAAACGCTCGCTTCCTTCTGGAAGCGCTTTCTGACTTCCTGATCTGCAAGAAACTCATCCCGGAAGGTCTTCAGGGCATAGACCTCACCGAGTTCGTGCGAATAGACCAGGTACACGACCCCACAGCCACCCGTTCCGAGGACCCCATAGACCTCGTACTTCTGGCCGATGAAATCCCCTTTCTTGTACGCTGCTCCGGGCTGGAAACTCTGCTCCGGGGTTGGCTTTGGCGCGACACCTAGATTCGGTTTTGGTCCCGGTGGTGAGACTTTCTTGAACCTGCTGAACCAATTACCAGAAGAATCGCTCATGTTTGGTCCCTCCTTTACAATCCTTGGCCAAGGTCCAGGTCACCAGAGGGATTGCCCCTTCTTACGCATATACCGTCTAGTGCCAATGATACAGTACTCTTGTATAGGTTACTTACTCCCCAATTCCCGCAGGCGCTCGCGGACGGCTTCGATCTGTTCCGCGTACTGTTGTGACGGAGCGAGTGTTAGAAACTGCTGGTAGGAGAGCACTGCCTCCAGGTGCTGGCTGAGTTTATCCTCTGCTAACGCTTTGTTGAACCAGGCAGCCGCATCGCGCGGGTCAAGCTCAAGGGCTTTGTCATAACAGTGGATGGCATCTTCGTAACGGCCAAGGCTGTCGAGACTGTTTCCTTTGCTTCTCCAGGCAGCTGCGTTGTGCGGGTCAACCTCCAGAGCTTTGTCAAAGCAGCGGATGGCCTCTTCGTGGCGACCCAGGCTGTCGAGACTAACGCCTTTGTTGAACCAGACGGTTTCCTGGCGCGGATCAAGTTCCAGGGTCTTGTCATAGCAGCGAATGGCCTCTTCGTGGCGGCCCAGACTGTCAAGACTAACGCCTTTGTTGCTCCAAACAGCCACACAGCGCGGATCAAGCTCCAATGCCTTGTCAAGGCAGACAATGACCTCTTCGTAACGGCCGAGGATGCCGAGACTGTTTCCTTTGCCGATCCAAGCATAGACTTCGCGCGGGTCAAGTTCCAATGCTATGTCATAACAGCGGATGGCCTCTTCGTTACAGCCCAGGTTATGGAGACTGTTACTTTTGTTACTCCAGGCGGCTGCGTTGCGTGGGTCAAGCTCCAGGGCTTCGTCATAACAGTGGATGGACTCTTCGTAACGGCCGAGGCTGTGGAGACTGGCGCCTTTGTTGCTCCAGACAGCTGCGTTGCTCGGGTCAAGCTCCAAGGCTTTGTCAAAGCAGAGGATGGCATCTTCATAACGACCCAGACTACCGAGACTAATGCCTTTGTTGGCCCAGGCATAGACATGACGCAGGTCAAGTGCCAGGGCTTCGTCATAACAGTGGATGGACTCTTCGTAACGGCCGAGGATGCCGAGACTGGCGCCTTTGTTGCTCCAGACAGCTGCGTTGCGTGGGTCAAGTGCCAGGGCTTCGTCATAACAGTAGATGGCCTCTTCGTGGCGGCCCAGACTGTCGAGACTGTAGCCTTTGTTGCTCCATTCCCAAACTTCAAGTTCCTTCGACTGCGGAGGAATGATCACTTCCCCGGTCTGATGCTGTAAAAGCGGTTCCAAATCGTTCCGTACCTCTTTGAAGGTCTGATATCTCTTCTCCGGCAACTTCTCCAGGCAACGCTGGATGATGGGAAACAGGGGTGAATCCAGCTGGGGCACAGGTGACTCGCGGTGGAGCTGCCGCATCGTCTGCCAGAAGTCCGCCATCGTCTGCTCTGAACCGTCTCTAGACAAGGGGACAAGGAACGGTAACCGTCCTCCCGCCGCCATCTGGTAAAGCACGATCCCAAAACTGTAGATATCGCTGCGCTCATCGCACCCGGCGGCATTGTCAAACTGCTCTGGGGCCATGTGGGTAGGGGTGCCAAATCCCGTTCCCAGCATCGTCTGCCCGGACAAGCCAGATCTCCCCGGCTGCGCGCTCACGCTGGCAGTACGCATTGCGGAGAATTCACCGGTCACGCCAGCCAGACCAAAGTCGGTGATCTTGGCGGTCTTGTCCTGGCTGATCATGATATTGGCAGGTTTGAGGTCTCGGTGGGCGCGCACGCCTTTGGAGTGGGCGTATTCCATGCCGTGGCAGATCTGAATCGCCCAGCGCAGGCTCTGCGCTAGGTCGGGTGGCCGCTGCAGGTAGCCTTCCAGCGAGTTCAGCCCCTCCTCATTTGGAGCGATGTATTCCATTGCAATGTAAAGCCTGCCTGACACTTCAACCACGGCAATGGCGCGTACCAGGTAGGGGTGGCGTCCCAGTTCCACCCAAACGCTCGCCTCCTTGTGGAAGCGCTTTCTGACTTCCTGGTCTGCAAGAAACTCATCCCGGAAAGTCTTCAGGGCATAGACCTCGCCCAACTCGTGCGAATAGACCAGGTACACGACCCCGAGACCGCCCTTTCCCAAGATTCCATAGACCTCATACTTCTGGCCGATGAAATCCCCTTTCTTGTAGAGTTCTCCGGGTTGGATGTCTTTCTCCGGCGCTGGCTTTGGGACCACGACATGATTCGGTTCTGCTTTCGGTTCTGAGACCTTCTTGAACAACTTGCCAAACCAATTGCCAGAATCGCTCATGTTCGGCCTCTCCTTCTACCATACTTTGCCATAGTACAGGTCACCAAGGGAATACTCGATAATCATATTGGTCCGACATTTCTGACAGACTTACAGGAACAGGCGCGCTACGCATACGGTGACGTTGTCGTGCCCCTTGGGGCCCTTCGCCAGTTCGACGAGCCGGTCGACCGCGGCCTCCAGCAGACTGTGCTGGAGGACTTCTGCGATCTCGGCGTCGGTCACCGCCGTCACCAGACCGTCACTGCACAGCAACACGGTGTCCCCGGGAGCCAGTGGGACGTCAAACAGGTCCACCTCAACGTTGGGATCCGTGCCGACCACCCGCGTGATGATGTTCCGGTTGGAGGCCACCTCGGCTTGTTCTGGAGTTATCAGCCCCTGTTGCACCATCTCCTGGACTTCGGACTGGTCTACGGTGACCTGGCGGGCTGCCCCAGCCGGCGAGGGGATGATGTAGCCACGGCTGTCACCGACGTTGGCGAACACAACCCGGTCCGGAAACACGGCTGCGGCTACCAGCGTCGTGCACATGTGCCGGTAGGAGGGAACCTCGTCTGCTGCCACGACCGCAGCATTGGCCTTGGCGAAGGCATCTTTCAGTCGCTGCGCCATCGGGATGCCCGCCGGTGCCTCATAGTACGTCTTCAGAAGGGTTTCCACGGCGATCCTGCTGGCTTCGTCGCCGCGCGGAGCTCCACCCACCCCGTCCGCTACAACGAGCAGGATGCCATACCGTTCGAGCACGTCCGCATCGGTCGGGATATGCAGGCCAACAGCATCCTCATTCCTGCCCTTTCCCGACCTGCCGATCTCTGTGCGCGATGCCGTCTCGAATCTCATTCATTCCTCCAGTGCACAATGCTCACTCAGGGTGTTGCCTCCCGTGTCTTCATATGATGATCCTGCTCCAAGGTCATCCAGATACCTTTCCACCAATGCACTGAACGTCATGACCCCTCCCTGGGTGCAGTCCATGTCTCTATGTCAAGCATTGTAGCGCAAAATGAGACAAACTGGACTCCCGCCTTCGCGGGAGTGACGGAGTGGTGGCCTGCGCGGGAATCCCGGCTGAGGCACATGCATGGACTCCCGCCTTCGCGGGAGTGACGGATCAGTGACCTGCCAGTGAGTGACGGATTGGTCACCTGCGCGGTCTGTACGACCGAACGGTTTCGGATACAATGGACGTTGCCGCTCCCAAGGCGGAGAAACGAGGAGCTCATGACGGAAAGCGAACAACTTGTACAGACAACGATCAAATCAGGAGACGCAACCCTCTGCGCTGCAGATGGCGGAGAACTCGTATACCGGCTGACCGGGAGGGGGGTAAGTGCGCTCCTC
>Ga0209429_10001167_pt1 | contig 16787 bp, 5 predicted proteins | sample BarGraNGADG00212_3_FD_184493 | JGI IMG/M metagenome (GOLD analysis project Ga0209429, IMG submission 184493) | Arctic peat soil microbial communities from Barrow, Alaska - Barrow Graham LP Ref core NGADG0004-212 (SPAdes) (version 2) | ecosystem: Environmental > Terrestrial > Soil > Wetlands >... | reverse complement strand
AACGACGAATGCGGCCATGGCGGACGACTGGAAAAGAAAATATACGAATGGATTCGACGCCAACCGGATGTATTTGCTCCCCACGCGGCCGTTTGCTTTTAAGTATTTTCCCGTGCCGAATGCCAAAAGCACCGATGCCGCTGGTAAAAGGATCGAATGGCTCATGCCGTATGTGGCGTTCGATGCCCAGGGAAAACTCTATTGGCACCTGGAACAGGTTTTGAACGATAAGCTGCTCGGACAAAAACTTCTAAGCGAGTTCATTCCACTGGCTCGAGGCAGCGTGTTTGTGACGACCAATGCCAGCGGCATGTACCAGCCGGCCGATGTCATGGAAAACCCGCCGGGCAACTCCACCAACATGTTCAATGTGATGAACATTAACTGGCTCACCGGCCGCGTCAGGCTTGAAAAGCCGGAATTGCGATGAAGCTGCTTTCTTCAACGACCATTAAAGAAGCCACTGCCGTGGTGGCGCGGCGCCGCCAGGCTGCCTTCACCATGGTGGAAATTGCCATTTGTCTGGCGATTGTGGCCTTTGCCATGATCGTCATTATGGGTGTGCTGCCGGCAGGCATGCTGGTGCAGAAATCCAACCGAGAAGATACGGTCATCAACCTGGAAGGCCAGTATTTTATCGAGTCCATTCGCAGCGGCTCGCTGGGAACGCCGGAATTGCTCAGTGCGCTCGATTGGATCATGGTAACCAATTCCATCAATAAACAAGTCCGTTATGCGCAGTCGGATGTACCGCCGGCTTTCAACACGAACAATATCTGGGCTCTCATTGGGCTCTTAAGCACGCCGAAATACCAGGTGGATCCCAATGGCAGAGTGATAACCAACACCGTGCTGGCCAAATTCCGTTCCTTCAACGGTTCGGCGGTGGAAAGGGATGCCAGCCTCAGGGACTTCACTTTTTCGTACTTGATGAGTGTGGAGATCGTGCCTTTTCCCACCAATTTGGGTAATACGAATTTCCTGGCGGCGGGATTGGTGCCGGCCGATGTTCAGACGCGTTCGAATGCCTGGCAGCTAACCCCCTTTCAACAAAACCGCGCCACGAACTTTTATGACCTGCGGTTGACGTTGCGCTGGCCGGTGCGGCCCAATGGCACAGCAGGCAATAACCAGCAGGTTTTCCGGACGCTGGTCAGCGGCCAGTTGCAGACGCGGTGGCCCACTCCCCCGCCGCTGAAGGGAGTGACAAATTTGCATTACTTTACGCCGAATAAATTCGTGAAATAAGCGGCCCAATTGACCATGCGCATAGTGGATGAATCGAGGGTGAGAGAAACCATGAAAGGGATCGCGCCAGATGAACGTCGAGCGGCGGCCAGCCGGCAGCGGGGTTTCACGCTGCTGGAAATGCTGCTGGTGGCCTCCATGATGACCATCATCGTCTATGGGCTGTACTCGATGTTCGACCAGACCCAGCGGGCCTTGCGGAACAGCGGCGCCCAGGTGGACGTCCAAGAGGCGGGTCGCGCCGCCCTGGAAATCATCACGCGCGAGATCGAACAGATGGCCTGCGGCTATGGCTCCAACGCGCCCAACGTGGCGGCCACCCTGACGTTTCCCAACCCGAAGATCAATCAGACATGGCCCGATACGGTGATTCAGAGCCTCCCCTCCGGAGCGAAGCGCGTCAATTATCTCCAGCAGTTGTTTTTCCTAAAAAACGAGTCAGGGCGAATCAATGCCGGCGGTTTCTTCGTGGCGGATCCCAATAATCCCACCCTCACGACCAACCTGGGAACTCTTTATCGCTTTATCCCCACGTATGATCCGACTCCCCAGGTGGATCCAATGTGGCTGACAGCGGTTCAGACCCAATTCGACCGGCGGACGAACGCGGTCTTCCCGCTCATCGAAGGCGTGGTGCATCTGGCCTGGAGGACGGTCAGCCCCTTTGGCCGTACGATGATTTACGATGGCGATACCAATCAATATTATCCTGGCTATCAGGTATGGCAGTTACCGTCCACCAAACCCGTGCCCCTTTGGGTGCTCTGCCCCACCAATGTGTTGTTGCTCGAGAAGCTGGTTCCGCTGTCCCGAGTCACGCTGGATCAGACCACCCTGGATCTGAGGCTGACCGATTTCCGTTACGTTAGCAACGCCCTGCCGGCGTATGTGGAACTCGAGTTGGGCGTGCTCGAACCGCAGGCCTGGGAGAAAGTCAAAGCCATGCCGAATTCCACGGTTAGGCGCAAGTACCTGGACGCCCATGCCGGTCAGGTCCATCTCTTCCGCAAACGCATTCCCATCCGCACCGCCAACCCATGAAGCCGTTTTTCCCAGTTGAAGATCCTATTGCTCAGACCGAGCAATCGCCGGGTGTAACTCACTTTCGTCGGAGCGCGGACATTCCTGTCCGCTGGGGCGTTCCTTCGTGCAACGAGGCGGACCATGATGTCCGCGCTCCAATGACGAAGATGCCAGTATCCGAAAACGGCGAGGGACACTCTCAAACCCCTTGCCTGGCCATCCACGCGACCGCGTCTTGGACTGGGGCAGCCCTCGGCCGCTTTCCGTGGGGGCTGGAACGTTCCAAAGCGCCAGAGGACTGGCGCAGTCCAAAACCTGGCGGGCACTTGGACGACTTATCGCGAGGACGAAACGCCTCCCAGCGGGGCGTGGCCCTCGTGATTACTTTGTTGATGCTGGCGGTGGTGACTTTCATGGCGGTGGCTTTCCTGACTTTGAGCCGCCGCGAACGGGGTTCTGTGTCCGTCACGCAGGAGGTGACGGTGGCGAAGTCGATGGCCGACATGGCGCTGGCGCGGGCTCAGGCCGAAACGATTGCCCGCATGATCGCCCAAACCAACATGGCCGCATACGATTTCATGGTTTCAACCAACTACATCAACCCGGGCGGTTTCAACCGGGGCATAGCCACAAATCCAGCCAACGGCAACTACACCTATACCAACGGCCAGCCCCTCAATTATGCCGATCAGATCATTCTGTTAACAAACCTGTATCCGCAGTTCGACCCCCGTCCGCCGGTTTTTTATGGCACCAACGATTATGGCACCAACGATTTCCGGTTTTACTGGGATTTTAACCGCAACGGACGATACGAGTCGAATGGCGTGCTCCCCGAAATCGACAATCTCCAGCGGATCACCGGGCGGACCAACTTTTACGTGGGCGATCCCGAGTTTATTGGCGTCCTCGACAAGCTGAATTTGCCGCACTCGCCGACCAACAAGTTTATCGGGCGTTACGCCTACCTGGCTCTGGCGGCGGCCAAGAGCCTGGATCTGAATTTCATGCACAACCAAGCCAAACGCCCGAATGCGCCGCCCCAGGACGGTTATTGGCGCAACCAGGGCGTGGGTTCCTGGGAGCTTAATCTGGCCGCATTCCTGCGTGACCTGAATACGAATGCCTGGCCCACCTACATCTACAACCGCGCCTTGATCACCGACGTTAGTTTAGGCGTTGCGTTTGACGATGCCACTTCTTTGCTGCGCTTCCGATACGATGACTATTACGGGAGGCTGTTATCGGTCAGCAATCTCTATGGCAATAACGGCATCGCCGCTTTCAGAAATTATCAGATCGACGGCTATAGCGACGGGCCTTTGCAGACAAACCTTGCCCTGCCTTTCAACAATGACAAACCGGCGCTGCCTTGGTCCGGGAGCGACAATCCGAGAGTTTTTTCGGATGTGCAGGAACTGTTCACTCAGACCAACAACCCGGGCCAGTTGTTGGCCTTTAACCAGCGGTTGCAGGGCGTGATGACCAACCTCGGTTCCTATGACCGTTACACTTTTTACCGGCTGCTGTCGCAAATGGGCGTGGATTCGGTTCCGGCCTGGTCCAATAAAGTCGACATCAATTACTGCAACGCTTACGGCTTCGCCCCGACCAATTTTGTGCACTGGCCCAACGCGGTTTCATTTTTCACCAATGCCGCCGAACGGCTAATGCGCGCGCAGTACGGCGTCAGCTACACCAACGTCCAGGTTTGGCCCACGAATTATTACCACGCCGGCATCCATCGCCTGCTGCAACTGGCCGTCAATATCTATGACAGCACCACCAACCGCTTCTACGTCGGTACCACCAACTATTACCCGTCGGTGTTCCGCCCGATCTTCCGAAAAAACACCACCCCCACCAACACTTTCATCACTATTGCCGGCTTTTCGGAAGTCACCTCGATTAATGATTTCAATCCGCCACTGGACTTGATGACCAATGTGGCCCCAAATCCCGGTTACAGGGATTACTTCAGAGGCATTCCGTTTGTCGTGGGCGCCAAGAAAGGTTTGCCCAACTTCAACGAGGCCTCATCGCTGACGGACATCATGGTTTCCCGCAAGCTGGAGGTCAGCAAGCCTAGTTTGAACGCCTTGCCCAACCAGACCAATATTCTCTATCTGGTGGCCATCACCAATGCCTTGGGAGTGGAATGCTGGAACTCTTACACGCAGAGCTATCCTCGAAGTCTGGAACTGCAAGTCAGTGCCCAAATCAGGATGGTGCTAACCAATCAGCTAGGAGTGGTTCTCTGGCCCCGTCCTAACTTGCCCCCGCTCCAGCCCTGGAATATTTCGGTTGTCACCAATCTGGCTGCGACCCTATGGAAGAGCAATCAGTTCGTCATTCCCCTGAACACCAACCTGACTTTTATTCCCAGCTCGGTCTATCTGGACCGTCCCCCCTATTTCAGCACCAACAAGCCGGCGTTTGCCAACGTCGTCGATATGCTGAATCCCAGCAATCAACTGATTCTGGTTATGCGGGCCAGCCTGGAATACCGCGCCATCGACACCGCTAGCGGCCGGCTGGTCGATTTCGTCAACCTGGATAATCTGGTTTCGACCGTCAACATCACCAGTGAATTGATGGGGCCCGCCCGACTCCTTGATGCCGACGAAAGCAACCTCTGGAATCCCGTCACGGGCGTGAAGAATCAAATGGCCGTTTCGCTTGGGCAGATGCAAAGCCAGTGGGCCAGTTATCAAGGGGTGGGCGACAAAGCCAAGGCGATCGACAAAATGCTCGTCTTCGTAGGGGATAGTCCGCTTGTTTATCCTGAAAACCAGGTCATTCTCGAGTTGGGCAACAGTCTGGTGCAACAAGCGCCTTACAGCGCTTCCCGCCGCGTGATCCAGGCCGTGTCGTTGCAGGCGAACGATCCCTTGGTGCATTATACCGTGGAAGATTTGATCGCGACCAATGCCTCGACTGTAATCAAACCCCCCACGAATCCGCGGCCAGCAACCAACCTCGGGCAGATTAACGACCGTTACAGTCCTTGGGGCGGAAACCCCGGGAAGGATTCCAAGAACGATTTGTATGCTTATAACCCGGGATTCAAAGATCCATTGGTCCGCAAATCCGATGACTGGGATTTCCCAACGAACAAGTATCCGAACCTGGGTCTGATCGGACGGGTGCACCGCGGCACGCCCTGGCAGACAGTTTATCTCAAGTCCATTGTGGTGACGAACAACGAATGGATAGCCTGGGCGGGGCGCGCCGATACGCATCCGACCAACGACTGGAAACTGCTCCAGATTTTCACCACCGCAGCCAACGAGAACGCCGCGCGCGGCTTGCTATCGGTCAACCAGACCAACTTGGCTGCCTGGTCGGCGGTGCTGAGCGGAGTGTCCGTGCTGAGCAATAAGGTCTCCGGGACATTGGCGAACAATTATGCGCCAACCTATAATGAAATGGTCATTGAGCCGAGCAGCCTCCAGCTTAGCAACATCGTGCGCGGCATCATGGCGGCCCGGGCGCGCCGTCCCCAGCAGAGTTTTCAATACCTGGGCGACATTTTTTCCACGCCCGAGCTGACGGTTGCTTCGCCTTACTTGTTCCCGACGCCGGAGGCGCTGGAACGCGGGATTCCCGACGCCGTCTATGAGCGGATTCCGCAACAAATCCTGTCGTTGCTCCAGGAGGACATGCCGCGCCTGGCGGTCTATGCTTACGGCCAGTCCCTGAAACCGGTCCAAAACGCCGTGATCCTTGGCGGCTCTGCCCGCGGCTTGGTGACGAATTATGTAGTGACCAGCGAACATCTGACCAAGACCGTTTTCCGCATCGAAGGTCCGCCTCAGAATCCGCAAATTGTGACCGAAAGCCACGTCATTTTATACTCCGATTAGTTATGCGCTTGCGAACTCGAAGTTGGTTTTTAATTAGTCTGCTGCTGCTGATTGCAGCCGGCATTTTCTGGCATCTCGGCAATGAACGCCTGTCCCGCAACGTTGCCCCGAGACCCAATCCGAATGCCACCCAGGCGACGCCGGCCGCGAGCGCGGCAGCCTTGATCGCACCCATCAAACTGCTGACGGAAACGACGGGGGCCGGCGGTGTTACCGGCCCGAACCAGGAATGGGTGAATCGCAAGGCGGCGGGTTCCAACCGGTTTCCCTATCGTTTGAGCAACACGCCCAAGACCGTGAACCAGCTCGTGCGCTCCGAGACGGCGATCTTGCTGCGCAATGCGTTCATCGATACCGCGGAGTCCAAGATCCTCGAAGTGCCGGAAAGCCTGCGCTCAGCGGGCGATCCGGGCAGTTACATTGTTCAAGCGCGGGGACCGGTGGATGAGGCGTTTCGTTCAGCCCTCCGCGCGGCCAATGCCACCATCATTTCCTACATTCCGAACAACGCCTTCCTGGTCCGCGCCTCGGCCGGAGCCGCCCAGCAATTAGCGTCATCGCCGCGGACCCAGAGCGTGCTGCCCTACGAACCTTATTACAAGCTCGACGAGCGTTTGCTGGCTTTGGCGGTGGGACAAAAAGCCCTGCCGGAAAACGGCTGGCTCCGGTTGACGTTGTTCCCGGGCGAGCAGGCGGCGGCGGCGGTGGCGTTGAAAAAACTGGGCGCGGAAACCGTGGGCGAAGATCGTTCGCCGTTCGGCCCGATCTTGGTGGTAAAGCCGTCCCCGGACAGTTTGGTGGCGTTGGCGCAACTTCCCAGCGTGCAGGGTTTGTCTCCGTATTACCGTCGCGCTCCCGCCAATGACATGACGAGGGTGCGCGTGGGCGTCTCCGCGGATGTCACCAACCTCGACAATTACCTGGGGCTGACCGGGACCAACGTGCTGGTGAGCATCAATGACACGGGCGTGGATGCCACGCATCCGGATCTGGCCGGCCGGGTCACCTCCGATCTTCCCTCCACATTGGTGGACGATGAAGGCCACGGCACGTATGTCGCCGGCACGCTCGCGGGCAGCGGTTTGGAATCGCCTACCGTGCCCCTGCAGACCAATGTCGCTGGCAGCTTTCCAGGGACAAACACCCAGTTTCGCGGCATGGCGCCAATGGCCAGCCTGTTCGCTTTGCCCATCGATCTGGCCACCGGTCCGCTGAAATCGGACGCCTATTTGCAGGAGACGGCCGCGCGCACCAATTATGTCACGTTGCACCGCACCAACACGCTCATTTCCAATAACAGTTGGGATTATCCTGGTAATTGGGACTATGACATTGCTGCGGCCAGTTACGATGCGGCGGTGCGCGACGCGCTACCCGACGTCAGCGGTTCGCAACCGATCGCGTTTGTGTTTGCCGCCGGCAACCAGGGGCGAGGCGATGCGAATGGCCTGGGTGGCGAGCCTGAAAGCATCAATTCGCCCGCCACGGCCAAGAATGTCATCAGCGTCGGCGCCATCGACAGTCCGCGCAACCTCACCAACGAAGTGGTGGGGGAAAACAGTCTCGGCGAAACCGAGACGAACGCGGTGTACCTGGCAGACACGGACAGCGATAACCAAGTAGCCTCCTTCTCCTCGCGCGGCAATGTGGGTATTGGAATCGAGGGCGACTATGGCCGATTCAAGCCTGACGTGGTCGCGCCGGGGGCCTTCCTGATCTCCACGCGCCGCACGGGATGGCTGCTGAACACCAACTACACCTACCGGAGAATTAACGACTACACGAACATCACCATCAATCCGGACTCGTCTTTCAGGGCCTCCATTAACGTACCGACCAACGCGGTGGCATTGAACATCTATGTATTGCCGAACCAAGCGTCGCCGATCCCATTCCCCGATTTCCCGTTGTATATCAAATTCGAAGATCGCCCCGGCCCGGGCGATTTCATTCGCAGCAACACGGTGATCAATATTCCGCCCGACCGCGATTTTCAGCCAGGCGATTGGAAATTCGCGATCGGCGCGCCCCCGGGAGACCAACCGGTTTCCGTGAATATACGCACTGAACTCATTCTCAAGCCCCTGCCGGGCAACGCGCTGCAGGTGCTGTACGACCTTAACGAGGAACTGGGCACGAATGATTCGGTCAAGTATTACCGATATGAGCAGGGCACCAGCATGTCCACGCCGGTCATCTCCGGCATGCTGGCTTTGATGCAGGAGTTTTTCGAGAAATTCCAGCACCGCAACAACATCAGCGCGGCCTTGATGAAGGCCTTGCTGATCAATGGCGCCCACTCGGTCAATCCGATTTACAACCTGTGTCCCACCAACACGATCAACCATCAAGGCTGGGGTCTGGTCAATTTGACCAACAGCCTGCCCATGGCTCTGACCAACCAGGATGAAACCGCCTGGCCGCTGCGGTTCTTCGACCAAAGCCCCACTAACGCCCTGGCCACCGGCCAGAGTTTCAATCAGTCCGTGACCGTATCGACGGAAGCCCAGGAATATCCCTTGCGCGTCACGCTCGCCTGGACCGATCCTCCGGGCAATCCCACCGCGGCGATCAAACTGGTGAATGACCTCGACCTGGTGGTGTCGAACACCGTCACCCACGAGGTTTATTACGGCAATGGCATTCCCGCCGGCAACGACTTCAACAGTGCCAATGCGACCAATATGCCGGCGGTTTTTGACGCCATCAACAACGTGGAGAATGTCTTCATCCCGGCGCCGGTGGGCTCGAATTATGTGGTGACCGTGTTTGGGCGGCGCGTCAATGTTAACGCCGTCACGGCGCATACCAACAATGTCGTTCAAGACTATGCGTTGGTGATTTCGTCCGGCTATTCCACCACGAACCTGACCGAGCAGGTGCTCCAGGCAAACGCTCTGACTCCCGCCAACGAGGTCGTGGCGGCAACACCCGTCACGGTGGTGACCAATGGCGTGGCGATGTTGAACCAGATGGTGGGCGCCAATTCGCCGCTGCTGCCAGGATTCGATATCCTGTCGCGCACCAATGGCGTGACCAACCAGTGGCATTTCTATGTTTTCACCAATGCGTTCCTTACCAATAGCGCCCTGGCGTTAACCAACGGTTCGAATGTCGCCTTCGTGACCTTCATGCCGCCGAACCTGTCGGTGCCGCGCAATCGCGATGCCGACATCGACATGTACGTGTCCCAAAACCCGGCCCTGACGAACTTGGATCCCTTCGTGGTGGCGAGCGCGGATAAATCGACGAACCGCGGCGGGACGGAATTAGTGGTCTATACCAACGCGCCCGTGGGAGCGGATTCGGTTTATTACATCGGCATCAAGTCCGAGGACCAGGAAGGCGCCGAATACGGGTTTGTCGGGTTGTCCAGCAACCGGCCCTTTGACGAGGACGTCAATGGCAATCGGGTCGTGCATGGTTTGCCGGTGCCCGCGATCATTCCGGATGGCTCGCCCGAAAAGCCTGGCGGCGTCTTGGTTTTTGGCATTGTCACGCGACCGCTCGTGGTGCGGCGGGTCGTGGCAACCAATGTGATCTCTCACGAGGACGTGGGCGATCTCTTGGTCAATTTAGACCATAACGGCGGCTTCTCCGTATTGTTGAATCATACGTTGAACAGCGACAATTTCTCGGGCACCAACCTCTTCATCTTTGACGATAGTCATCAGGGAGATGTTTTCGGGAGCCGCCCCACCGACAAGCCTGGAACCCTGCAAAACTTTATCGGCATGGAAGGCGCCGGCTTGTGGCTGATGGCCGTGACCGATTCGAGCCTGGGTCACACCGGTGAAGTTCAAAGCTTCGAGATGCAGATCGAGCCGGATCTTGGCTATCTGAATGGAGAGGTCTTGCCCAACCAGTTTAGTTATTACTACATCGACGTGCCGGACGACTGGTACAGCTTGAGTATCATATTGGATAACATGCAGCCAGGCTTGCCGTTGGACCTGTACCTTCGACGCGGCGATCTGCCTACGCTGACCGATTATGACAAGTTTGCCCAAATCATCCCGCCCGGCGGCATGCTCACCCTGCGCACCAACGACGTGCCGCCGTTGGCAGCGGGACGTTATTATATCGGGGTTTATAATCCCAACAATGTGACGGTCCGTTTCCACATTTCAGCCGACTACCAGAGCAGCCTGAGTTTGGCTAGGTCGGGTGTCTTTTTCTCGCAGGATACACCGTTGCCGCTGCTGGATGATGCCCTCACAACCTCAACCATCGATGTTCCCGTTTCCCGTACGATTTCCGATGTGCGAGTCGGATTGCGCATCGATCACCCGCGGGTGTCGGATCTGGTTTTGCGCCTGGTGAGTCCGCAGGGAACGCGGGTCTTGCTCATGGAAAACCGCGGTGGTTTTTCCACCAACGGTTTGGGATCCGGCACCCTCACGAGCAATCTCGTTTATGCGGGCTTTGCCGAAAATCCTGTCAGCTATAAATCCACGAATCTTCTCGCCTCGCAGTTGATAAAGTTTGTGGTTCCGCCCTTTACTACCAACGCCAACACCGTAGGCAAAACGATCAGCGATTTTGAGACGAGCACCGTGGACAGCTACACCAACACGGTCGATGGCTGGACAGTCCTGACCAACCATGTGGACATCCTAAGCACCAATTTGGCTGGAGGACCCGTGTCGAAGGTGTTGCGGCTGAAAGACAGTGGCATTCGTCGTTCGCTCAACGATCTCATTGCCGGACAGCAGTATGTGCTGACCTTCGATTATCTGCCGGTGTCGCCCACCGGTGGGACCAACGCAAGCGCGCCTACGTTTACCAATTCGCCAGCCGTGTTCACCACCAACGGGATGGTTTTGACCTGGGAAAGCGAACCGGGAGCGGAATATATCATCGAAGTTAGCACGAATCTGCTAACGACCACCAACACGGTATGGGCCCAGATTGGCACAAATGTCATCGCCACCGGTACGAATACAACCTTCACCGATCTCAGCGCTACCACCAATATGGGGTTCCGGTTCTATCGGTTGATTTTAAAAGCCGGACCGCCCGGCTCCGGTGGCAATACTAACTGGACGACGATCCAACTGGTGTCTTCCCTGGTTTTTCCGACGGGTGGCGGCACGGAAATTAGTTGGAACAGCGTGCCAGGCGGCTTGTATCGCGTGGAGGCGACGACGGACTTCATCCAGTGGGTTGCGATAACCAATGTGACGGCAACGGAGGATACTACCACGGTGACAGATCCGGCGTCTGCCGGTAGCCCTATGAAGTTTTACCGGGTGTTAGGGCTGGTGCCATCGTCGGCGCCGCAGGATTTGGGCGTGCGAGTCTATCTGGATGGAGTGTTGAGTACGAATCTTAACGGGTCGAGCAGCCTGTGGCGCACCAACACGCTGCCTTTCATGGCCAACAACAACTTCACCACGCTCGAAATTGACGCGCTCCCGGGAAGGCCGGGCGTTTATCTCGACAATTTCGTTCTGACCGAAATCGGTAAAACCATTTATTTCCTGCCGGAGGAATCGCTGAACGCCTTCATCGGCGAAAATTCGCTTGGGAATTGGACACTGGAAATATTGGATGATCGTGTGGGGGCCACCAACCCGCCGCCGACGCTCTTGACCTGGGAACTGCAACTAAACTTTGTGGCCACCAACTTCCCGGCCGTCAGGCTCGTCAATGGCGTCTGGTCCACCAACACCGTCAGCGGTTCCAACACGACGTTCTTCATCGTCGATGTGCCGCGGCTGGCGATTTTCGCCACCAATTTCCTGGAAAACCTGAGCGGTGGCGCTGGCTTGCGTCTGCTGTATAACCAGGATGGCTTGCCCCTTGGCGGATTCGGGAACGTGACGTTGTTTGATTTGGTTGGTCCGGGCATCGGCTATTACCCCTTGAGCACGAACCGGCCGCCTGACGCCCCGTTGCGTCCCGGCCAGCGTTACTATCTCGGCGTGCAGAATATCGATCCGAACGAGACGAATACCTTCCGCATCCGCGTGGACTTCGATCGCGTTAATACGAACCTTATCTCCGCAATCACTCTCACCAACGCCGTGCCTTACACGAACACGATTGCCGCGGGCGTGCTCCTGGATTACTACCAATTCGACGTGTCCAGCAGTTCCACCTGGGCCACGTTCGAGATCGTGAATCCGAGCGGCAATGTGAATCTCCAATTGCACAAGGGGGTGCCGCTTCCCACCCCCGCCCAGTATGATTATCAAAGCGCCAACCCGGGCACGAATAACGAGCTGATTACCCTCTTCACCAATTCACTGCCGGTGCAACTCTCGCCTGGCACCTGGTATCTCGGAGTCAACAACCTGGAGTCGAACGCGGTCAAATACATGATCGTGGCGACCGAGTACAGCGGGCCGATTCCCGTGCCGATCGCGTTGTCGAGCGGCGTGGGTTACACCAATACCGTGACCAATGGCGTTGATTTGTATGAGTTCACCGTGTCGCCGGACGCCACGTGGGCCAGCTTTGAATTATTGAATCCGAGTGGGAATGTGGATCTGTATCTGCGCAAAGGCCCGTCCTGGCCGACCCGTTACACGTACGATTACCAAAGCAGCAATCCCGGCACGAACGAAGAGCTTATCCTTTTGTTCCCCAGCTCGCAGCCGGTGCCGCTGTCGCCCGGCAATTGGTATCTCAGTGTCTTTAATGAGCAAACGAAGCCGGTGACCTACACCCTGGTGGCGACCGAGTACACCAATCAGGCGCCGAACCTTATCACGCTAACGAACGGGGTGGCCTATGCGAATACCAACTTGGCGGCCAATCCCTGGGATTATTACCTGTTCCGCGTGTCGAACCAGGCGACGCAGGCGCTGTTCGAAACCTTGGGCGCGTCCGGCAACATCGATTTGTTCGTGCGCAAAGGCCTGCCTTTGCCCGATGCCACCAACGCCTTTTATGCCAGCCGGAACGCCGGCACCAACGACGAGCGGATTGTCGTTACGAATAACATGGCGCCCGTGTCGCTTAGCCCGGGACTCTGGCTGTTGGGGGTGCTTAACGCCGAAACCAACGACGTGACTTACAACATCCGGGCCACCGAGTATTTGCCGCAGATCCCGGTGTTCACCAATCTATTCATCTATCCGAATGTGGTGGTGTCGAACGGCTTTTTCTGGTTGACGTGGGACTCGATGATCGGCGCCACCTACCAGGTGTGGGGACGCGAAAAGGTCGAAGGACCCGGCTGGAATGTGATGGCCAGCAACATCGTGGCGATCGCGACGAACACGACGTACGCCGTTTCACTGACCAACTCCAATCATTTCTTCATCGTGGTCATGTCGGCCTTGCCACCGGTGACGCCGCCGACGGATACCAACCTGGTGATCTATCCGAACGTGGTCGTGACGAACGGCTTCTTCCGGCTGACCTGGGACTCGATGATCGGCGCCACCTACCAGGTGTGGGGACGCGAGAAGGTCGAAGGACCCGGCTGGAATGTGATGGCCAGCAACATCGTGGCGATCGCGACGAACACGACCTACGCCGTTTCACTGACCAACTCCAATCATTTCTTCATCGTGGTGATGTCGGCGTTGCCACCCGTGACGCCGCCCGGAGATACCAACCTGGTGATCAATTCGAACGTGGTTGTGTCAGGCACCAATTTCGTTTTGAGCTGGAGCGCGGTGGTGGGAGCGACCTACCGCGTGGATGAGATTACCAACGTGGTGAGCACGAACTGGGTAGCGGTTTCGCCGGTGCTCACGGCAACCAACAGCACGATGATCTATTCCATTCCGGTTCAGGGCGGGGGCCTCCACTTCTTCCGGGTCGTGAAACTCAGCGGGGCAACGCCGCCACCGGCGGGCAATACGAACTTCCTGATCAATGCGCAGTTCACGGTGACGAATAAGGTAATCCGTATCGTCTGGAACTCGCAGGTAGGAACCCATTATTACGTTCAGGAGAGACAGAACTTTAGCGTGGCGAATTGGACCACCATTTCGCCTACCATCACAGCGACCAACACCGCCACCTGGTTTGACGCGGCCGCGACCAACGCGGTGTCTTTCTTCCGGGTCGTGCAAGGCAGCGCGGCCACGAACAATGTGAATCCTCCGAATCCCGATCCGTCTCATTGGGTTTGGATTGTTCCGGGCACTTTCATGATGGGCAGTCCCAGCAACGAGCTCGCTCGATTAGCGGATGAAGTTCAGCACCCGGTGACGATCCGCCAAGGCTTCTGGATGGGCAAGACGGAGGTGACGCAAGTGGAGTATTGGACGGTGATGTCGAACAACCCGTCGCAATTCACCGATTATACAAATCTTCCGGTGGAGCAAGTAACCTGGCATGACGCGACGAATTATTGTGGGAAGCTGACGGAAAAGGAACGGTCAGCGGGAAGTCTCCCGACCGGTTACGCGTACCGGTTGCCGACCGAAGCGGAGTGGGAATATTGCTGTCGGGCGGGAACGACGGCGGCAACGGCGTTTGGGAACGGATTGAGTTCGACACAGGCAAACTTTAACGGCACCAATTCGTACGGTGGCGCCGCCCTGGGACCGAATCTAGCAAAGACGGCCGAGGTGGCGAGCTATGCGCCGAATGCGTGGGGATTATATGACCTGCACGGAAATGTTGGGGAATGGTGCGGGGACTGGTATGGGGCCTATCCAACCGGGAGTGTGACCGATCCAAAGGGTCCCGCAACCGGCACGTTGCGCGTGGCCCGCGGGGGCAGTTGGGACTACCCTGGCTCGGATTGTCGATCGGCCTATCGAGGCTGGCTCAATCCGGCGCAAGGGTTAAGCAACATTGGTTTCCGGCCGGTCTTGGCTCCAGAACTGCCCTAAACGGCACTGGACGGCGGCGTTCATAAGGTTTTATCGCCGGCTGCTGTTGCCATAGAATCGGCACGCAAGCAGACGATGATGGGGGCTCGTGGAACTCGCCCCTCCGAAAGCGTTGGATTCGGAGCGCGGATGCCTTCATCCGCGTGAAGCATCTGTTTCGTCCTCGTCCTTCGTCCCTCGTCCTCGATTTCCGTTTCATTTTCGAGGACGAAGGACGAGGACGAGGGACGAGGACGAAAAGAGGGAAAGGGGCACGCTGTCCTTCCCTACGCCGACCCCAACACTTCCCGCATTCCCCGGCGTTTTCCCAATCGACTAAACGGTGGCGGCCACCAGGTCGCCGACTTCGCGGGTGCCGTAGCCCATTTTGCCAGCCGCCAGGCTCTTGAGTTTTTCGCGCACGACCTTGATGACGGCGTTCTCGATGGCTTGCGCCATCGGGGTTTCACCCAGGAAATCCATCATCATGGCCCCGGCGCAGACGGCGGCGAGGGGATTGATGACGTTCTGATTGGTGTATTTCGGGGCGCTGCCGCCAATCGGCTCAAACATGCTCGTGCCTTGCGGATTGATGTTTCCGCCGGCGGCAATCCCCATGCCACCCTGGATCATCGCGCCCAGGTCGGTGATGATGTCCCCAAACATGTTGTCGGTGACAATCACATCGAACCATTCCGGGTTCTTTACAAACCACATAGTGGTGGCATCGACATGCGCGTATTCGCGTTTGATGTCCGGATAATCCCGGGCGCCGATTTCGTGGAAGGCACGCTCCCAAAGATCGAAGGCAAAGGTGAGGACGTTGGTTTTGCCGCTCAACATGAGCGTTTTCCGTCGGTTCCGCTTGCGGGTGAACTCGAAGGCGTAACGCAGGCAGCGTTCCACCCCCCGGCGGGTGTTGATGCTTTCCTGGATGGCAACTTCATGGGGCGTGTCCTTGAAGACAAAGCCGCCGGAACCGGTGTAAAGCCCCTCGTTGTTTTCGCGGACAACAACGAAGTCGATGTGCTCCGGCTTCTTGTCCTTCAACGGGCAGAAACGTTCGTCGTAGAGTTTCACCGGCCGGAGATTGATGTACTGCTCCAGTTCGAAACGCATGCGGAGCAGGATACCCTTTTCCAGGATGCCAGGCTTGACGTCCGGATGGCCGATGGCCCCCAGCAGGATGGCCGGAAACTTGCGCAGTTCGGGGACGGCGCTGTCCGGCAACACTTCATGCGTGCGAAGGTAACGGTCCCCGCCGAAATCGAACGGGGTATAATTGAGTTTGACGTTGAACTTGGGCGCGGCGGCATCGAGGACTTTGATGGCTTCGCGGACCACTTCCGGGCCCGTGCCATCGCCGCCGATGACGGCTATGTTATAACTTTTCATCGATTAGGGGCGTTATTTCATGGGTTAGCGAGCGGTGGGAGTTTAGAAGCGCGCCAGTTTCCTGGCAACCGCATTCTACGGGATTTCTTCCGAAAGGGTGCAACTCAGGTTTGTCGGCGCGCGGGCATCTTGCCCGCTTACTGAGCAGTCATCGGCAGGGGCTACACCGGGAGCGCCGGCATCCCTGCCGGCGAAAGCCCAACTTTCACGAGCCGGCAGGGATGCCGGCGCTCCCGGTACGGACCCGGTCAAACCAGCCGGTTCAAAGAGCCGCGGCAATGGCGGCGCCCATTTCCGTCGTGCTGACTTTGCGGGCCTTGGGTTCCGCGGCGGTATAGATGTCACCGGTTCGGTAACCGGCATCAATGACCTTGGCCACTGCCTGGTGGATGGCGTTGGCCGCGTCGTCCAGTCCGAAGCTGTAATGCAGCATGAGGGCGGCCGACAGAATTTGCGCGATCGGGTTGGCGACGTT
>Ga0209429_10001165_pt1 | contig 16793 bp, 17 predicted proteins | sample BarGraNGADG00212_3_FD_184493 | JGI IMG/M metagenome (GOLD analysis project Ga0209429, IMG submission 184493) | Arctic peat soil microbial communities from Barrow, Alaska - Barrow Graham LP Ref core NGADG0004-212 (SPAdes) (version 2) | ecosystem: Environmental > Terrestrial > Soil > Wetlands >... | reverse complement strand
TCATAATGTCCAGGCCCAAGGTTGGCTCATCAAGAAATAGTACTTCTGGATCATCAAGCATCGCTATGATAATCGACAGTTTTTGCAGCATTCCTCTTGAATAGTTACCCGCAATTTGATTTCTTGCGTCATAAAGATCAAATGCTTTAAGTAACTTATCGGCCTTCTCCGCTATTTTAATGTCATCCAATTGCTTTAGTCTTCCGAAATATTCTATATTCTGAAAGCCAGTTAAGTACCAATAGACATTTCTATTTCCTTCAAGGACAGCCGAGACGTCTTTATAGTACTTGCGCAAAGGAATCTTTGACAAGTCATTGCCAACAAATTCAATTTTTCCACTAGAAGCCTCTAATGCTCGCAGCAACAACTTTATTAAGGTTGTTTTGCCTGCTCCATTAACGCCGAGTATGCCAAGAATCTCCCCCCTATGTACATCAAAGGATAGACCCTTCAACACTAAATCGGCTTTCTTCCTATAGAACTTCCCCAATTTGCTAACTCTATACATAATGATCTATCTCCAGTCACCATATTCCAATAAACTACGACTCATTATCCTCTAACTCTTCGTAGGGACAATAGGAAAACGCCCCGGGGGGATCCGGGGCGTTTCAAGACAGAACAGCGTGGACTACTTCGATGCCCTACGAGTCTCGGCGCCATGCGCCGGCTTGGTGGAAACCGGCTTCAGATAAGTGTCCATCCACCGACGGATGCTGTTCAGGCGATCGATGCGTCGGTCTGTACGCCCGATGCGTGACAACCCGTGCGGTTCCTCCGGGAAGACCACGAACTCACTGGGCACACGATTCACCTTGAGTGCCGTGAATACCTGCTGACCCTGCTCCAGCGCACACCGAAAGTCCATTTCGTTGTGGAGGACCATCGTGGGTGTCGTTGCATTGCCGAGGTACTTCACCGGGGACCTGTCCCACAACACATCGATGCTCTGCTGCGGTGACTTGCCACCACATGGAAACTGAAAGATCCAGTTCAAATCACTGGTGCCCCACATGCTGATGAGATTGCTGACGCTGCGCTGCGTCGCCGCGGCAGCGAAGCGTTGTGTGTGGCCGATAATCCAGTTGGTCATATAACCGCCATAGCTGCCGCCAGTGACACCCATCCGCCTGCGGTCGATGTATGGCTTCTTCTCGACAAGGTCAGTCCAGTCCATGAGGTCGTCGAAATCGACCGTGCCCCACCGGCCCCAGATAGTCTTCTCGTGCTCCTCGCCATACCCGGTTCCGCCCCGCGGATTGCTGAAGTAGACGACATAGCCGCCAGCCGCCAAGAAGTAGAACTCGTGCATGAACAGATTGCCATACTGGTCCTGCGGGCCGCCATGAATCTCGAGAATCGATGGATACTTCTTCTTAGGGTCGAACCCTGGAGGAGTCATGATCCATCCCTGCAGATCGTGTCCATCGCGCGCTTTGAACCATACCTCTTCAACCTTGCCAAGATCGAGCTGACTGAGGGGCACCCGGTTGAGATGCGTCAGCTGCCGGACGTCACCCGTGTCCATGTCGCGCACCCAGACCTGCCCGGGGTCAGTCATGGTGCCCAGGAAATAGGCCATCATCCTCTGCCGGTCGTCCACGGTGAATGTGCCGACGCTACCAGGAGTGTCGATGACGGTGTAGAGGGTCCCCTCGTCGACTGCAATCCCCATCAACTTAGTGCTACCATGTTCGGAAATCTGAAAGTACAGGACTTTGCCATCAGCGGCCCACACGGGAGGCATCTGGAGCCCTCCCCCTACGTCGTTCAGGGTCGAGCATGTGAGTGAGATGTCATACGGTCGGGTCACGCTGCGTGCGACTTGCTTGCCGTCGGCTGAAACGATCCACAATTCGACGTTCTGCCACCATTCGTTGGGATCTCTTGCCCCAACGTAGCAGATCTGGCTCCCGTCAGGCGAGAACACCGGTGCGCCCTTGGGGCCTCGAGGAGTCTTCACCAGCTTCACTTCTCCTCCTGCGGCCGACATGACGTAGAGGTCGATCAGGTCGGGCTCGAGGTCGGGGTCTTCCCTGCGATTGCTGCAGAAAACGATGGACCTGCCGTCCGGAGACCAGGATGCGCCGTATTCGTCATACACACTGCCCGAGGTGAGCTGCTTCATCCGGCCTTTGGCAATATCGACGACCCACAGGTGAGTCCGTTCATGGCCAAGCCAGCCCTGGCCGTCTCCGCGGTAGAACAGGCGTGTGTAGTGACGCGATACGACGCCCAGCTTCTTCTTCTTCTCGTCCGCCTCGCGGTCTATGGCTTCCTGATCCTTCTGTGTGAACTCCAGCAGGAGGCTCCTGCCATCAGGCGACCATGTCAGGCTGGAGATGTCGCCCTTGAGATCCGTAAGGCGACGCGCCTCCCCGCCGTCAGCATCGATGACATAAACCTGCGCGCTCTCCCCTTCCTTGCGCGACGAGAGGAATGCAAGGCTCCGTCCGTCGGGCGACCACCTTGGCGATGCATCTGTCTGGTCTCCCTGAGTGAACTGGCGTTCGCCAGAACCGTCTGTGGGCGCCATCCACAGATTCGCGTACTTCTTCTGTGTCTTCTTGTCCACCCGCTGAATGCCATAGACGACATGCCTGCCATCCGGCGAGAGGCGGACGTCCGTGAGAAGTTGAAGTGCATAGAGATCCTGCGCCGTGATGGAGCGCAACGATTGTTTCAGTCGTGTCATGATTTCCTCCATCGTTTCTGTGTCAGTGGCCGGGTACAGGCGCGCCCGTTCCAGCCCCGTGGTTCCATGTCCATTGTAGGCAAAATGAAGCCCAGGTATAGCGGAAACCGAAAAAAGCCCCGGCACGCAGCACCGGGGCCTCCTGGACACAAATGAGAGCCGAGCTAGAATTCCTGCCGCTGCAGCATGCAGTACGAAATCCCTAGCATGCAGACACTCAGAGCCACGCCGACAGCAATGGGCACGAGCTGTGGTACGGGGCGTTCGATGAGAACCGGACTCCCGAACAACGCCAGCGGGTTCAGCCAACGAAGAGGCTTGAACTGGCCCGCGACTGACAGAACGATAAGGATTCCCCCTGAGAAGAGCATTGCTTTCACGCGGTCCGGCACGAGCACTGAGAGGAGTGTCGCAAGAGACGCAAATGTGAGAAGCGCGACAACACTATGCAGCGTCGCAGTCAGCACGAATCCAGGCTGGGGCGCCTTACCGATGATGACAGAGCCCAGCACCGCACCTCCCGTAGAAACCAGCACTGCCAGCACGAGCCCTCCAAACAGGACGATAACCTTGGATGCCAGGATCATACCTCGACTGACAGGCCGTGAGAACAGGAAGATAGCAGTGTGCAGTTCCCGCTCGCCGGCGACCGCGCTACCCAGCAGCACGACTGCGAGGATGGCGCCCACCTGTTGCAGGTTCTTGCTGAACCACTGGGAATACAGATACGCATTCACATTACTGAAGTCCGGCAACAGCTTCTTGATCAGATCTGCATACTCCGGTGGAATCTGTCCCATGCCGGGAATGCCCCCCTCGAGGAAACGATACGCAATGGAGACAGCCGCCCCTATCACGGACAGCAATACGCACCCTATGATGATCTTCATGCGGTTTTCCCGCAACTCTTTCCACATCAGTGCTTTCACGTCACGCCTCCACAAACCGCATGAATATCTCGTCGAATGGCAAAGATTGCACGTTCAGCACAGTGCCCCCAGCATCGACAAACGCTGTGCGGGCTTGTTCCTGGTCGGCGAGCACCTCGATGTCCCAGGCATCCTGGCCGAGGTCCCGTTCCCGTTGAATAGCAATGCTCTTCACGTCGCGCGGGCTGTGCCCCGCCCCAAACCGGACCGTGTAGACCCGATACCGTGCCTTGATGGATTCCACCTCGTCCTGGAGGACCGTGTGACCGTGGCGCATGAACGCCACCGTATCACAGATCTTCTCGACCTCACTCAGTATGTGCGATGAAAAGAAGACCGTCAGATTGCGCCGGGATGTCTCGTCTGCCAGCACGCCCAGAAAATGCGACCGAACTACGGGATCCAGACCGTCGGTGGGCTCGTCGAGGATGAGCAATTCCGGTTCCGTCGAGAGAGCGATGTAGAGCCCAAGCAACTTGCGCATGCCCTTGGAATACGTAGCAATCTTGCGTGCGAGCGGCAGTTCGAAGATAGTCTGCAGTCTCCGCACGTTCTCATCTACGGAGCAGCCGTACAGTCGCGCGTTGAACCGCAGAATCTCAAAGCCCGTCATGTGTGGATAGAGCGAGAAGTCCTCGGGTACGAACCCGATACGCCGGCGGAGGACCATTCCATCTCCTGACGGGGTGGCACCAAGAACTGTGAGTGACCCAGCCGTAGGCTTCATCAGACCGAGCATCAGCTTGATGCTGGTCGTCTTGCCCGCGCCATTTGGGCCCATCAGGCCAAAGATGCTGCCCGTCGAGACAGTCAGACACATGTCCTCCAGAGCCCGTACCTGTCCATATGACTTGCTGACGCCAACCATTTCTATCGCATTCATGAACTCCCTCCTTGGTCACGCTCTTTCGTAGAACGCCGTCTGCGTTTCTCCAGTCGTTCAATAAGGTTGTCGATGGTGAGGCCGGCGTTGCGAGCCTCGATAACCAGCATTTCCAGCATGTGTTCCAAGCGTTCCGTCTCCACGCCGACCCTGCCTTCCCGCACAAACGTTCCCTTGCCGCTGACGGTCTCGACCATACCCTCGCGCTCCAGATCCCTGTACGCCTTGGCGACCGTGTTCGGGTTAACAGCCAACTTGACGGCAAGCTCACGTACTGTCGGCAGCTGGTCGCCCGGGTGCAGAGTGCCAAGAGCTACACCATTCCTGACCAGCTGAATGATCTGGAGGTACACGGGCACACCATCATACGGGTTCACATAAAATTCCATCTTCACCCCTTATTGTACTATTACGATAGTACAATATGCTCGATTGTCAAGAAGTTAACTGAAGACAACCTGCGGCAAGGGGGATTAGAGTGTAGTATGGGTGCCTGTCCCCTGTAACAGGGGACAGGCATTTGTTACAGGCTACTTGATGAGGGTCAAGACCGTCAACTCGGGCCGGCACAGGAACCGTATGGGAACATGGCTCATACCCATCCCCGCGTTGACATAGAAAAGCGTGTCACCCAGCTTGAACAACCCGCGCGCGAAACGCGTGCCGTATCGCGAAGGAACACGCAGCGCACCGATGAACGGGAGGCAGACCTGCCCTCCATGCGTGTGGCCGGCAAGGACCAGTCGTGCGGCAGGGCGCTGCGCCAGCTCCTCAAACGCTTCGGGAGCATGCGTTAGCACCAGCGCGAACGCGGTGTCGGGGACCCCCTTGAAGCTGGCATCCAGATCGGCGTGCCCAAAGTACGGGTCGTCAGTGCCGACAAGCCACATACGATCGCCATGTCGACGCAGCACGACATTCTGATTTGCGAGGACTCGAATACCCGTCTCCGCCTGGAGGTGCTTGTGCCACGCCGCAATGCTCTGTCTTGTCGGAAAAGCCCGATGGTCCCAGTTCCCGGGTACGACAACCACCGGCACTCCAGCAACGGCCCGCAGCTCGCTCAGGAATGCAAGGCATGCCGCTGTCTGCTCTGCGCGATCGACCAGGTCACCTGTAATGACGACAAGCGAGGGATGCTCTTTCCTGATGACGTCGATTGCCATGCGGTAAGCCCGCGAAATGTGGTGGAGGTGCAAGTCCGACAACTGCACGATCTTCATGCCGTCGAAGCCGGCCGGCAACCATGGAGACGCGATCGTCAACCGAGCAACATCCAGCTGAAACGGCTCCCGCAGGAAACCTTCAACCGCTGCGGCACCCGCGATGACTCCAAGGACGGTCGCAGCTGCCTTGAACGCTGTCTCTCTGCTCATGACCTGTCTTCCTCCCGTGAGGATATCCCGAAGCAGTGTCTGCCCTCACCACAAGAGAGTATATGGACTTCTGACCTGACGTCACCCCGAGAACACTCTGATTGCCCCGACAACGCAAAAAAAGCGCCGGGAAACCCGGCGCCTTGCGTCACGTGCTGTAGTTGAACTGTTATATCTCTTCCAGCAGGCTCAGGAAGGTGTCGAGATGCCCTTCCTCGTCCCCAAGAATCTCGGTAAAGAGGTGTGCTGTCGTGAGGTCCGTCTCCTTGCTGGCCAAGGCAACAATCTCCTTGTACATCTTGATCGTCTTCTCTTCGGCCTTCACGTCTGAGGTCAGCATCTCCTTCAGTGACAACCCGACGGTAATAGGTTCCGGCTTCGTCGTCGGAGTTCCCCCGAGGTAGAAGAGCCGATCGGCAATTGCCTCGGCGTGTTTCATCTCCTGGATGCCTATCTTCTGGAACTCATCTTTGACCGCGAAGTGCTTCACGCCCTTCCACTGCACGTGCTGCCACATATACTGGATCGAGACCTGCAGTTCGCCGGCAATCGCGTCGTTCAGCATGCCGAGCAGTTTCTTGGATGCCATCGTTACCCCTTTCGGCAGCTTGCCGGATGCCTTCCGGACACCTCGGTGCTGCCTGCCAGTAGACCGCCTTCTAGCCGGCAGTCCACTCCTGAACCCGAATGCGACCAGTGTCTCTGCGTACTGTATGTGCTATCAGACTATACCACACAACGCGGGGGCATGTCAACTCGGGTGGGCATGCAAAAAGGGCAGAGCGCTGCCGCTCTGCCCTGAACCATGCGATGCAGTGAACTGCTAGTCAATAGAGAGGAGGACGCCGTCCTGGACGAGGACCGAGGCCGAACCGCTCCTAAAGAATCCGGGCACAGGAGACCGCGTCATGTCCCGACCACAAGCCCGCCATCCACAGCCAGCGTCGCGCCGTGAACGAACGCAGCCTGGTCGGACGCAAGCCACGCGTACGCATTTGCGATATCCGCAGGAGCCCCGATGTGCCCTAAAGGCGTGTGGGCGACCATTTTTTCCAGGATCTTCTCCGGCACCGCAGCGGCCATGTCCGTCATCGTGAACCCAGGGGCAACCGCATTCACGCGGATTCCATACTTGCCCAGTTCGCGAGACCACGTCTTCGTCATGGCGATCAGCCCTGCCTTGGCGGCAGCGTAGTTGGTCTGTCCGAAGTTGCCATAGGCTGCAACCACCGAGCTGGCACTCAGGATGACGCCGTGTCCCTGCTTGATCATGTGAGGAGCAACGGCCCTCGTCGCGACGAACACGCCTCTCAAGTTGACGCCGATGACAGCGTCGAAGGTGGCGTCCGACATCGTCCCAATGACGACCCCTTCCTTGTACTTGACCAGCTGAGCATCGCGCAGGATGCCGGCGTTGTTGACCAGCACGTCAACGTGACCCCAAGCTGAAACGACTTCTGTTACTGCTTTCTCGACCGCGTCGGTGTTAGTAACGTTGACCTGCTGGAACATCGCTTCGACGTTCATCTGCCTGAGGTCGGCCAGCGTAGCCGCGCCTGCCTCGGCGTTCACATCCCAGATGCTGACGCGGGCGCCCTCCTCAGCAAACCTCATGGCCGTCGCCCGGCCGATGCCAGCGGCTCCGCCGGTAACGATGACAACCTTGTCCTGCAGTCCATATCCCTTTGTCATGGCTTCCTTCCTCTCTACTTGACGCGTTTCAGTACTGATGCGAAGTTGCTGACATTCGAACCGCCGACGTTCATGACGAGCCCTATCTCCGGGTTGTTCGCGCCGAGGCCAAGCGGTCGGCCCTCAAGCTGGCGCGCGACGTAGACGTGCATCGACACGCCTGTAGCCCCTACGGGGTGCCCCTTGCCGATAAGACCTCCACTGAGGTTGATCGGGCAGCTGCCGTTCGGCTGTACGACTCCACCCCGCTCGATCAGCCGGCCCCCGTCGCCTTCTGCGCACAGCCCCATTGCCTCGTACGTCAGCAGTTCATTGATCGTGAAGCAGTCGTGGAGTTCTGCACAGTCAACGTCTGATACGGTGATGCCAGCCTTGCTGTAGGCTGACTCGACTGCCATCCTGCCGGCAACGTTGTGCCACAACTCGTGTTTGCTGGCCTGCATGTGGTCGGTGACAAGTGTCTGTGATGTAATCTCGACCACGCGGTCTTTGAGGGCCTTGACGTCCTCAATCGGTCCGAGCACCATGGCCGCCGCTCCATCGCTGACCAGAGAGCAATCCGTGAGTTTGAGAGGAGGTGCGATCAGGGGGTTCTTCTCGGACACGTGCAGAGCGAATTCCAGACTGCTCGGCTTCGCGTACATATGCGCAAGCTCGTTGTGTGTCGCGTTGTCGCGGTTCTTGGCATGCACCATGGCTTGCCACAGGTCCATCTGGTCGTCGCTGTATCCGTAGTGCTCGCGGTATGCCTGGGACCACATGCCGAACATGCCCGGGAACGTCATGCCCTTGCTCCCCTCTTCTGGCCAGTAGGAGGCCATGGCAAGCGCATGGGTAACGCCGTCCCGGTCAAGCGCCGTCATCTTCTCGACCCCAATGACCAATACGAAACGAGCCTCCCCGGCGCCGATGGCCAGACGCGCTGCGCGCACAGCGGCAGAGCCGGAAGCACATGCCGCCTCCTCTTTGGCACACGGCTTGTAGAGCAATGCCGGGTCGATCTCGACCGCCCATGGGGCCAAGTGTTCCTGGTTATTGAACGACCCTGAGCTGAAGTTCCCGATCCAGATGCCGTCGATCTCTTTCGCAGCGATGCCTGCGTCCGCGATCGCTCCGCGTCCAGCTTCAACGATGAGATCGTAGAGGGTGGAGTTTTCCAGCTTGCCAAACCTGCTGCTGTAGCTTCCGAGAATCCCGACACTCATGGTGTCCCCCTCTTTCTTTTCAGGATGGAATTTCGCGCGGCGCTGCCGCTCTGCCCCAAACCGTGCAATGCAGTGAACTGCTAGTCAATAGAGAGGATGATGCCGTCCTGGACGAGGACCGAGGTGGAGCCGATCTTCTGGAACAGATTGTCCCCCACCTTGACTTCGACAGTCCCTTCAAGGGCACCCTGGACGTAGACAGAGCCGAGCTCCAGTTTGGATACTTCGGCCTTCTTGGCCTCGAGATCCATGACCATTTGCTCCTGCTTCGCCTTCTCCTCCTGCAACTGCGCTTTGACGAGATCGTCGTACTGACCACCCACGCCACCACGAAGGATAACCTGCGACAGTGAGGACTTCAGTCTTTCAAGGTTCTGTTTCGCTCCAGTATGCGCTCCGTCCAGCTCCTTGAGATAGCTGTCCTTGAACTGCTGGGTCACGACCGTCTTGATGAGAACGTTCTGTTTCATCCAAACGCTGGTTGCCATTGATTCTACTGCTCCTCTTCCAGGCCACCCTCGGCCTGTTCGTCGTTCATGCTGTCAATTTGGACTGTGGCGCTCTTGCCAGTCTTGGCAGAAGCCGCCCTGACGATCGTGCGGATTGCCTGGGCCGTACGACCCTGTTTTCCGATGACTTTGCCAGTGTCCTTCTGGCCGACCTTGATCTCGTAGACGACGGCCTGCTCTCCGGCGATCTCGTTGATAACCACTTCTTCGGGGCTATCCACGAGAGCTTTGACGATGGTCTCGACCAACTGCTTCATCGGGAATCTCCTGATCCACGCAGAGCCGGCTTACTTCGCGGCCTTGCTTGCAACGAATCTCTGCCAGATACCGTTGTGCTTGAGGAGGTTGCGCACGGAATCAGTTGGCTGTGCGCCAAGTCCGAGCCAGTAAGCGACACGCTCTTCGCTGACCTCTATCTTCGGCTCCTTGGGCTTGGGATCATAGTAGCCGAGGGTCTCGATGACGGCGCCATTGGTCGGTTTCTTACGGTCGAGCACGACAAAACGATAATGAGCCTGATGCTTGGTTCCAGTCCTTGCAAGCTTGATGCTTACCATGTTTCCTCCTGTTGCGTACCTGCGAGTATCAGAATCCGGGCAAACCAAAGCCCCCGGCATGCCTGTTGTTAGCCATCTTCGCCATGCGGCTGAACAACTCGAACTGCTTGAGCATTCTGTTGATTTCACTGACATCCACACCCGCGCCACGAGCGACACGACGCTTACGGGACGCGTTCAGGACGGCAGGACTGCGTCTTTCGGTGTCGGTCATAGAGTCAATGATGGCCGTGAATCTCTTTGCAACGCCCTCGTCGGCAACAGCCCCCTTCGGGACCATGTTGGCGGGAAGACTCTCAAGCATCTTATTTATACCACCAACTTGACCTATTTCAAGCAGCTGATCGCGGAGGTCGTAAAGGTCGAACTTCCCCGTTTGGACTCTCTTGGCGACGCCTGCTGCCTTCGCCTGTGACTCGGCGTTATCATACCGCTTTAGCAGTCCCTCGATATCGCCGTAGCCGACGATACGCGCCGCATGCCTCTCCGGCACAAAGTAATCGAGGTCCTGTAAATGCTCTCCGACTCCGACATACCTGATAGGTTTGCCAATAGACTCTTTGAAGGACAACACTGCACCGCCCTGTGCGGGCGAATCGAACTTCGTGAAGATCGCCCCGGTAAGCGGCGCAACCTTGTTAAAACTCTGCGAAAGCGGAATAGCCTTTGATCCAATCATCGAATCGAGAACAATCAGGGTCTCGTCAGGACGGTACAGCGCAGTAACGGTCTGCAGTTCATCCATGAGTTCGGTATCGAAATCGTGGCGTCCCTGCGTGTCCAGAAGCTGAACATCCAGGGATTTCTCCCGGGCAAAACGATCAGCACCACGAACCAGATCCGCCAGACTCCCAGCATGTTCGCCGTAGAACTCGACCCCTGCGTCAGCCGCCAGCTTCTGTAGTTGCTGGTAGGCTGCCGGCCGGCCGTAGTCTCCGGGAATGAGAAGAGGGTAATGACCTTCCTTCTTGAGGAGGAGCGCCAGCTTGCCCAGTGTCGTCGTCTTGCCAGACCCCTGGAGACCCACAAGCATGACCCGATACGGGATATGTGTGATGGCGATGCCTTTGCCGCCCGGCCCTCCAAGTGCCTGTGTCAACTGTTCGTACAGCACCTTGACCACCTGGTCACCGGGCGTGATACTCTTGAGGACCTTCTCGTCCAGGCATGCCTCACGCGTCTGAGCGATGAACGACTTGACAACTCGGTAGTCGACGTCGGCGCCTAGCAGACCCAGCTTGACCTCGGCAAGCGCCGCATCGATGTCTCCCTGTGACAGCAGACCCTTGCGGCGCAGCCCATCAAAGACCCCGCCGAGCGCTTTCTTTACGGATTCGAACACTCGGTAGGCCTACAGCTCGTGGCTGTTGCGGTTGATCAGCTTCTCGAACAAGGTCTTCAACTCCTCAAGGGACTGTGCACCTTCCATGTTGTGCGACTGTTCGCAGCATTGGTCGAGTTTCGACATGATCTTGCGGAACATGACCGCGTTCTTCTTGTAGTTGGCGATAAGCTGCAATTTGCTCTCGCAGCGCCTCATGCGTCCAAGTGAGCGACGGATGTGGTCATGGACGGCCTGCCGCGAAATCCGCAGTTTGCGGGCAACCTCAGCGCCGGAACAGTTCGGCTGGATGTAGAGCTCCAGGACTCCGAGCTCCTTCTTGGTGAGCAGTCCCGCGTAGAACTCAAGCAACTCGCCGATCTCTTCCTTGCGCTTGATCTTCTTCTCGTGACCAGGAGTGATGTACACCTTTTCCTTCGACTTGCTCTGCATAGTTCAACTCCTTATCGGCATGTGGCGAAATAGTTATGTTTTCGTTGCTATTGATGCTTACCCCGACTGCAATATCATGTTCACAACATCGTCTTTGTCAAATGGTTTTATGCTCATAAGTGTTTCACCATTGCAGACCAGCTTTATCGGGATGCGCAGTTCACGCGCAATGCTCACAATACTGCCGCCTTTCGCGCCGGAGTCGACCTTCGTGAGGATGATACCTGAGATCGGGATCGCCTCACTGAAGGCGCGAGCTTGCATGAGAGCATTCTCCCCGGTCGTCGCGTCGATGACCAGCAATGTCTCTGACACCGGCAGCCCGAACTTTGTCTCAATAACCCGCACAACTTTCTGTAGCTCGAACGTAAGGTTCTTCTTGTTCTCGAGGCGACCCGCCGTGTCGATAACCACAACGTCCACCCTGTCCGCTACAGCTTTCTGAAGTCCGTTGAACACGACGCTGGACGGATCCTGACCCTCTACCGAGCGCATCACCGGGACACCGACGCGATCAGCGAGGATAGCAAGCTGGTCAACCGCTCCAGCGCGGAAGGTATCAGCGGCAACCAGCAGCACCCTGCGGTTCTCCTGCTTGAGCATGTTTGCCAGTTTGGCGATCGAAGAGGTTTTGCCTGCGCCGTTGACCCCCGTAATCAGGACGACGGCAGGTGAACCCGTTGTGTGCAGCGTGCTGTCCAAGTCAAGCATGGAGCTCAGCTTGTCCCGGATGCGTTCAATGACCTTTTCTGCCGTTGGATGGCCTAGCAGTCCACCCTTTCGTACTTCCTGCAGGATAGCCATTGTCGTGTCGACGTCGATGCCGGCGTCGATAAGGAGCTCCTCCAGAGCGTCAAAATCTGCAGCCTCGCGGCGAACGCTTCCGGCCTGCTGCCGCAAGGTTTGTGCGGAGGCTGACAACACCGACTCCTGTGACTCGGCTTCGATCTCAGGTGTCTCAACCTGAGATTCCTCCTCCACCGGCTTGTCCCCACCAAAGAGTTGCTTGACGCGCGAAAGGAAGCTCACTGACCCGACTCCCCTCGATGCGGGTGCTTGGAAACAAAAGCCTCAAGGGCTGCCCGAGCGGCGTCCTCTTCGGCCTTCTTCTTGGATGACCCGCGGCCCTCGCCATACAGAACGCTGCCGATATGCACCAGCGACGTGAACACGTCCGATCCGTCCTCGCCCCGCGCGACCTCCGTATCATACGACGGCAGCAGGCGGACGCTCCGCTGCGTCTCTTCCTGCAGAGCTGTCTTGTGGTCCAGGATCGCCCCGTTGTACAGGTCGGCTATTGCCTTGTGGAACACAATGCTCATAAACTTCTCGGCCGCGTGCATGCCACTGTCAAAGTATATGGCAGCCACAAGAGCCTCGAAACCGTCCGCAAGAATCGCTGGCTTGCGCTCGTCGCGCAACTTGTCCTCCCCCTTGCCCAGCAGCAAATACCTGTCGAGCCCCAGATCCAGCGCACGCTCATAGATGCCCTGCTCTTTGACGAGTGCGGCGCGCATCTTGGAGAGATCCCCCTCCCGGGCGTCCGGAAACTCGAGGAACAACAACTTGGCAACGATGAAGTTCATGACACCGTCGCCCACGAATTCGAGCTTCTCATTCGATGTGTAGCTGTGGTGCTCGCTGGCGAATGAGCTGTGCGTCAGAGCGACGACCAGATACCGGAGATTCTTGAACGATACCGGGAGCGTCTTGTTGAATTCTTCGGTTCGCTCCATCACGAGGGCGCCAGTGAAGTCCTCCTTCGGAATGACAATCCGATGAATAGCAGTCCTGCGACTCCGATTCAAGCTGTCTGTCATTTCCAGAGTGCCTCCAGCTTCGTCACAAGGCCTTCGTCGCTGACATTCCTGGCGACACGGATGGCATGATAGATGGCCGTGGCGTCGGACCTGCCATGACAGACGATGCTGATACCCTTGACTCCCAACATTGGGACGCCGCCGTACTGGCTATAATCGAGTTTCTCCTTGACGACTCGCAGATTGCTGTGAGCCAGCACACCGCCTACCTTGCCCTTGATAGAGCTGTCAAGCGCCGTCTTCATCATACCAAACAGTGTTTCTGCAGTACTCTCCATGGTTTTTATGAAAATGTTGCCGGTAAACCCATCGCTGACCACGACATCCGCAGCATGTCGAAAAGCCTCTTTCGGTTCAACGTTACCTATGAACCCGGGGCTTCTGGCTGCCAGAAGCTTGTGCGTCTCGATCACCTGGCGTGACCCCTTCTCGGCTTCCTCGCCGATGTTGAGGAGGCCAATCGTCGGCGCCTCCTTGCCCGTAACGAGGCGATAGTAAACCTGACCCATGCGCGCAAACTGCAGGATATTCTCTGGTACACAATCAGCCACTGCTCCAATATCGATGAAGTAGAACGGATCGCCCGTCACGGACGGTACGGCAGTAATCAGTCCCGGGCGAAGAACGCCGCGTATGCGGCCAAGAACGAACAGCGAGATTGCCATCTGTGCGCCGGTACTACCGGCGGAGACGACCGCGTCGCACTTCTTCTCGGCAACGAGCTGGATGGCTCTGTACAGCGAGGAATTCTTGCGCGTCCTCAGTACTTCGGACGGGTGGTCGTGAAAAGTGATGACCTGAGTCGTCGGGACCACTTCGTACGAAAAGGGCTGACCCTGACGATACTGGGACAGCTCAAGATTGATGGCGACCTCTTCGCCCACGAAGACGACCGTGACACCAAACTCTCGGGCAGCTTCTACAGCACCCTTGATAATCTCATGGGGGGCATAATCGCCCCCCATGGCATCGATTGCAACCTTCATACGTTAGGCAGCAGGTTTTTCCTTCTTCTCTTCCTGCTTGACCACGAGCTTGCCATCGTAGTACCCACAATACGGGCAGATGTGATGTGAACGGATAGGCTTGTTGCAATGCCCGCAATTGACAAGAGGGCTCTGGTTGTTCCTGAAGCGCATCTTGACTTTGCTGTATCTATTGCCCTTCCTGCTGTGGGTTATCTTCTTCTTTGGATTTGCCATTCAACTTCCTCCTGATCGAGAGTCACTGAACTACAATATTAACGATTTTTCCCTTGATTGCAACGACACGCTTGACAATGTGTCCAGCCGTGTACTTGACAACGTAATCCTGAGCGAGCGCCAGGCTTCCCAGTTCCTCTTCGGTCGAGTCGGAAGGAACCAGCATCGAGCCACGCACCTTGCCATTGACCTGCACTGCAACCTCACCTTCGCTCTCGAAAAGCTTGCTCTCGTCCCAGGCGGGCCAGGACTGTCTGTGGATGCTCCCTTCGCAGCCGTACTCCTGCCAGAGTTCCTCTGTCATGTGCGGAGCAAAAGGGGCCAGAACGACAAGCAGCTGCCGCATCGAGATTTGCCACTCAGCTGTCGACAGAACAATCTCATCGTTCCGTACGGTCTCGGACAGGAAATTGAAGTACTCCATGAACGCAGCCACTGCAGTGTTGAACTTGAACTTCTCGATGTCCTCGGTGATCTTTTTGGTCAGCTTGTTGATCTGGAGCTCGAGTCTGGGGACACACGCAACCTTTAGCTCTCCGTGCGATGCCTCGATGGTCCGCTGCGCAAGCTCCCACAGACGCTTTGTAAAGCGGTGTGCGCCCGAGATACCTTCCTTGGACCAGGCGACCTCCTGCTCAAACGGCGCCATGAACAATTCATACAAGCGCAACGTGTCGGCACCATACTGCTCGACGACCTCGTCGGGAGTAATGACGTTATGCTTGCTCTTGCTCATCTTCTGCCCGTCGTAAGAAAGCAGCATTCCCTGGTTCATGAGGCGAGCGAAGGGCTCTGTGAAACCAACGAGACCTTCATCATACATGACCTTGGTCCAGAACCGGGAATACAGCAGATGCATGACTGCGTGTTCCGCGCCACCAACGTACAGGTCGACAGGAAGCCAGTAGTCGATGGTCGCCCTGTCGAAGGGTGCCTTGTCGTTGTGAGGGCTGGTGTACCGCAGCTCATACCACGAGGAACAGGCGAAGCCGTCCATTGTATCCGTCTCGCGCCTGGCTGGTCCCCCGCATACAGGGCATGTCGTTTCGACCCATTCCTTGATACCGGCCAGAGGCGACTCGCCCGTCCCGCTTGGTTCATATCCCTGGACATCCGGCAACACGACTGGCAACTGGCTCTCAGGAACGGCGACCGCCCCGCATGTTGGACAGTGTACCATCGGGATCGGAGCTCCCCAATAGCGCTGACGGCTGATGAGCCAGTCACGCATGTGGTAGTTGGTCTGCGTCTTTGCAAATCCCGTTGCTTCACCCTCCGCCACCATCGCTGCGAAAGCAGCCTCCGTCGTCAGACCGTCGAAGCGGCCAGAATGAACCAGCGTGCCGTGCTCCGAATATGCATCGTTCCAGGCCGTTGCTTCATACGCGACACCTGGCCATCCGATAACCTGACGGATCTGGATGCCATATCTGGTGGCAAACCCAAAATCGCGGCCGTCATGAGCAGGTACACCCATGATGGCACCTGTACCATAGCCCATGAAAACATAGTCGGCAATCCAGACCGGGACCTTCTCACCGGAGAACAGGTTGACCGCGTAGGCTCCCGTGAAGACACCCGTCTTTTCCCTGTCCGTCGACATGCGGTCGATCTCCGTCTTGGTGTTGCTGGCGGCGATATATGCATCAACCTCGGCATGCTGCTCGCTCGCAACGATCTCATGGATCAGAGGATGTTCAGGAGCCAGCACGAGGAACGTAGCCCCCATGATAGTGTCCAGACGGGTCGTGAAGACCGTCACCGGATGCTTCGAACCGTCGCTAGCCGATACGATGTCGAAGACGACCTCGGCACCAACCGACTTGCCGATCCAGTTGCGCTGCATGATCTTGATGCGCTCGGGCCAGTCTACAGTATCAAGGTCGTCGGCCAGACGATCGGCGTAGTCGGTTATCCTGAAGAACCACTGTTTCAGCTTCTTCTTCTCCACAGGAGTTCCACAGCGCCAGCACTTGCCATCCTTTGCCTGTTCATTGGCCAGGACAGTCCTGCAACTGGGACACCACCACTGCTCCGACTCCTTCTCATAGGCAAGGCCCCGTTTGTACAGAAGCAGGAAGAACCACTGGGTCCATCGGTAGTATTCGGGATCGGAGGAGTTGATCTCCCGTTCCCAGTCATACGAGG
>Ga0209429_10001162_pt1 | contig 16811 bp, 11 predicted proteins | sample BarGraNGADG00212_3_FD_184493 | JGI IMG/M metagenome (GOLD analysis project Ga0209429, IMG submission 184493) | Arctic peat soil microbial communities from Barrow, Alaska - Barrow Graham LP Ref core NGADG0004-212 (SPAdes) (version 2) | ecosystem: Environmental > Terrestrial > Soil > Wetlands >... | reverse complement strand
TGCCGGCGTGTTCGACTCCGTCCACGCCGGCAAGATGCCGGCGCTCCCAGTCCTGCGGAAAAATGTGAGCGCAGCCTTCGCTTGAGGCCTTGACACAATACGCTCGACTTTTTGCGGCCGCTCCTTCACCTATTGATGCCGAAACACCGCCAAAAACCAAACCAGACCCGCTTATGAAATCTTGCGTTCATGCGTCACGTCGTGACTTTCTGAAAACCTCTGCGTTAAGCGGCCTGGCCGCCCTGGCGGCCTGGCAGATGCCCGGCCTGGCCCAGGAGATCGCCGCCGAGCCAGCCACGAAGAAAATCACCAGCCGCGTGGCGCTGACGGCGGGACCCGACCGAGCCAACAACGTGTTCCGCGGCCTGCAAACCTTCCAAAAGGAAATTTCCGCGGCCATCGGCACCAAACGGGTGCTCATCAAACCCAACAATGTGGCCATCGACAATCACCTCTGCGCCACCCATGCCGCCGCCATTGAGGGCATCCTCGAGTTCCTGCAATCCATCGGCAAGACCGACGTCCTGATCGCCGAGTCGGCCGCCAGCGGACCGACCTTGGATGGTTTTGCCAATTACGGTTACAACCGACTGGCCGACAAATATAAAGCGAAGCTCATGGATTTGGACCAGCAGGGCGTCGAGTTGATTTACGCGGTGGACGAAAACGACTTTCGTCCACATCCCATCCGCATGGCCCAACCGCTGCTCGATCCCAATTGTTTCATCATTTCCGCGGCCAAATTCAAGACCCACGACCGCGTGGTGGCCACGCTCTCGCTAAAAAACATCGTGGTCGGCGCGGCCATCAAGGATCCGGGATTCCGCTGGGGATCCGGCAACAAGGCCGGTGCTAAGAATGACAAGCCGCTGACCCACGGCGGGGGTTTTCGCGGCCTCAATTACAATTTGTTCGCCCTGGCACCCCGGTTGCACCCGCACTTGGCAGTCATCGACGGCTACGAAGGCATGGAAGGCAACGGCCCCGTGAGCGGCACGCCCGTGGATCACAAGGTGGCGGTTGTGAGCACTGACTGGCTGGCGGCGGACCGACTGGCCGTGGAGTTAATGGGAATTGATTTTGCCAGGATAGGCTATCTGAACTTCTGTGCCCAGGCCGGACTAGGCGAAGCCGACTTGAACCGAATTGAAGTCATCGGCGAAAAAGCCGCCGAGCATGTCAAGACCTACAAACTGGCGGACAACCTCGAAAAACAATTGATCTGGATGAAGCCTGGCAAGGGGTAGGGCGGTTGGATTAACGCAAAGACGCGGAGCCGCCAAGTCGCAAAGAAACCAGAGAATCCATATTCCTTTGCGTCTCTGCGTTAAGAAAAACGATTGAGGATTTGGATGCGGTTCCTCGGCGCTGGGGCTTCGCACGGCTATCCGTCACCCTCTCGTTTTCCTGAAACGATTGTTTACCCCATGATTCTGCCACCCATGATTCTGCCAACAGTTTCATCGGTCCAACGGAAGAAGTGGCAGAATCATGGGGGGGGGAGGGATGGAGCCACCCGGCGGTCGAATCGGTCATTTCGCTCAAAATGCCAGTCGCCTGAATTTCAAGCAACATCACCCAGCCCGGCTTAGCCAAACGGTCACATATTTCCACGCGATAACGCCGGCCCGCCACCGACTGCCAAGTTGGAAATCGCATCCAAGACGGGCACAAATAAGGCGCTAAACAGGGTATTGCTGGCAACTAATATCGATACCGATCTATTGGTCCCGACGATGTCTCCACTCCAGCCGGCGAATCGATAACCAGCAGCAGCGGTCGCGGTTGCCGTCAGCGTGAAGGTCTTTGAGTTGGCCGACTGGATTGCGCTAGAGCCAGAGCCGGGCCAGATGCTCGCTGATCCGGCGGGGGAAAAACGGCGGAATTGCAGATTGCAGACGCGGACCGCCTCCGGCATTATGCCTCGGTACCCAAACAAGCTGAATAGTTACATGAGAAAACCCAAGAAGACACCGAAACCTCTGGCTTCCGCCTTAACGGTAGCCAATCCAGTCGAATGCAAACCTGACCTTTTGCAGGAGTTGCTGAAGGCGGCGATGGCAGCCGAGGTTATTCCCAGCCCTTCGGAATCGACCCTACCACCACCTAAATTGACAAGCACCCCGGCAGTGGTTCCGCCGAAGTTTCCGACACCGTTAGCTCAAACGCCCCTTCCTCCCATCATTGGACAAGGGTAACTGTTCAGGTCTAAGGCAATGTCGCTATCTGAGGAAAAAAACTGACAAAGCGTTTGGATTTCCTATCCTTTCCCCATGAAATACACCTACGACGAACTGGCCCGGATGATCGATCATTCGTTGCTGCACCCAACCATGACCGACCAGGATCTTGAAACCGGCTGCAAAGTCGCCGCAAAATACCGGGTTGCCTCCGTTTGCATAAAGCCATACGCCGTCAAAAGGGCCGCCCAACTGCTCCAGGGCAGCGGCGTCAAGGTGGGCGCGGTCGTCGGTTTTCCTCACGGCGGCAGTTCCACCGAGGTCAAGCGCTACGAAACGGAACTGGCCTGCCGCGACGGCGCCTCGGAAATCGACATGGTCATCAACATCGGCAAGGCGCTGTCCGGCGACTGGAAATATGTGGCGCAGGACATCGGCGCGGTCGTCCGCGAAGCCCATCAGCACCAGGCCATCGTCAAGGTCATTTTCGAAAACGATTTCCTGCCCAACGAAAAAATCAAAATCAAACTTTGCCGGCTCTGCGAGAAGGCGGGCGCGGATTTTGTGAAGACCTCCACCGGCTACGGCTTCGTCAAAGGCGCCGATGGCAAGTATTCCTACCAGGGCGCCACGGAGGCGGATTTGAAACTGATGCGCGCCCACTGTTCGAGCCAGGTGCAAGTGAAGGCCGCGGGCGGCGTGCGCGACCTGGATGCCTTGATCCGGGTGCGCGACCTGGGCACCGCCCGTTGCGGCGCGACGGCTACCGCCCCCATGCTGGAGGAGTATAAGCGACGCGCAAAAGCCGAGAAAAAAGGCAGTTGAGGATTTGGATGCGGTTCCTCGGCGATGGGCCTTCGCACGGCTATCCGTCATCATCTCGTTTTCCCTGAAACAATTGTTTACCCCATGATTCTGCCACCCATGATTCTGCCAACAGTTTCATCGATCCAACGGGAGAAGTGGCAGAATCATGGAGGAGGGATGAAGGAGGTAACAGAGGCAACGGAGAGTGAGGGAATTGAAGTTGGCGCACTTGGGGCGGGAAAAAGCGGTTTTCCTGAGTTCTGAACTTGGGTTGCGGGTGTGTTCGCTCAGCGCTTTCAGGGCGGCGAGGCAATTAATACCTTTCATAGCTGACAAACGCGACCTGGCGGCTGTCGGGAGACCAGGAGGGCACATTGATCGTTCCCTGGCCGCCGAAGAGCCGCGCCAGCACCTGGATTTCACGGCCCCCAATGGGCATGAGCCGGAGCTGCACCATCTGCTCGGCCGGGTGACCTTTGACATCCTTCTCGTAGGATAGAAAGACAATCCATTTGCCGTCGGGCGAGGGATGGGGAAACCAGTTGTTGCGCTCATCGGAAGTCACCTGCTCGGGCTGGCTGCCGTCCGCCTTCATGCGCCAGATCTGCATGGTGCCGGTCCGGTCCGAATTGAAATAAATGTACTGCCCGTCGGCGGTGTACTCCGGCCCGTCATCCAGCCCGGGCGAAGTGGTCAGGCGCTTCTCCTCACCACCCGTCGCCGGAATGGTGTAAATGTCAAATTCCCCATTGCGTTCGGCGCAATAGGTGAGCGTCTTCCCGTCCGGCGACCACCCATGCCAATAGGAAGGCCCGAGCGTGGTGACTTTGCGGGGCGTTCCGCCGGCGATGGGCACAGTGTAGATCAGCGATTTTCCGCCTTGCGACTGATCGCTGATCGCCAGTTGGGTTCCGTCCGGCGAAAGGCCATGATCGTTATTACACCGGTTCGCAAAGGCCGTATCCACCAGCTCGGGAACCCCGCCGGCAACCGGCAATCGATAAATCCGCTCCTGGCCATTGAACAAAAAGAATTTTCCATCAGGCGACCAGTTGGGAGCTTCGATAGGGTTCGTGGTGTGGTAAATAACCTTGCGGTCTTTGGAGCCGATGGGAACGATTTCCAAGCTGCAATGCAATCCAGGCCGCAGCGCGGTTTGAGCCTGGCTTGGGGCGATTTGAACGTTCGAGAATTGAGCTTTCTCCAAGACGCCGTTGTCATGCGCGCAAACCGCCAAGCCCACGTAAACCGGATCTTTGAACGGGATCCGGTAGGAACAACCGGAAGGCTGCAGCGCGCCACCTTCCGGTGCCAACGACATGAACACTGTGTCGCCCTGCCGCTCCAAACGCAGGCGACTCGGCCGGGTTAGATTGGCTTGGATTTCGCGCGTCGGCCCGCCGGAGGCATCCCGGAATTGGAGTGAGGTCAGCCCGTCGCCATGAACCACGGCATCCACGTAGGGCGAATCGGGGGCCAGGCTTTGGCGAATGATCAATCCGGCCTTCCGGTGAGCATTGCCGCCGGCGCCGATCCAGGCGATATTGGCGGCTGCCACGCAATCTCCGGACATCTTTTTCCAGACAAAATGAAACGCATCGTTGGTCAGCCACATGTTTTCGCCGCCGCCCGCCACGAGGTAGGTTTGCCGACTCGAGTCATATTGTACCGAGCCCGCGTGAGCCGGGGAGCCCACGTCACCCTGCTGTTCAAACAAACCCAGGGCGGTATCCTGGGCCAGGACGGTGGCTGAAAAGGCCAGCAGGCAAATTCCAAAGCCTTGGCAAAAAGAGTACAGCTTCATGATCCGCGCATTCTGCCCGCGCCGCGCCTTCGAGGCAAGCAGCAGTTCGCTTCCATGAGTTTTTTTGAACCTTTCCGACGCGGGCGGGAATTGATAGATAGATGGTCATCGCCGAAGACCGCATCGAACCGCCCAACACGCAGGCACTCCTGGCCCTGGCACAGGAGGGGAACACGCAGGCGTTTTGCCGGCTGGTGCAACCGCTGGAAGCGCGTCTGTTGCGCCAGGCGGCGGCGCTTTGCCACGATCCGAGCGCGGCCGAGGATCTTGCCTCCGAAACCCTGATCGAGGCCTGGCGATCCCTCGGCCGCTATAACGGAACCTGCCGCCTCTCGACCTGGCTTTACGCCATCCTGCTTCATCGCTGCCAGAAGAGCATCCGCCGCGCGCGCTGTCGCCCCATCCCACTGGCGTGGCTGCCGTTTTTCGATGCCGGAAAGCACGAGGAAACGCACAATAACCTCCCTGCCCAAGGCCCCACACCCGCTGGCGCCGTCGAGCAACAGGAGCTGGCCGGCGAATTGCGGCGCGCCATCGCAACGCTCCCGCCCAAGCACCGAGACGTAATCCTGCTGCGCTTCTTCGAGGACGCCTCGCTGAGGGACATGGCCTCCGTGCTGGGCTGCTCGGCCGGCACCGTGAAATCCCGACTGCATCATGCGCTGGGAAAATTACGCAAAATGAATCTGAACCTTTCGGAGGCCTCATGGGATACATGGACATGAAACGGCTCTTCGCCTCGTGCGGCAAACAACGTCAGCAGCTCAGCCTGCTGGCCGCCGGCGTTCTGACGGCCTCCGAACGGGCTGCCGCCGAAGCCCACCTGGCGGCTTGCTCCGATTGCCGCCGCTATTACCACGAGTTACGGACGTTGAGTGGAGCGCTTTCGTCCTGGAGCAAAACCACGCCAGACATGGAACCTACGGCAGCCTGGCATGACCGCTGGACACGTTCTATTCACTCTGAAAAACGGAACAACTCCTGGCAGCCTGCACCATCCCGAGCATCGACGTCGAACCCGTCAGTCACCTGGTGGCAGGCGCTGCTGACCGGCCGACGCGGCGCCCTGGCCGGACTGGCAGGGGTTTGGATGCTAACTCTGTTCTTTTGGCTGACGGCGCCCGAGGTTTCGCAAACGGCGAGTCAAGGCGCGTTGCCCGCGCCCCGCGAACTGCTCCAGGCCTTCATGACGCGAGAACGATTGCTGAGCCAATGGCCGGCGATACCGAACGCGGCGCCCGAAAACAAATCCGTGGATCGGCCGCCTAAGACGGTGCCGTCACCGCGCAGTGATTATGGCGGTAACAGTCTGATGAGCTGATTGAGTATGCTGCGACCCACAAAAATGCCGTCCAATGTCAGTAGGAATTCATTGTAGTCATCCCGGAGGGATGCCTGAGAATAGCCCAGCGTTTCAACGCTGGGACCGTGGCCTGGGCGTGCCAAGTCCCGAAGGGACGGCTGAGAACCACACCCTCAACCGTCCCTGCGGGACTCAACCGTCGATCCGTCCGCGCCCAGCGTTGAAACGCTGGGCTATTCTCGTTCGTCCCTTCGGGACAAAAACACAGCCTCCGTCCGACACCCGCAGCTCAGATCCTAATTACATTGAATATTCAGTCTGTCTCCGAGAACCCGGAGGCAGCGCCGTCAATTCGTCCTTCGTCCCTCGTCCTCGTCCTCGAATTCTTTAGTTGTTGAATCGAGGACGAGGGACGAAGGACGAGGACGAGGACGATCAAGCAAGTAGCGGATGCGCAGTTTTAATTCTTTAGGGATCAATTATGAACACCTCTGAAACCAAAACGCCTTGGGTCACTAGAGTCGTGCTGTGTCTGGTCGGCACCGCTGTGCTGGTGGCCTGTGTCGCCCTCTTCGCCAGCCTGATCACGCATGGATTCCATTGGCGGCCAATCCTCTATCTGGGGATTCTGTTATCGCCGTTCCTGTATTGTTTGTGGTGGCGTGGCGCCATGATGTGGCGGGCGGGGTTTCTCGCCCCGCGCAAGGATAGGTTCCGGTTGCGCTTTAACCCGCGCCCGGAGTGCACGCGATTTTACGGCTGGACACTGCTGGTTTTTTTGTCGTTCGCGACCCTGCTTTACTCGCTGGAACTGTGGCGCGGCAAACGGGCGTATGCCCGCCTCCAGCGCGAAGTGGAAGCCAAGGGCGGTTCGCTGGCCTTCAGCGCGGTGATCCCGCCGCCGGTGCCGGATGATCAGAATTTTTGCGCCACGCCGTTGCTAGCGGCCATGATGGACTATAAGACGTCACCCCCTGTCATCTCGCCGATGGAATTTGAATGGCGAAATCCGGTGATCATCGATCGCCTGAAAGCCATGAGCCTGCCCACTCAAAAAAAAGGACAGGAATGGTGGTTCTGCGCCGAAATGACGGATTTAGCCGCGTGGCAGGAGGCCTTCGCGAATAACACAAATTATCCCGCAAGCGTGACATCACGCGGTCCAGCCGAAGCGGTATTGCAGGCGCTGAGCCAATTCGAGCCAGAGCTAAGCGAATTGCGCGCCGCCAACCAACGTCCTGGCGCGCGCTGGGCGCTGCATTACCAGGATGGCTTCTTTGTCCAGCGGGGCGATGCGGCTCGCCGGGAAGCCCTGGATAACCTGGTGAATATCCTCACACTGCGCGCCGCCGCCGAATTGGCCACCGGTCGGACGGACGCCGCTTTGCAGGATGTGAAACTGTCGCTACGCCTGGCTGATTCGCTGCAACCAGAGCCGCTGTTTCTTCCGCACCAACAGCGCAAGAAGCTGCTCCTGACCTCGCTGCAGGCTGTGTGGGAGGGACTGGTTACCCATCGCTGGACGGAAAGCCAACTGGCCGAGCTGCAAGTGCGTCTCAGCCAGTTCGATCCATCTTCCGAATGGCGGACGGCCCTGCGCGGCGATACGTATCTTTGGATGGAACAGTTTCGGCACATGCACGAACTTTTTTCCCTAAAAACCCTCCGAACACAGTTGGTGAAGTCACCGCCGGGGAAAAATGAGCCTCTATCAGGGGTGGCTCTATTCATCCTCATGTGCCTGGGTTATCCGACCGGATGGTATTACCAGAACCAAGTTTATATCTACCGGCTTTATGAGCGCGGCATGACCGCAGGCCCTTTATTCGCCCAACCCCATACGCCATCGGCCGGCAAAGAAGATCGTCTGGAGAAACCGGAGGATCCGTTGCTGGCGATTTTCATGCTTCCCAAGCTGCGAGAGATGTTTGGCGACGCGCGCAATTTGGATTACGCCACGTCAATCGAAGAGGCCCGGCTGGCGTGCGCGCTGGAGCGATACCGTTTGGCCAACGGAGAGTATCCGGCAACCTTCGAGGCACTGACGCCGCGTTTTATCGATGCATTGTCACCAACAGCTAGCGCCCGGCAGCCGTTGCTGGACTATCGCCGCACCACCCCCGGCCAGTTCCTGCTCTACCCCGCCGGCATGACCCACGTCTCGGAGACCTGGCAGAAATCCAACTCCCAAGGAAATAACTATTTCGGCCTCGGCCGCCCCCTGGCTGACATCGATGGCGTCTGGCGCTTTCCCGCCAAGTAGTCTGGATCCCCCTCGCTCCAGGACCGATGGTATTCAGTATGGGATCCGGCGCGGGAGCGGGCTCGAAATCCCGCGATTTGCATCCATCTGTACCGTGAAGCGGACTGAAGTCCGCGCCCCGATGCAGGTCCGTGTCCCCTTAACTCAATGGCCGTGCACCTCCGGGTGGGTCCTTGAAGGTGATGCAAAACTTTGTCGCACCTGCGACAGAGTTTTGTACAGACGAATCAAGAATTAAACATTCGTAGTTACGGACAGGCCACCCGGAGCAGTTCGATCTGCCTCCGGCACGTAGCGGGCGCTGTCGGAATGCGTTTGTGGGCAAAGCCCCAGTGGCAGCGCGTTTAAACGCACGAATCGCTGTGAAAAACCTCCAGGCGATCCTTCATTCCTAATGCTGCTGCGACGGGCCCTGCAGACATAGTCGCACTCCGCCTCTGCCCTCCTCGCTCTTAACTCGCTTACAAAACTTTGTCGCAGGTGCGACAAAGTTTTGTAGGGTGGTTGACGGCACGGGCTCACGCAAATTCGATCGGATCGGGGACTCTGAGGCTCGGAAATGACGCCGACAATGGACAGCCGCGCGAAGCGGCGGCGGTGAAACTCGGGGAGTCCCCAGATGACTATGAATGTCACCACGGCCGCGGCCGTCCCAATCATCCCAATAAGGATGCTTTTCGACCCGCTTATAATCCGAGTCGCCGAGTCGCTCCAATGTCGCTGACCGGCGTTTCTTTCTCAGACGACCGGCTGCAACCGAGGTCGGCTGTGGCTGAAGTCGGCTGTGGCTGAAGTCGGCGACCTCGGCGGGCACGCCCGGCTAACGGACAGAAAAATGGATGGCAGAAAAATCTTTTTACCGCAATCCAAGGACTGCGCGACGTCCCGGCGCGCAGCGGGTGGAAACAGACGCACGCGTCCGGAAAACTCGATCGCCGTCGCACGATCGTGGCGGCTGCGACTGGGGGCCGGTCGCGGTCCGATCCCGCGCGAGGCCGAAAACAGCCTCAGAACTGTTGATCCCGTGGCTCATGGCAAGAATCCTCAAGGACATCCTCTGAGCCCGGTTGGACGGGGTTTGACAGCCACCTTTCAGCGGCTATATTGGCCTCCCTTTATGAATCGCAACCCGCATGTAGCAGTGGTGGGCGCCACGGGCGCCGTCGGCATCGAGATGATCAAAACGCTCGAGCGGCGGAATTTTCCGGTGGGCAAGTTGACCCTGCTGGCGTCCGTCCGGTCCGTCGGCAAGCCGCTGACCTACCGGGGCCAGACCCTGACCGTGCAGGAACTGAAGCGCGATTCGTTCCAGGGCATCGATCTGGCCCTCTTCAGCGCGGGCGGCAGCATTTCGAAGGAATTTGCCCCGCTGGCCGTCCAGGATGGTTGCGTGGTGGTGGATAACTCGAGCGTCTTCCGCATGGATGCCAACGTTCCGCTGGTCGTGCCGGAAGTCAACGCGGAGGACGTCAAATGGCACCAGGGCATCATCGCCAATCCCAACTGCACCACAGCGATCACGCTGCTGGCGTTGTACCCGTTGCATCACGCCTTCTTCGTGAAGCGGATTTTTGCCTCCAGTTACCAGGCGGTGTCGGGCACGGGCGCCAAGGCGATCGAGGAGCTCAAGCGCCAGGTTCGCCAGGTCGTCCTCAGCGAAACGGTTTCGCGCGAGGTTTATCCGCACCAGATCGCTTTCAACGTGCTGCCGCACGTCGATTCCTTCCTGCCAACGGGCTACACCAAGGAAGAGATGAAGATGGAGAACGAAGGCCGCAAAATCATGCATCACCCGACCTTCAAAGCGAGCGTGACCTGTGTGCGCGTGCCGGTATACCGGGCCCATTCGGTGGCGGTGAGCGCCGAGTTCGAGAAGCCCGTCACGGTGGAAGCCGCCCGCGAGGTGCTGCGTCGCGCGCCCGGCCTGGACGTCATCGACGATCCGGCGAAGTGCGAGTATCCCCTGCCTCTCTATCTGGCGGAAAAAGACAACTGCGCCGTGGGCCGGCTGCGGAAGGATTGCGCGCTGGACAACGGCCTGTGCTTCTGGGTTTCGGGCGATCAACTGCTCAAAGGCGCGGCGCTGAATGCCGTGCAAATTGCCGAAGGGCTGCTGAAATAAGTGAGCGGTTGAACCTCAGCGATACAGCAGGAATTTCTCGCGGCGGGCCTTGAATTTGGCCAGCTCCGCCGCCCAGCGTTGGCGAATCTCGGCGACCGACTGCCCTGACCGGATGGCTTCCAACGTGGCGCGGTCCTGCAGCAGGTTGTTGAATTTGTCCAGGTTGAACTCTTTCGGATACATCCGCTGTAAAACCCGGGCGATGGAAATTCCGATATCCACCACCTCGCACTGTTCCCGGTCCAGAATTATTACATTGACACCGCCGCAGGATTGGCCTTTGAACACGCTGGCTGAGGGAGTGAAACGCACGGGCACGAACCGCACGCCGCGCAAACCCAGCCGGTTTAATTCCGCCGCCAGCTTCACATCGTCGATATACGGCGCGCCTACCACCTCGAACGGGGTGTCCGTGCCGCGCCCCACCGACAGCGCGGTGGTTTCGAGCAGGCCGACCCCCGGATAAAGCGCGGCCTCGGTGAGACTGCGCATGTTGGGCGATGGCTGGGTCCAGGGCAGGCCGGTTTCATCGAACCACTGACTCCGTGACCAGCCTGCCACCGGGATCACCGTCAGATCGGCTTGGAGGCCGCGTTCCTCGTTGAACATCCGCGCCAGCTCGCCAACGGTCATGCCATGGCGCAGAGGAATCGCGTGATAAGCCGTGAAGGCGCCGCCTGGGCCGCCGAGCACGGGTCCGTCGAGTGTCACGCCATTGATGGGATTCACGCGGTCCAGCACGAAAATTTTAAGGCTCGCCTGGCGGGCGGCTTCCAGGGCGTGGCCCAGCGTGGAAATGTAGGTGTAAAAACGGCAGCCGATGTCCTGGATGTCGAATACCAGCGCGTCCAAATCCTTCAACTGTTCCGGCTTCGGTCGCCGCGTTTCACCGTACAGGCTGTAAACCGGGAGTCCCGTGGGATCGTCCACGCTGTCGCCAATGCTTTCGTCGCGATCGCCGCGGATGCCGTGTTCCGGACTGAACAGGGCTTTCAACTGAACTCCGGGCGCCTGGCGCAGCAGATCGATGGTGGACCGGCGTTGCCGATCCTGGCCGGTATGGTTGGTGATCAATCCCACCCGCAACCCGCGCAGAGGCGCGAACTTTTGCCGGGCTAAAACATCGATGCCGTTGAGTACGGACGTGGACGCAGTGGGGTGGGACGAAACCGGCGCGGGTGCGGCCGTGGCGGCGGCTGACGGGCGCGGCGGCAAAGCGCCGGCGACGTTTTGAAAATCGAAGCCCATGACGGCTTCAGCGGCGAGGGTGCCCAGGGTGCCGTACAAAGGCAGGACATTGCCATTGCCGTCAGGGTGATTGCGGTTGGAGAGGAAAACCCAGAAGGTGCGGGAGAAGGGATCGATCCAGAGACAGGTGCCGGTCCAGCCGGTGTGGCCGTAAGAACCCAGGGGGAAATGCTGGCCGCGCGGACGGCTGTAGCCCGAATCGATATCCCAACCCAAACCACGCCGGGCTTCGACCGCCGTTGGCGATTGCACGGAGGTCATGAGTTTAACCGTTTCCGGCCTGAAAACGCGCACACCATCCAGCGTTCCGAGGTTGAGCATCATCCGCGCATAACGCGCCACGTCGGCCGCGGTGGTGAAGAGTCCCGCATGACCCGCCACGCCGCCCATGCGGCGCGAGGTGGGATCATGCACCACACCGCGCAGCATCGCGCCCTCGGCCGGCTCGGTGGGGGCAATCCTTGGCCATTTTGAAGCGGGCGGCAGAAAGCCCGTATCCATCATCTTCAAGGGCCCGTAGATTTCGCGCGCGGCGAATTCATGGAGCGGACTTCCGCTGACGCGCCGCACCACCTCCCCTAACACAATGAAGTTGATGTCGCTGTAACGGAAAACCGTGCCCGGCGCATTCTGGGGTTTTTCGGCGCAGGCAAGCTCGATGGCCCGGTCGTAGCCGGTCCATGAAGGTTGGGCGCCAAGCCCGGGACGCAAACCGGAGGTGTGCGTCAGCAAATGTCGAACGGTGATGCCCTCCTTGCCCTGCTCGGAAAATTCCGGGAGGTAGGTTTTGACGGGCGCGTCCAGTTGCACCTGGCCGCGTTCGATCAGCAGCAATATGGCCGGGGTGGTCGCCAGCACTTTGGTCAGCGAAGCGGCGTCATAAATCGTCTCCGCGCCATTGGGTTCTGGCGCGGGCACCAGCGCACGGCGGCCGTATGCCTGCCGATAGCGGGCTTCCTGACGTTCCAGCCAAAAAACCGCTCCGGGTGTTTTCTTCTCGGCGATGGCATTGTTGATGGCTGTGTCGATGGCTGTTAACTTAGCGGGATCCAAGGCGATCCGGGCCGGTGGCGGCGTGGTTTGGCAGGCGCAAAAGCCCAGCAGAACCAGCAAAACGGATAGCACGGCTGATTTTGGCATGGTGGGTAATTAGCAAATCCCGGGGGCCGGGGGAACTTCTTTTTGAGCAGTTTGGGTGCCGGGTGCATCTTACTTTTTTCGGAGCGCCGACATTCCTGGAGCGCGGACGCCCTCGTCCGCGAGTTCGCCTCGTTTAACTTCGCGCGGATGAGGGCATCCGCGCTCCTGACGATTGCGATTGCCACCGGACGGAGTTCCGGCTATTCCGTTGAGCCATGAAATCAAGATTCGCTCGGGCTCATTCTTCGCGCCGTGAATTCATTCGGCGAACCACGACAACCACGCTCGGCTTGGCGACTGCGCCATCACTCGTAGATTCGATTCTGGCAGCCGAAACCGAATCCCTGACGAAGGAGCCGGGGTTGGTGGGCTCGAATGTCTATGGCTGGACCCAGTATTATCAGCGCGAGAAGAAGCCATTCGACGCCGGCGAGGTCATGTCCGCGCTACGCGACGCCGGTTACGATTATCTCGAGACCTTTCTGGATGCCGGCCAGCCCGATAACAACGCGCGTCTGGCCGAACAAATGAAAGCCAAGGGATTGAAACCGGTCACCCTTTACACCGGCGCCCGGCTGCACGAACCGGACAAAGCCAAGGAGGTCATCAAAAGCTTGCTGGCGGCCGCCCGAGTCTGCCAGGAGGCCGGGTTCCGCTGCTGGAGCTGCAATTTGGATCCGATTGGCCGCGAGAAGACAGATGAAGAACTTAAGAACCAGGTCGCCGCGCTCAAAGACCTGTGCGCGGGACTGAAAGAAATCGGGCTGCGCTTGGGGGTTCACCATCATCTGCCTGAAATGGCCAATAAAGCCCGTGAGTTTCATTATGTATTTCGGAATACCGATCCGGCCTTGGTGGGTTTTTGCTACGATGTGCACTGGGTGTTCCGCGGCGGCATCAAGCCCATGGATGCGTTGAAGGAATACGGCGACCGGGTGGTGTCGTGGCACATCCGGCAGAGCCGCAACGGCGTTTGGTGGGAAGACCTGGACACCGGCGACGTGGATTACGCCGAAGTGGCGAAATACGCCCAGACCCACAAACTACCGCGGCGTTTCACCGTGGAACTCGCGCTGGAAAACGGCACGCAAATCACACGGTCGGCGGTGGAGAACCACCGGCGCTGCCGCGAGTTCGTTCGCCGCGTCTTCGGCGCCTGACGCCGATCAGGCGGTGCCAGGGAGTGTTAGCTTCGGGGACAGGCCGTCCCCGCCCCGGTTCGGCAGCCAGGCGGGCACGGCTTCGTGGTGGAACAGGGAAATCCATTCCTTGGCAGCGGTGAGGTCGGATGTCGAACCGCCCCGCAGCTCCCACCGGCCACCGGCTTTCTGCACCAGTTCGGCCTGGCCGAACGATGCAATAATCCATTCCTGCTGACCCAGCATTCGCTTGATCCATAGTGTCATCATGCCCGCAGCCTAGCAACCGGGGTGGGACAAATACGGTCCTAGGCTGAAGAAAGTAGGGGCTATGTTTAGCGTGGTTTTTTCGTCCTCGTCCTCGTCCTTCGTCCCTCGTCCTCGATTGTTTTTGTTTCGAGGACGAGGACGAGGGACGAAGGACGAGGACGAGCCCAGCCGGGAGTGCGCGTATGATGCCATGACTTTCCGCATGACAAGAGAGGGGTTTTGCCTGTTTACTGACCAGGCAACTGCATGTCGCAAATGCTTAAATCATCTGGGGCCATGGGGGCCGCCACGTTGACCAGCCGTATCCTTGGCATGGTTCGCGAGATGGTTTACGCGAATTTCATGGGGGACACGCCGGTGGCCAGCGCCTTCAAGCTGGCGTTTCAGATTCCCAACCTGTTCCGGCGGTTGCTGGGCGAGGGGGCGCTGTCGGCGGCCTTCATCCCGATCTTCAAGGACAAGGAGCGGAATGCGAGCGAAGCCGAGATGTGGCGGGCGGCCAACGCGGTGCTTTCGGGTTTGGTGATTGCGGCGGCGGTCATTGTGGGCGTGGCGCTGCTGGGGATATCGCTGGCGCTGGCGCTGGGCGCACCCAAGCCTTTCACCGGCCTTTCCGATGCACCGCTGGAGTGGTCGGGGCTGGATGGAGTATCAGGCGAGTTGATGACGCGAGGATGGTTCAGCGCCAACACGGTCCTGATGCTGCGGCTGCTGCAGATCATGTTTCCGTACATGCTGCTGGTCTGCGTGGCGGCGGTGTTCATGGGCATGCTGAACGCCCGGGGGCATTTCTTTATTCCGGCCTTGAGCGCCACCATGTTGAACGTGGTGATGATCGCGTCGGTTTTGTTGCTGGCGCCGCGCATGGGAGCGCGGCTGGAGACTCAGATTTTTGCCTTGGCCATCGGCGTCTTGGTGGCGGGAGTGGCGCAAGCGGGCTTTCAATTGCCCACGCTGTTTCGGGAAGGGTTTCGTTTGCAATGGGTCACGCCGTGGAACAACGAGGTGGTGGGCCAGGTGGTGCGCAAAATGGTGCCGGGCATGATGGGGGTGGCCGCGTTTCAGATAAATGTGCTGCTCACCAACACGCTGGGCTATTGCGTCGATCAGAAAATCGTGGCGTCCTTCGACTACGCCGTGCGCCTGATGGAACTGCCGCAGGGCGTCTTTGGCATCTCGCTGGCGACCTACCTGCTGCCGACGCTTTCCGGCCTGGCGGCCGAGAAGCGGTATCCGGAATTTCGCGGCACCCTGACGCAAGGCCTGGGCTACCTGTTGTTCGTCAATCTAATCGCCTCGATCCTGCTGACCATCATGGCCGAGCCCATCGTGCGCCTGCTGTTCGAGCGCGGCGAGTTCGACATGTTTTCCACGCGCCGGGCGGCCCTGGCGCTCGGCTGTCTGGCGCCGGGCCTGATTGCCTTTTCATTCGTGAACATTTTGGCCCGCGCTTTTTTTGCCTTGGGCGACACCAAGACGCCCATGATCATCAGCGCAATGTGTCTCGGACTGAATCTGCTGTTTGCCTTTATACTGGTGGTGCCGTTGCGGCAAGGAGGGCTGGCGCTGGCCAATACATTGAGCGCCTCGTTTAATGTGTGGTTGCTGTATTACGCCCTGCGACGGAAACTGCCCAAGCTGGAGCTAGACAGCATTCGGACTCACCTGTGGGGGTTGGTTTCCTCGGGTGTGCTGGCTGGAATAGTGGCTTGGGTGGCGCATGGGTTGTGGGAGCGGCAGGTTGGACATGCCGGTTTGCCCGCCCGTTTAGGCGCGGCCTTTGTGCCCTTGATCGCCGCGACGGGGGCGTATTTCGGCGCCGCCTTGTGGCTGAAGATCCCCCAGGCGAAGGAAATGCTGGCTTTGATCAGGGGACGGTTGGGGCGGTAATCGATCGCCCACCACGAAGGTTCAGGGAGAGCCTCCACGGTCTTTCGTCCGCGCCCAGGGACCATGAAACCCGTAGTGACTTTGTTCATGGCCGGATTGGCAGTGGGGCTGGGGGTCGGTCCGGTATGCTGGCTGACGGCGGCGATGAACGTGGGGGCGGCAGCGGTGTTATGGCGCGGCGGCAAAGGCGGGGTTTAAGCCAAAAATGCCGGTTGGATTAACGCAAAGTTTTATAACGAAACCAGGAATGCAGGAACTTACGGTGATGAATTGCCGCAGTTCTCAGGCTCAGCCTTCCTGAGCCCGCACCTCACAGCAAACTCCCTCACGGAAATTTTTTAAGCCCGGTTGCTGCCGATGTGGACAACTTAATGTTGCAGGTGCGACATATACTTGTCCACACTGGGGCAAAACAATTTTCAACCCTATGCCATGGAGTCAGGATTCCTGGCTTCTTGGTTTCCTGTTGTCATGGTCAGAAAGCAAGTAATCCGGGTTCTTGGAGGGGTGGTCTCCACCAACTATAATAATAGGGCGTCGTGTAACTCCACCCTCCGAATAACTATTGGCCTTCCGGTTTGAAGGCGAGGATGCTCAACGGTGGCAGGGTAAAGGCGGCGGAAAAGGGCTGGCCCTGCACCGGCT
>Ga0209429_10001161_pt1 | contig 16816 bp, 11 predicted proteins | sample BarGraNGADG00212_3_FD_184493 | JGI IMG/M metagenome (GOLD analysis project Ga0209429, IMG submission 184493) | Arctic peat soil microbial communities from Barrow, Alaska - Barrow Graham LP Ref core NGADG0004-212 (SPAdes) (version 2) | ecosystem: Environmental > Terrestrial > Soil > Wetlands >... | reverse complement strand
ATGAACGAGTGATCACCCTCATGCGAAAGTACTTAAAGAGCGGCGTGATGGTAGATGGACTGTATCATCCGACAGAGGAGGGAACGCCGCAAGGCGGGAACCTGTCACCTTTGCTGAGCAACATATACCTGACGGCATTTGACCGGATGCTGGAGAGCAGAGGGCACAAATTCGTCAGATATGCCGATGACTGCAACATATACGTCAAAAGCCGGCGAGCAGCCGAGCGAGTGATGGAAAGCAGTGTCAAGTTTCTTGAAGGGGAACTGAAATTGACAGTGAACCGAGAGAAAAGCCAAACCGGAAGCCCGTTGAAACTCAAGTTTCTTGGTTTTTCCCTGTATAAAGTAAAGGGGAAAATGGGGATACGTCCTCACCAGGAGTCATTAAAGCGTTTCAAAGAGAAGATACGTGAATTGACGAGCAGAAAGCAAGCAAGACCTGTGGAGCAAATCCTAAACAGGATAAAGCAGTACACAAGGGGCTGGCTGGGCTACTATGCGATAGCGGACATGGCAAGCCGAATCAAGGAGTTGAACGAGTGGACAAGGCGACGAATACGTCAGATCTACTGGAAACAGTGGAAAAGAGCGTCCGCCCGATTTGAGAATCTGATGAGGCTTGGGATTGACCGGGGGAAGGCGTGGGAATGGGCAAACTCAAGACTGGGCTATTGGCGCGTATCCCTCAGCTGGATACTGACACGCTCCCTGACAAACGAATACCTCGCATCCGCAGGATATGATGACATATCTCAAAGATACGAGGCACTGCACCAGTCTTATTGAACCGCCGTGTACCGAACGGTACGCACGGTGGTGTGAGAGGACGCCTACTCAATTAATGGGTAGGCTCCTACTCGATTTCAGCGGTCTACCTGCTCCTATATTTGAAGCTCTGGCGTCGCTTCCACTGCGCAACGCTGTACCTGACCAGGTTGATGATATCGCCGCCGAAAAACAAGATGATATTGAGCAAGCTAAACAACACAGCGACACGCTCGGACCAGGATCCGATAATGAGGGCATAGACGTAAAAGGCGGCATTAATAAGCGCAAGCCATTTCATCTTCACAGGGATGACAAAAAACAGCAGAACCTGATTCTCAGGATTTAGGATCGCGTAGGCAAAGAACATGGACAGATATAGGTACATGTTAGTGCCGTACTGCGTCAGCAACGCGGCCAATATGGCGCCCAAAGCGCCAATGACGTAATAAAGCATCACGCGCGGAGCTCCCCAGCGGTTTTCCAGAACCGTGCCAATAAAATAGTAAAAGTACATGCTCAGCAGCACAAAGAGGGGGCTATTGATTGGGGGCACAAGTAGAAAGGTGAGCAGACGCCACACCTGTCCGCGATAGACGGCGGGTATATAAAGCGACAGGAGCCCTATCAGGTTGAATGTGGGGAAGAATATCTGCAGGAGGTAGACACCTGCCATGGCGAAAATGATGTACCTGAAGAAAGGACGGATCTGCAGTCGATACAGGCTCCTTTCCACTTTGTCCATCAGCTTCATTCCTCCCAGCGCCACCTTTCCATATTGACCTGCCTCTATTCTACTATGCCACTGCGCTGCGCGTCAAGGAAAGGCAACTGAATCACATGAGTTCATCGAGTAAGCAAAAGCGGGGGATTGCTCCCCCGCCCTTGTATAATCTTGTTTTAACGATCAGGTCTTTGGCTGCACTTCGTTGAGTGCCTCAATCTTTACGCCTTCTATGGGGATCCTGCGCGCGCTCTTCTCAGGCATTGGTTGACGCTTGGGCAAGGTCAGGTTGAGAACTCCATTCTCATAGGAAGCTTTGATCTGGTCTTGATCAATGTTCTCCAGATTGAAACTGCGTTCCACATGACCAGACCTGCGTTCACAGTAGCAGTAACTGCCTTGATCGTTTTCCTTCTGTGTATCTATGTCCGCGCTGATGGTCAGCACATCATCATTCACACTCAAGTTGATTTTATCCATTGGGACGCCCGGCAGCTCCGCCGACATCAAATAAGCATTGTTCTTCTCGCGAATGTCAACTCGGAAGCCAGTGGAACCAAGCGCATCGCTCATATTGAAGAAACTGCGAAAGAATTGGGCATCAAAGAGTGAGTTGCGTGTGGTGGTCAGGCCATTCCTATACCTTTTGTAGGGAACAAATGTAAGCAATTTTCTGTCCTCCTAAAAATCAATTGGAATCGAAGGGATTTCCCTCCATCACCGTCATTATAGCACGAAGGTCAAAGATGGTCAATAAGCTAAATAAGATTTTTCATTAGATCCTATGTGCTTGCTTGTGCGAGGTCCTGCAATCGGGTAGAATGCACATATGAAGATCGATGAGGCACTGCTGCGCGAACTGACCGCCTCCTATGAGGGCATAGGAAGCCCCAAACGTCTGCTGCTCGCATTATCCGGAGGAGCGGATTCTGTTGCGTTGTTTTACTTGTTGTGCCATCTGGCAACTGAACGATCCCTTGAATTGCGCTGCGTGCACGTGCACCACGGCCTTCGGGCGGCAGCAGAGGACGAAGCTGATTTTGTGTCTGCACTTTGCGAGAAGGCTGGCGTACCCCTCACCATCAAGCGGGTGAAGGTGGAACATATTGGCAGCCTGGAAGCCTCCGCCCGTATGGCGCGTTATAATGCTTTGTGTGCGGCGATGCAGGAGGCCGATATCGATGTCATCGCCCTCGCGCACCATGCAGATGATCAGGCAGAAACGGTGCTGATGCACCTTATGCATGGAGCAGGTCCCAGTGGCCTGGCAGGGATGCGAGCATACTATCAGGGGATATGGCGACCGCTGCTGGCTACACCCAAGTCATCGCTTGTAACGTTGCTTGAAGACAATGATCTCAGCTGGCGCGAGGATGAGAGCAACCAGGATCCCAGGCACCTGCGCAACGCGATCAGGCATAGCGTCATGCCTATGCTGCAGACTCTGTCACCAGCGACCAGCATGAATATAGTCAGGACAACACAGATTTTGCGGGATGAGGAGGATTTCTGGCGAATCTATGTCACACGCTGGCTTGAGCAATTCGCCTGTCTTGAGGGTCCCTATATCTTCATGATGACAGGTTACTGCAGCGATTTGCCCCTTGCGGCTCAGAGGCGCGTACTCAGGGGGTTCTGTACGGCAATCGGTATTGAACTTGACTTCCAGCAGACCCAGCGGTTGTGCCAATTGCTGAAAAGTCCGCCCGGCAGCACGGAAAACCTGCCTTCACAAGCTCAGGCGCTGCGAACCAGGGAGCGCATGTTTCTTCTCAAACAGCCTTTCAGCAAGCTGCCGCTTGGCCGGCTGATTCACGTTGAAGACACATCTCAAACGGATGCACTACAGGAAGTATTTGACGCTGACCAATTGCAGGGCGCTGAACTGCGATATCGCCAAACCGGCGACTGGCTCTCACCTCTGGGCGCAGGAGGAAGTCAGAAGCTGCGCAAGTACATGATTGACCGACAGATCGACAGACCCCTTCGCGATTCATGGCCATTGCTGTGTCGGGGCGAGGAAGTGCTGTGGGTGATAGGGGTGGGTATCACGCAGACGGCAGCAGTCAACGCGGACACAAGAATGCGTGTCGTCATGCGCTACGAAGGTAAACTGCCCGGTGACCTGACAATGCATCATCAAGGAGAAGAAAACCATGCAAGAAAGTTCGAGACTGTATCGTGATTTGACAAGGGTACTGATATCCAAACAAGAGCTGCAGGAAGCGGTGGCAAAACTGGGCAAGATCATCAGCGAAGACTATAAGGATAAAGAATTGGTATGCGTGTGTATCCTGAAGGGCGCTGTGGTGTTCTTCACCGATTTGTTGCGTCAGATCGATTTGCCCATGACAATTGACTTCATGGCGATTTCCAGCTATGGCAGCAGCACCAAAACCTCCGGTGTAGTCAGGATCATCAAGGATCTGGATCACGATGTCCTGGGCAAGGATGTCCTGGTAGTGGAGGATATTGTTGACAGCGGTTTGACACTCTCCTACATCAAGCAAATCCTCGATCAGCGCGGAGCGCGTTCGGTGCGCCTTGCCACACTCCTGGATAAGCCGATGCGTCGAAGGATTGCTCTGTCAGTGGATTATTCCTGCTTCCTGATCCCCAATGAGTTCGTGGTAGGATACGGCCTTGACTATGCTGAGAAATATCGCAATTTGCCGGAAGTCGGCGTGCTTGATCCAAGCATATACACCGCCTGAAATCTGATCAGGATCAAGTGCCCTGCAAGCAGGCGGTTCTTGGCTTCTTTGAAGTTTATAAACTGTTCACACCACTGGTCTTCCACACCTGCGATTTGATTGCATAAAAAAGCGCAGGCATGGTATAATATGTATCGATTGTTCACTAAGGAGGAACCTGTTTTGCGAAAATCCCGCGGCATGATCGGCTATGTTCTTATGGTTGTCGCTTTTCTTATGTTGGCGCTTATCATATCAGATAGCGTTAAAATTCCCACAACCCGCATCGAGTATCCGGAGTTGCTTCAAAACATTGCGGAAGGCAAGGTGACGCGCGTTGCCATCCGTGGTAATTCCTTGATTGGCCTTGCTTCGCCAACGCTGACATCTGAAGCTGATTTTCCCACGCGATATGATTTCGAAAGTACGATAGGTCCGGAGTTTGCGGATACGTTGTTGAGGATGTACGCCTCAGAGAGTAAATTGGATGTCAACACAGTCAGCCTCAACGACCTGAGTTTCAAAGGCAGGCAGATGAAGGTCGAGTATCTACCGCCCCTTGTGATGCCCTGGTATATTGATATCCTTCCCTTTGTGATCCCGCTGGGACTGGTGATGGTCTTTTGGTATTTCATGATGCGCCAGCAGACCGGTGGGAACTCCAAGGTGATGAGCTTTGGCAAGAGCCACGCCAACATGGTAGACCCAAACAAGAACAAAATCACTTTCGCTGATGTCGCAGGCGCCGATGAAGAGAAGGATGAACTCAAGGAAATCGTTGACTTTCTTAAGCATCCCAAGCAGTACCTTGACCTTGGCGCGCGTATACCAAAGGGAGTCTTGCTGGTGGGTCCTCCCGGAACAGGCAAAACCTTGTTGGCCAAGGCCGTTGCAGGGGAGGCCAAGGTGCCCTTCTTTTCCATCAGCGGCTCCGACTTTGTTGAGATGTTCGTTGGCGTCGGCGCCAGCCGCGTGCGTGACCTCTTTGAGCAAGCAAAGCGTGTTGCACCCAGTATCGTCTTTATCGATGAGATCGACGCTGTCGGCCGCCACCGCGGCGCCGGAATGGGTGGAGGCCACGATGAGCGTGAGCAAACCCTCAACCAGCTGCTGGTGGAAATGGATGGGTTTTCGACCAACGAGGGCGTCATTGTCATGGCCGCTACCAACAGGAAAGATATCCTGGACCCTGCGCTCCTGCGGCCGGGCCGCTTTGACCGCCAGGTTAACGTTCACTTCCCCGATATCAACGGGCGCATAGAAATCCTCAAGGTGCATTCCAAGGGAAAACCCTTGGCTGACAGCGTCAACCTTGAACTCATTGCCAAGCGTACCCCCTTTGCAACAGGCGCCGATCTTGAGAACGTCATGAACGAAGGCGCACTGGTTGCTGCGCGAAAACAACAGGCAACCATTGAGCAGCAAGATTTGATCGAAGCGGTTGAGCGCGTGCAGATGGGGCCCGAAAAGAAGAGCCACAAAGTTCTGGAAGAGGACAAGCGCATCGTAGCTTATCACGAAGCGGGCCACGCTATCGTGGGACACTATCTGCCCTTGTGCGATGAAGTGCACACAGTCACCATTGTCCCTCGCGGCAATGCCGGTGGTTTCACATTATCATTGCCTGAGAAAGAATTCGATATGCAGAGCCGCACCAGGATGATGCAGCAGGTATCTATGATGCTGGGCGGTCATGCGGCCATCAAGATCATCGAGAACGATGTCTACACCGGCGCGCAGTCTGACCTGAAGCGGGCTACAGAGGTTGTCCGTGTAATGGTGACCCAGCTGGGCATGAGCGACAAGATCGGCACCATTTACCTGGGGCACGATCAAGAGGTGTTTGTGGGAATGGAGTTTGGCCAGTCGCGTGAGTACAGCGAGCATGTCGCAGCGGAGATCGACCGTGAAGTGGCCCTTATCATGACTCAGTGCTACCAAGTGACGATGGAGACCATTAAGAACAACATTGATAAACTCCACGGCTTGGCCAATCTGCTTATCGAAAAGGAAATCGTGACTCGTGACGAATTCCTCAGCTTCATGAACGCGGGAACACCCCTCATAACAGCTGAAGGCAGCATCGCTTAAGTACGCTGCTGCGCCTTGGCAACAATCGCGTTCCACGCATCACCAACTCCACGAAAGGGAACAAATGCAGCAAAAGCCTCGCACAACAAATCCCGCTGCGCGACAATCCAGAGCCAAGGAATCTCAAGGGAACCTATATTCCCGCGTCTTGCCTTGGCTGCTGATAATAGCAGTTGTGGCGGGATCGTTTGTAGTGGGCACAAATATCTTGCGTGAGAAGCGCCTGGCCGAAGAGATTGCCCCCTATGAAAGCGTTTTCGCACCCAATATCACCATAGACAATATCAGTGTTTCCGGCATGACCCCTCAGCAAGCCTACGATGCCCTGCATCAACAGCATCAAGGCAGGGTCAACAGCTGGAGTCTTAACATGAACTTTCAGGGACATACCTATGTGACACTCGGCTATCCCCAACTTGGCATCAGCGTATCCACAGATCAGATCAATCTGAAGCTCAAAGAAGCCTGGGAGCTGACCCACACAGGAGACAATAATGCAAAGCGCGCGTCCATTGAGCAGCTAAAAACCTCCCCACATATAAGTTACACTACTCAAAGCGCGTTTAGCGATGCGGAGCTGACTCGGCTCCTCTCCGAAATAGCCCAGAACATGTATGCTGACCCTATTGACGCCAAGCTTATCCAATTCGTTCCCCAGAATGTTGATCCTTTTCTGATTCAGGAGGCTGTACCGGGGCGCAAGCTCATCGTTGAGCAAGCAAAAGCTCAAATCTTGGCGAGTGCTGCTTCAGGATTGTCGGGTAACTACGAGTTGGTGCCGGAGTACATTCAACCACAGATCACCCAGGCGCAGCTGCGGCAGTCGCTTGCCCTGCGCAGTGCCGCGGTGACTGATATTACCAATAGTTCCCCAGTCAACAGGACTAACAACATACGGGTGTCGCTTTCCAGGGTTTCAGGCCTGGTTCTGAAGCCGGGCGAAACCTTCAGCTTCAACAAGGTCATAGGCAGGCGAACGAAAGAAAACGGCTTTTATGAGGCGGAGGAGTACGCCTCCCGTGTACTTGTAACCGGAATAGGCGGTGGTGTTTGTCAATCCAGCTCAACGATCTATCAGGCTGCTGTGATGGCAGGCCTCCTTATCACCGATCGTACGACACACTCTGATCCCGTCAACTACACAGAAGCTGGTTTGGATGCGACGGTTTATTGGAGCGGCGGACGCGAAATTGACTTCAAGTTCAAGAATTCCACGGGCAGCAACATCTACATGGTGGCGCAGGTGAGAAGCGATAAAGCCAATTCAAAGCGTTTGATAACAGAGGTCAGGATCTATGGTGAGTCCATGGGTGAAGGCGTCCGCTACGCCATGCATCCGGTGGTCGTGGAGGTCCTGCCTCCCCCTGATGAGATAGCGTACCAGGTGGATAAACTTGCTCAGCATGTGCTCTACAAAGATGAAATCCTGGAACTCTCCAAGGCAAAAGAAGGCAAGGTCGTGCAGACCTACCTGCAGAAGTTCATCAATGGCAACAAGGCAGAGGAAACGCTCATCAGCAAGGACACCTATCTGCCACGCCAAGCAGTCTATTGGGTGGGCAACACACAGCGTCCCAAGTAACCCTCATGGCATGATTTTGCATCTCTGCATTGTAAGTTCATGCATTGGGTGGTATAATTAGCAAAACTTAGGAAGGTGCAGGCACGGGGAATAACATGTATTTTTTATTTGCCAATCCCCATAAGCCAGAGACTATTGTTGTTGCCCGACATCTGGCAGAGTGGCTCATTGGGCAGAATGAGCAAGTGATGTTGGATGCATGGCTGCATGAGCTTGTAGGTCTTGGTCAGAGCGGTGATCTATCCTTGCTGACTCAAGATACGAGAGCCATTATCTCCTTGGGGGGGGATGGCACGTTGCTGAGAGTGTTACCGACAGCAGCACTTCATCAGATCCCGGTACTTGGCGTCAACATGGGCCGGGTTGGTTTCTTATTGGAGACGAACAATGCTGGCCTCCAAACTGCCTTAACTCGCATCCAGGCGCAGGACTACACCTTGGAGCAACGCATGATGCTGCGTTGTCAGGTGAATGGCGGCGCATCACAGTTGTTTATGAACGATGTAGTGCTTTGCAGAGGCGCAAATCCCTCCAGCATTGTAGTGGATGCTTACGTTGATGAGGAACTTGTGTACGCAACACATGGGGACGGCATGATCGTGTCCACTGCAACGGGATCAACAGGCTATTGCCTTTCTGCCGGAGGCCCCATCCTGCATCCCAGCCTGCACTGCATGGTGTTGCTTCCCGTATGCACGCATAAGGCACAGCAGCTGCCCATTGTGCTGCAGGATGATGTGCACATCCGGCTGAAGACCGATGCTGTCCCTGGGCGAACATATCAAGTGGTGCTGGATGGTCAGAAGACTTTTGACATACAAGGCGCAGCAGAGGTCACCATTGAAAAAGCAACTGAGAAGGCGCAATTCATCAGGTTTGAGCCCCAGCAGTTCTTTACCAGGCTGCGGCAAAAGCAAACTGAGTGGAGCGTCATATGAGTAAGGAGAATTGGTTATGAAGAGCGCGCGGCAGACGGCGATCCTGAGCCTGGTGGAACAGCAGGATATCAAGACCCAGGAGGAGCTTGCTGACAAGCTGAGACAGAGGGGAATTGTTGTCACCCAGGCAACTGTCTCACGCGATATCAAGGAACTGCGCCTGCTGAAAGTGCTCTCTTCAAGCGGGGGCTACAAATATACCACCGCAGATCAGGCGGAACACGGCATATCTGAGCGCTTTGTGCGGATGTTCGTGGACTCTGTGATCTCCATCAATTATTCTGGGAACATTGTTGTTATCAGGACCCTTGCCGGCAGCGCAAACGTGGCCGGTGAGGCAATCGACAGCATGCGCTGGCCTGAGATACTGGGTACCTTGTCTGGCGATAATACCATCATGGTGGTAGTGCGCAGTGAGTCGGATGCACCATTGATCGTCGAGAAGTTCCACGAGATCATCCAGTAAGGGAAGCAGAAACTCATTATGCTCAGACAGCTGCTAATTCGAAATATCGCACTTGTGGATGAACTCAGCCTGAGCTTTGAGAAGGGCTTAAACGCATTAAGCGGTGAGACCGGCGCAGGCAAATCTATCATAGTAGAGTCAGTTAATTTTCTCCTGGGCGGAAAGGCGGACAAGGACCTCATTCGCACAGGCAGTCAAAAGGCATATGTTGAGGGCATTTTTGATGTGATCAAGCATCAGGAAGCCCTTTCTTTTTTGCTGAAAAATGCAATAGAACCTGATGACGGTACATTGATAATGTCGCGCGAGTTCAACATTTCAGGGCGCAGCATATGCCGCATCGGCGGGTTGGCAGTTACGCTCTCCACCTATAAGCAACTTTCAATAATGCTAATGGATATTCACGGACAGCATGAGCATCAGTCTTTGCTGGATGAAAGGAAACACCTGGCATTCCTGGATGACTTTGGCAAGGAAGACCACCAGGCGCTGCTGAAACAGGTGCAGATAACCTTTAAAAGCTATCACAACCTGCAGAATGAATATGAGCATCTTGTTACGCTCAACGCGCACAGGCAGGAGAGACTGGAACTCTTGCACATCCAGGAGAAGGATATCTCAAGCGCGAAGGTGGAGGCCGATGAAGAAGAAAAGCTCAAGGAAAAGCTGGATCGCCTGCGCAATCTTGACAAGATCAGGCGCTCACTTAAAGAAGCCTACACCGCCGTATATGACAGCAGGCAGGATGAGGATGCGGCGTTTGGCTTACTCCGGCAGGCAAAAGATGTGCTTAGAAACATTGCCGCATATGATTCGGATATTGAAAAGGCCAGAGAGAGAATTGAGGCGCTGTACTATGAGGCGGAAGACATTGGGCTTGAACTTAGAAGCAAACTTGACGCGCTGGACATGGATGAAGGCACACTGCAGGCGACCGCTGAGCGCCTTGATCTGATAAAGCGTTTGAGCAGGAAATACGGCATGCCATCGGAGGATCTGGCAAAGGCGCTTGCAGACATCAAGCAGGAGATCGCACGGTATGAGTCTACGGATGAGCGCATTGACAACCTGAAGCGCGCAAAGGACGTGGCTTTAAGTAAGTATGATCGTTGCGCGTCTTCACTGAGTCTTTCCAGAAAGGCGCTGGCCTTGCGGCTCCAGGAACTGATGGAGCAGCAGCTTGAAGCGCTCAACATGACCGGAACGAAGTTCGTTTTAGCTTTTAACGAGAATTCCATCTCTCCTTCTGAACTGGGCAGGGATCAGGTGCGGATGCTGCTTGCGCCTAATAAGGGAGAAGAGGCCAAACCCTTGGTACGGATCGCCTCAGGAGGCGAGTCCTCGCGGCTTATGCTTGCGCTCAAAACTATTTCGGCACAGCACAACGCGATCCCAGCGATGGTATTTGATGAGATCGACACAGGCATCTCCGGACGCACCGCGCAGGTGGTGGCCGAAAAGCTGTGGGATATCGCACGATACCGCCAGGTTCTTTGCGTTACCCATCTGCAGCAGATTGCCGCGATGGCATCCAGTCACTACTTGGTTGAAAAGGGCGAAGCAGGTGATCGGACCCATATCCTTGTTCGCCTGCTTTCTGACCAGGAGCGCGTGCTTGAAATCGCGCGGATGATCAGCGGCATCAGCCAGGGCAGCAAATCCAGTCTTGTGCATGCACAGCACATGCTCAGCGAAGCAGGTGCCTACAGGATGCAGCAGCCCTCGCAGTAAGGGCAATGTGTCAATCGCACACCGCATCATCCTATCCTGTGCCACAAAAAAACAACATAATCCATTTTCTGTTCTTGTCAGGGCTTCGCTCATCCTGTATAATCGCCTGGGTCCGCAGAAAGCAAATATGCCGTCAACAGACAGAAAGAGAGTGAAGATGACATCTAAAGTACACATCCTCAATCATCCCTTGATTCAGCATAAGCTGAGCATCATGCGAGACAAGAATACAGGAACAAAGGACTTTCGCGAACTGCTGGATGAGATATCCATGTTGATGGTGTACGAGGTCACTCGCGATCTTCCCACCGAAGAAGTCGAAGTCGAAACACCCATCACTTGCATGAAGACACGCACCCTGGCAGGTATTCCTATCGGTATTGTCCCCATATTGCGGGCAGGCCTTGGCATGGTCAATGGTATCATGAATCTGATCCCCACAGCCAAAGTAGGCCATATCGGTCTATATCGTGATCCCGAAACGATGGAACCGGTGGAATACTACTGCAAACTGCCGCTGGATGCGGAACAGCGTCTGCTCTTGGTTCTTGATCCTATGCTGGCAACAGGAGGCAGTGCCTCCGCTGCCATCAACTTCCTCAAAGCTCGTAATTGTCACAACATCAAATTGGTGAATCTCATCGCCGCGCCCGAAGGGGTTGCCCGCATTGAGCGTGAACATCCGGATGTTGATATCTATGTAGCTGCAATGGATGAGAAACTGAATAGTCATGGCTACATTGTACCGGGTCTGGGCGACGCGGGCGATCGCTTGTTTGGAACAAAGTAGCTATTTTCCCTTAGCTGAACATACACTGAACCTTAGTTCGTTGTCTTCAAATTTTTCATAAGTAACGAGGGTAGGCACGTGATAAGAAGGTCACTTTTGTTGGTTGTGTTCTTCATGGTACTTGCGTTCACCTTTGCTCCGAGTGCGATTGCGGCGGAATTTTCTGTCAGCCTGACTACCAATAGGCCAGGCCCACTGCTCCAAGGAGACAGTTTTCAAATCATTATCAAGGTTACGAGTGAGGCGCAGGACTTCAAATCGGTAACCATCACATTCAACAACACACCCAGCATCGTTATTACCAGCAGTCGAACCGTCAATTCGACAGTGACCAAGATGAGATATTCAGGGCCGAATATTATTGTTGAGCCTATTGTTGTCGGAGCAACTTTTCCATATGCTCATATCCTTCTTGTTTGTAAGGTAGCTGAAGATGCCACAGAAAACATGGTCTTCAACATAAGTCGTGTGGGTGTCTCCTCAAAGAGCGGTGGCCTCGCCAGTAGTGGGGAGACAAGCTTATCCATTGCCCTGCAGGGATCGCCGCAGGAGTGTCAGCATATTTGGGGAGACTGGACCACAACGGCACTACCAACATGCACGCAGACAGGAGAAGAAGAACAAATCTGCGTTACTTGTGGTGAAACCTCCCCAAGGATTATGGCTGCGCTTGATCATCAGTATGGCGCATGGGAAACAAGCTTTTCAGCCACCTGTTTACTGAGCGGAGCTCAGACAAAGACCTGCGGCAGATGCGCCGACATGCAAAGCGAAGTCATACCGCAGTTGGATCACGCCTTTAGTGCCTGGAATTCAGCACAAACACCAACTTGTTTAAGTGAAGGCTGGCAGACAAGAATTTGTATAGTTGGTGGTGAGATGGAAACCGCAATCCTAACAATGCTTGAACACCAATATGGAGACTGGATCACAGACCAAATGGCGAGCTGCGCTGCACCAGGCCAGCAGACACGCAGCTGCATACGTTGTGAAGAACAGCAAATTGTATCAATTCCACAATTGGATCACACCTTTGATTTCTGGACTACTTCAGAAGCACCAACTTGCATAAGAGACGGCCAACAGATCAGAGTGTGCGCAACGGGTGGAGAGGCAGAAATCGCAATCCTGCCAGCGCTTGGACATCAGTATGGAGACTGGATCACAAGCCAAACGGCGAGTTGCACTGCGCCAGGCCAGAAAACTCGCAGTTGTATACGCTGTGATGAAGTGCAGGTCGCTGTTATTCCACAATTGGATCACGCCTTTGGCGTCTGGACCACTTCAGAGACACCAACTTGTACAAGATTTGGCAATCAAACCAGAGTGTGCGCAGCGGGTGCTGAAATCGAAACGAAATCCATTGCAGCTTTAGAACATCTTTGGGGCGAGGCGCTGGTTTCATCAGGAGGTTGCACAGAAGAAAGAACCAGCGTCATCTTATGCCTTCGTTGTCATACGGCAGAAATGACAGTAATATCGCCACAAGCGCACATCTTTAGCCCTGTGACGAGGCAAGCACCCGTTTGTGCTGAAGAGGGATGGGAACAGAGGGAATGCACAAACTGCAATACGATTGATCGCATTATGATTCCCGCACTCGGCCATGTCAACAGCGATTGGTTCGTAACTTCCAGCGCAACTTGTGCACAGGAGGGATCGCAGCAGAGATTCTGCACGGTCTGCGGCTTGATTGAGAAAGCGATATTGCCCAAGAGCACTTTCCACAGCTATGGAGCTTGGATGCTGTCGATGGCGCCAACGTGCTTTCAGTGGGGGGAACGATGCCAGATCTGCAGAAACTGTGCGAATGTGTTATCCGAGCCGTTGCGACCGCTTCAACATACTTTTAATGCTTGGGAAGTGCCTGAGGGCTTCAGTTGTGAAGAAGGCGGTGAGTTATTCCGTTCTTGTTCACTCTGCAATGCCACTGAGAACACGGCAGTCGAAGGCGGTGAGCATCTGTGGGGGAACTGGCAGTTGATAAATGCTTCTACCTGCCAAACGACAGGGCTTGAACAAAGGACTTGTAGCTTCTGCAGGCAGGAAGAGACACGCGCTGTTAAACTTACCTGGCATCAGTATGGCGCGTGGCAACTGATTAAGGAGCCAGGCTGCGATGAGCAGGGTGAAAGGACAATGACCTGTCGCATTTGCAGCAACACGCTTTCGGAGCCTTTGGCAAAACTAATTCATGATTATGGCTCGTGGCAACAGGATGGGGGATATGATTGCGCCCTGGGGTATGATCGTTGGCGCAACTGCCAATTATGCGGCAACAAACAAACCGAGAGTATCGCTGCCGGCGTTCACACTGTGGGAGAATGGCTGTTCACACGAGCATCTAGCTGCGCAGAATCCGGCGAGAAGCAACGCAGTTGTACTCTTTGCGATTACACAGAGACGGAAAGCATCCAGAAAGTCGGCCATCCCTACGGCGCGCTTCACCTAACAAAAGTTACTTCGTGCGCAGAGGCGGGGGAAAATGCTATCACCTGCAGGGACTGTGGCAACACACTCTATTTCGTATTGGCTAAGCTGCCGCACAGCTATAGCGTATGGAACGTGAACACCGCTGCCACCTGCCAGGTTGAGGGTATGAGAATGAGGATCTGCAGCGATTGCTCTCAAGCGGAGTCAGAGACATTGTCCGCACTGACTCACGACTATGGCGCATGGTCAACCGTGGCAGAACCTTCTTGCGATGACGGAGGTACAGAACAGCGCACATGCAGTCTGTGCAATCAAATATTCACGGAAACAGTTACGCCATATGGCCACATTTTTGGCGACTGGATTACAACACGCATGTCCGCATGCGGCGTGACAGGGGAGCAGACACGCACCTGCAACCAATGTCAAGATGAGGAGAAGCAGGAGATGCTGCAGCTTTTCCATGTCTATGAACCTGCCGTGACCCAGCAAGAAGCAGACTGTGAGATTGATGGCATTATTGTTCAGACCTGCATACTCTGTGGTCAGGAACTTCACAAGACGCTGCCGACCCTTGGACATCTATTTGGGAAGTGGTCGGGAACTGTTTATGTTGACTGCGCAAGCGGCGGGGAAAGCCGAAGAGCGTGTGAACGCTGTGGAGCAGAGGAAAGCAATCATACGGTGGCTGTACAGCATGATTTTTCAGCGTGGGAGAAAACAGTGCCCCTCACGTGCACTGCTGAGGGGCAGAGGGATCGATCGTGCAGACGATGCACAACGAAGGAGACCGAGGTTCTGCCCGCCTTGCTGCACCAGTACAGTGGATGGGCAAACGAAATGGCGCTTGTTGACTGCTTGAGTGAGCGCACAGAGCGCAGAACCTGCGCTTTGTGCAGCGAGTATGAGACCAGAGTGTCAGTCTATAAAACACACGACTTTTCAGCGTGGCATGCAGATGTAGAAGCAAACTGCGCTGTTGAAGGCGCACGGTCCCGTTCCTGTAAGCGATGCGGCATACAAGAGACCGAGGTTCTGCCCGCCTTGCTGCACCAGTACAGTGGATGGGCAAACGAAATGGCGCTTGTTGACTGCTTGAGTGAGCGCACAGAGCGCAGAACCTGCGCTTTGTGCAGCGAGTATGAGACCAGAGTGTCCATCTATAAGACGCATGATTTATCTGTTTGGAGCATAGATAAGGAAGCAAGCTGCGCTGTTGAAGGCGCGCGATCCCGTTCCTGTAAGCGATGCTCCTTTTCTGAGATAGGAGTGCTTAAAAAACTTCAACATCACTTTAGCCGCTGGATTGAGGAAGAAGTCGAAACATGCACGGAAGCGTCAAGTAAATCCCAGATTTGCGCTGACTGTGGCTTGGCACATACGATGATTATAAAACCGGGAACCCACCGCTACACAAAATGGGAGATCGTTTCCTTTGCTACCTGTACAAACGAAGGCCTAAAGCACAGACAGTGTAAGTACTGTGATACAGTGCAGGAAGAAATCTTACCAATGAAGCATCATCGCTTTGGAAAATGGACCACTTTGGAAATCGCAACGTGTATGCAAACGGGTCAACAAATCAGACAATGCAAAGGTTGTGATATGTTTGAGCAGCGCGATATTCACTTGCGAAAGCATCTCGCCGGCAAGTGGATAGTCAGTGTGAACGCCACTGCCTATAGAGCAGGTGAACAGGTCAAACACTGCAAAACCTGTGATCTGGTAATGCAGACCCGCAGTTACACATTACCAAAGAGCCACTTTGCAGTGAGTTTCTGCTCACTGGGCATTCGGCTGCGCGATATTCAGCCCGACAAAACCGACAAATGGTACATGCTGACTCCTATTGACCTCAGAAAGGAGGGCGAGAACAGTTATCCGCTCATTGCAGATAACAAGCAGATCATAGGGAAAATAAAGGTAGATATCCAAGGTGATGTGCTGCTCTTGTCCTACCGGCTATTCTCTAGCAGCAGTGAGATACTCAAACCGTCTATTCATTTCTTCAATAACCTGGACGAAGCGAGCGAAAAGGCGATAGAAACCAGAAAAGGAAGTATGAGCTTCGATAAACCCATGAGCATCAAACACTACTTCAAAGATGCTTCCTATGTGCTGATGTCTATACGCTGTGAAGGTATCTATGATGAAAGCGATGAACAGAATACAAAGTATGGTGATGATCTCCTGTCATGGGATGGGCTGCGGACGAACACACAGCAGGTCCAAGATATGATGAAGCTCATCACGGAAAACCCAGATGAATTAAACTGATGATATGTATCATGACTTTTGTGATGAGCAACCCACTGACGTCTGCCAATTGCTGTCAATCTAAACCAAAGGCACGAAACGCAGTAAGCATGACCTGACAGCATGTTACTGTTCAGCCTTACCCATCGGCAGCCCAAACTCTCTTACCACGCAGTACTGCCAGGATAGCGGATAGGGGCGAGCGATTGCGGCGTTTACAGGTTTCAATTAGGCTGAGTATTCGGCTATACATCTGTGCGCCTTCAAGGTTACGAAAGCCGCCCGACATTTTTTGTCGGCTCTTACACTTGCGCAAATCGCGTTCGCTCAGGTTGTTATCAAATG
>Ga0209429_10001160_pt1 | contig 16819 bp, 22 predicted proteins | sample BarGraNGADG00212_3_FD_184493 | JGI IMG/M metagenome (GOLD analysis project Ga0209429, IMG submission 184493) | Arctic peat soil microbial communities from Barrow, Alaska - Barrow Graham LP Ref core NGADG0004-212 (SPAdes) (version 2) | ecosystem: Environmental > Terrestrial > Soil > Wetlands >... | reverse complement strand
CCACCAGTCCTATGAGGACGTTTAATATCTTTGTCTGGCCTCCGCTCTTTTCTTGAGGGTTCCCCATGTTTCCCGAATTGCTCATTATCTGAACACCTGCAATACCTGAAAACAAGATGAAGGCCACAAGGATCGCGACAACAAGGCCCGCCAGCAACCAATTTAAAACGTCTTGAACGTCCGTACCCATTGAAGATAACCAGGCTTGCCCCATACCAGGCTTAAGGAGTTCCGAATCAGTCGCACCCACTGCTGTGAATGTCAGCAGGCACATAGCTAAAAACAACATTGTTATTTTGTGTTTAATCATAAATTCACCATAATGTTTATTATGAGTTAACTATATATTAACTTTTTGTATAGTCATCATGACATTTAATATAAACAAATAATATATAAGAGGTACAACAATATGTTAGACCAGATGAAAGAAAAAGTCATAATCAAACAAATAGGGAACAGCGCCGCGATTTTCTTGGATAAAGGCGCGCTCAAAGTGTATGATTTTAAAATAGGTTCGGAGCTTGAGATAGAATATAAATATCCTAAAATAATCCTTAAAAAATGGGATGAAAATGAGGCGCATGAGGATGAAAATAAAAAATAGTTTTCTGTTTCTCTTGGTCATTGGGGTGATTCTCTCCGGCTGTGTCAGTAAAGGCGCCGAGATCTCCGGGACATATTGGCACATTTCAACTGAAAAATACACAAACAAACAAGTGAACGAATCTATCCAGCTTTTTGATGATGGGACCTGGTATTATCAAAAACCGGGAGATTACAACAGCGGAGTTTATACGATTCATGATAAAGAGATCCTACTCACTGGCCAGCTTGTAGCCTTCAATATGACCATTCAAGAGGACGGAAGTTTAAACGGTTCTGATCCTAAGCCCTGGGTAAAGAAAACATAGCCTTTTTCACTTCCAGAACTGCCACCAATTCTTTTTTACAATCTCTTCCTGGGATGGCATGAGCAGCCTATCAAGCTGGCCACTTATCCGGGTATGATCCTGGATAAGAAAGCCATTTTGTGATTGAAGATCCTTAATTCTTTCTTCTAAGATTTTGTTCATTTCCTTCTCATGTTCCAAGTCCTTTGCTACGTCAATGTTGCTATGGCTGCCAAAATATAGCTCCAATGCAGCTGTAACTATGTCTTGCTTCTGCCTGCCGTCAAGCTCGATTTTATGATACAATTCGCCAGGGATCCTAACATTGAGTTGCTTTCTCTCTTCCACCATAGCTATGAGTATGTAGCTATTAGCTACATGAAGCTTGCTGGAAAACTGCGTATAATATTAGTTATATACAGTTTTGAGAAAAATCGCTATGCTGTGACATTATGAGATATTGCAGGATATCAGATATAAGTCACATCCTTAATTATCAAGATATGTCATTGACCAAGAAAAAGGGATCATCGCTCATAAATTAAAATAATGGTTTTGAATAATAATGTTGTGTGTAGTGCTAATTAATTAGCATCTATGCATTTTGTTTGAAAAAAAGAAGAGCCCATTTGAAAGGGCTCTTTTTTAACTAACTGTTGCACAAATGGCCCAAACAGTCATATTCCAAGTTTCATACTTACCCGGTTCCACACTGACACTTGCTGTCCACGTATTATCCGAAGATGGGTAGCTATCGTATATAATAGGAAGGCTCCCGGACCGATAGCTATGGGTTACACCTCCGCCTAATACCTTCTTGTTACCAGTACAAGAGACCGTTATAGATTTATAACTGTCGATGCCATTGCCACTTGTCGCACTGACACGCTCCCATGAGCTGATACCAGGAGGTCCTTGATCTCCGGTATCCCCTTTTATTCCTTGAGGTCCTGGTATTAACTCAATATTGCTAATTTGATTCTGTAAATCAATAGTTATATTCCGCAAGTCATCGACTTGTTGCTGTAGATTATTAATTGCGTTCCATACCTGGATTAATGGATCCGTTGGCTTTGCGTTCACCGTCGATGCAGCCATTAATGCAACGATAACAGCAATAATGACTACACTTAACCGTATTTTTGAATTTGCCATTATAATATCACCCCAAAATTACATACCTTTGTTTATGGATAAATGTTGCGATTTTTCTTTATTATCGGGTTTCAAATTTAGGTTCTTATAATTAACGTCTTGTTAATAAAGATAGTGGTAGCCTCGCCCGCCCCAAAATGACTATCGGAGGCCTCACGGGTTCATCGGCTATACGCTATCAGGTCAAACACAGTTCGACATTTACGCGTCTGAGCCTGTTGATATCGAATCTATGAATTTCTGGATTTCGGTTTGTGCTTTTCCGATCTCAGCTATGCGATTTTCGCGCTTAGATCGGTAGCCTGAGATTCTTGTTTCCATATCTGCCGCCGTGATAATTTCATTCGTGAAATTGGCTTTCTCTGTAGCTGACAATGCCTGTAACAATTGATTTTCTCTCATGATCGCGCCGGTAATGTTGCAGGATTCAGGAAGACCAGCTTGATTCTTTGAGATCTGAATGTGATATTTGTCTGCTGTTTTTGTAACCAATTCGATGAATGCGGCTATGTTCCTGTTTTCGGTTCTGTTGCTGTTGATTTCGTCACGTATCGCCTTGATTTCTGTGGAATAATCCATATTGAAAATAGGCTGCATTTCAGGGCCCACAAGCATGTATCTCGAAAGGTCACGACTTAATGATTCTATCATGTTCTTGTTGTCTAGGACCGCTTCCCGAAGCGGTTGGAAAAGGATTACTGAGCTTTCAAGTTCCATGATCTACCGCCTCATTCCCCAGCCTGTTTGAAGTCTCCACTTTTTGTTTGTTTTTTCAAGATCTGCTTTTTGAATGATACTGGTTGCTCCTTTCAATTGCTGCAATGTCGGATTTGACCGCATGAACTCATTGGCAAGATGTTCTGGCACTGCCTGACGATATCGAATTTCAGCATCTTTGTATTCCTGGTTGGCTTCCGATACTCTCGCCTGCCCCTCCGGGCTGAGTGGAATAGCCTGTTTGAAGTCGAATGTTTCCATAGAAGGAAGGGCGGAAGTGACTATATTACTGCCTATCGCTTTTTGCCATTTCCGATTTATCTTATCATATTCGGTATCGGTTGGCTTTGCGGATGTGATCATATCCCGACTGGGTGATTTCGATTTTCTCCCTGTTGCCTTTTGCCATCGGGAATTAATATCAGCGAGATTGTTCTGTGCTGGCTGCGCTGGTTTTGATGATCTGATCATCGTTTTCTGCACAATTTCCGCTATTCGTTTTTCGGACAATCTGCCATTTGAGTAATCTGGTTGTGGTTTCAAACTTCTTATAATATTTTGTTCTGTCATTCTATTGCTCCTTCAAATTTCGTATTTCTTTCATTTTCTTCTTTTTCAGTTGTTCCGGATCCGTTCCAGGTTTGTATATTACTACGTGGTTTTGTACTTCCTCTATTGTTTTCGGGATATCGTCGATGATAAAAATAGCATGAGGATACTTTGCTTTGAGCGCTTCCAGTTCCTCCGGTTCGCACACAATCGCGCCAGGATCCTGTGGCTTGCCTGTAACCTCCAGGCCCTCGACTCTCTTGACCAGCCGCGAAGGTGTCACGGTTTCGCCTTCTTTGATTCTTCCAGGGCTGCTATCCTGGCTTCAAGCAGTTCAAGTGAACAATCCCTACACACCTCATTCATGGTCTTGAGACCTGAGATGAGATTGTTATATATTTTTGCCCGGTCAGAGGGTGTAAGGTCACTATCCAAAACCTCATTGTTCAAATGACTCAGAAGTTTTGAGATATAGCTTTTTCTTGCCCCGTATTCTTCCAGCTTCATAGAATACTTTTTTTCTTGGAGAATCTTTTTCATGTGGTTTCAGTTCCTCTATTCATTAAGTTTGAATTGTCAGGGTATAAAGAAAAGTTGGTTTTTGAGGGATATTTGATAAGTTTCAAAACTTGCAGCTGTGAAAAAGGCTGTTTTTGACTCGTTTTTGCTCATATTCTCCCCGGTACAATGAACCAAAAAAGCTGTGTTCGGTTATCGTGACAGTGTTTTTTTCACGGTGTCGCGTCTGTTATCGATTCAGTTTAAAAACATGGCCGTTTTACTGTCGTTTACTGTCATGTTATCGGACCTTTTCGGACATATTATTGAAGTACTTTTTTCGGTGTTTTATCGTCCTTTTATTCGTGCTTATACAAAGTTAAAATCATTTCTTCATGCCCCCGGTTTTCATCGGTTCGATCATCGAAAGAACTGCTTTGAAAGGATCCTTGGTTTGTTTGAGCTTTGCAGGATCCGGCTTGAATCCCGTTACGTGAATTGTGTGGCAGGGGGTTTTCATGAGGTCAATTCCTTCCTTGAAAGGTGTACACGTTTCTATCAAAAGTATACATGTTTGATAAAAAACATATACCAGTAACCCCATAAATCAAAGGTGTACATGTATATACATGTACACCTTTGCCCTTTCTAAGCATTATACTACCTTGAAAATATGATCCTTTATTTCATAAACTTCTCCAGAATTTTTTAGTTGATGAAGTGTATCTGATAACTGATCAGATGTTATATTGAGAGAAGCGACCTTTGTAAGAATGTCGGTGAAGTGAACACCATCTCCATTATGCCCCATATCTCGTATTGAACCTATTATGAACTTATTTCGTTCCACCTGACTCGAATTATAGCCATATAGAATACGAGGATCAATCTTTCCTGTTGTTGGATCTTCAATGGCCTTTTGGCTTGCTATATGAAGTGCAATGGCTTGTTCCACATCTTCGATAGTGCAAGCATCTGATAGTCTGAGTTTTGTTATTGATTTTGTTATTCTGGCAATAGCGTTGTAATCTCTTGGACCGCCCCTGTGTTTCTTTCGAATATCCGCAACATAATATTCATTGATCCTGAGAATCACTTCATCAGATAATATTGGCTGAAAGCTTTTAGCGAATGCTAAATATTTCCGCATTGTTTCTATGGGTATTGTTCCTTTGATATCTCCCTGGTTCGTACAAAGTGCTTTCCACCGTTTACCCATATGTTCAGCAAGTTTTGTATCTCTTTTTTCTTCTACAACATCCTTGATCTTGAAGATTAGATCGAACCGGGAAAGGGTGTCTGCTGGAATATTGATTTGTTCGTCTTCATCCAGGTCTTTATCAAAACAAATGAGTTTGGGGTTCAAGATTGCTATTACTGGACATCGTGAATTAAATGTTTGATTGATCCCACCCTTATTGACCGGGAAACACCCCGATTCTAATGCAGTATTCAATCTCTGGATATCTTCAGGTTCAAACTTATCCAATTCATCAATTATCATGAGTCCCCGGTCTGCCAATACCAATGCACCGGCCTGTGCAACATAGCCCCCGCCACCCATATCATCCTTAACGGCTGCAACAGTCAACCCCACACCAGAAGCACCTTTACCAGCTGCATACTGGGCGCGCGGAACTAATAACCGCAGACTTTCAACCAAGATGGTCTTTGCAGTTCCAGGATCTCCAACAATTGCAATATGCGCATATTCTCGAAGTGCTTTATTATGATTTTTTCCTCCGCTTACTGATGCAGCAAGCAGAGATAATTTTATTTCATCATATCCCATGACACCTGGAGACATCGAATCCACCAGGTCTTTAAAGATGTTTTTGTCCTCTGCAAGTTTCAGAAGATCCCGTTTATCAGCTGCACTCAATGTCAGATCTATGTCTGCTTCTTTCGGATCAATGTGAGAAGCTATAATATAATTCGTGAATAAACTTGACTTTCCTTCCCGATTGTTTTTCTGTGCCAACTTCAATGTACCATAAATATTACATTCTGCACCAAATCCAGGAACCCTTTCTATTATATCATTTCCCCTTAGGTCAATGTGAATATCCCGGAGAGTTTGACCCAGTTTCCCAAATTCATTAAGTTCCTGGACTACAATCGTTTGCTGATCTTCAAATATAGATTCTCCTTCAAGAAGACTATATGGGCCTTTCCGTTCACAGAAATCACACTCAAAAGGTTCAAGAAACCTCCCATCGGGTTGCGGCATAAAAGTAACATTGCCACACCGTTGGCACTTAAATGCCGCGTTTATTATTTTCTGATATTTAGGGGCGATCTTTGTAATTCTACCTTCAATAGCAACGAACTTGTTGATATATTCAGTTCCTATTTTTTGAATTGGAGTGAAATCATCAAATCCTTTCATGGCCACCCTTGTTGAGGCAAGGTTTACATCACCCGGGATATCAAGTTCATGGAGGGATTTCTGAAGATCCCCCAGCTCGTCTTCCGGATGCTCTAAAAATTTGTGGGAGCATTCCAGGCGGAACTTGGCAAGATCATTAAAAGTGATAACTAATGTGTGCCCTTCTAATTCGGGATCTATTATTTGATCCCAGTAATACTTTTTTAGAAAAGCGTGATATTCATCGCTCATAAACCCCCCGCCTTTAAACCGAGTAATTCCTTCAATTCAGTTGTTGTTACAGGTTCCCTATTACTACCCAGTTTTTTATTGATAGTATCGATGTTGATTTTCAATATTGATTCAAAATTCCTTTCCCGGATAGATCCTTTCAAGCGAAGTAATGCATCTGCAACCAGTTCGTCCCTGGTATTGTTTGTTATCTGCTGTTTTGCCACTTCTGCTTGTAATTCGAGTTTATGCGCGCGAATAGATTTTAGTTCAAATTCTGCCTTGAGTTCTTCCTGTTCTATTTTGACAAGCTCGATCTCATAAGACCCCACCTGAGACGTTGCCCATTCCCGGAATAATTCACCTGTGGATTTACCTGTTTTTTTTCCGAGTTCGTCAACTGCTATCTTCAAACTCAGGGGTAATTTTAAATGAATACTAACAGTGGGATCCCCCGGATGTGATAATGTGCGGTTTCCCATGTTCACGCCTCCGCACTGCACGCGCCCCGCTGATCGCAGCCATTACATGAATGGTTATAAGGAAAATGCCCAAAACATTGCCTAAATACGAAAGATATATCATCCCGTAACGCATTTGATGTCTCAGTAATTCCGGCATTTGAGATATCCCGGTTGGCTCCGGGATTTCCTTTTATCATTTTTTCAACCCCAGCGCGCCCCTCAACACATCATTAATAAACGGACTCCGCAAATTTCTTTGTCTCATTTCTTCAAGAGCCTCGAATATTTCAGGCTCAAACGCGATACATTTAGTTATTCTATTTTTGCTCATTGTTGTCTCCTTCTCATCATGCAAGAAGCAAATGCCATGCTAAACTTTATATCCGAAAAAAGCAGATTATACAATTGTTCGTAGTCGAGTATAATTTACTCTATCGGTTTGGGCTTGTCGGTTACGCTTAATAACCGCCTGGCCTTTCCTTCTTACTGTTTTATCATATTACTATATTATTAGGTGAGTACTTAAAGAAAAGTTGGTTTTCTTTAAGTTTCTTGATTTTTTGTTGCCTTCTTCTCTACTCTGTCCAGGTGTTCGTTAATAGATACCTCGATCTCAGCGGTTAACTTCCCCCAAACTTTCCCTTTATGTTCTAACGCCAGATAGTTTCTAAGCCGTTCCAGTGTCGTATCTCCTATTTTTACGTTGCCCATATTATACTATTCACACGTTCATTTAATATATACTTTGCTATTATCCTATAAAGTACTAAAGTAGTAAAGTATATATGCCATTAAGTCATATATAGTGTGTAGGTAAAAAGGCGTTCCCGCGTGCTACTAACACCGGGAACATGGCCGTACCTAATACGGAGGTAAAGCAAATATGGTAAACGACACAAAGAATCAAAAAACTATCGAAAGCCTACGGAAACAACTGCACAACGTGGGAAGTTGCCCGCCTGCAATAGATCCCTTTTCCAGGGGAGGCGCCCGGGAGTGGAGCCAGTGGACCGAAACATGCAGAGATATTGAAAGCGAATTGAGAGCAGCTGGGGAGGTTTTTTAATGCCTTCTTTTTTTCCATGTGATGAAGATACACGGGCGCGCCAATTTGAAGCCTGGGATTGGAACAGCCAGCAGCGCCAGAGAGCAGAGGATTATAGACGGGAGCACCAATGAAAACGGTTGATGTACTCCTTACCGTTAAGATCTCGGAGGAGTTTTATGCTGAGCTCCTGGATGAACTGGAAAAGAATGGCAGCATCTCACTTTGGTATGAGCACAACGACCCCAAGGATCTTAAGGGTACAACGTGCCTGGGAGAACTCAAAGCGCAAAAAACGGATAAGCCATGAGTATGAGTTTACTTGAGTTCCTGGGGCACCTCGAAGAGAGATATGGAAAAGATATGGCTGCAAATATAGAGCTGGCCGTTGATGGTCTGCTATTCCGGGAGCCGATGTGTGTGGTGTCGCGCTATACGAAACTCCCCATATCTGCCCTCATGAGATTGAAAAGGGACCTACGGACGGATAACGACTTAGATTATTTTTCATTTTAATATTAGAGAGTGATTTATATGAGTGACAAAAGCGCAGGGCAGGAATTCAGAAGAGCAGATCAACAATTTAAAGATAATAAAAAGCGTCTTTTAGAATTGCAGATACCAGAAGTAAACAAACATCTATCAATAGAGTTTTTAGAAAGTTGTCAAACTGGTATGTTTATGGCGAAGATCGGAAAGGATAGAGCCATTATAACGCTTCGGGCATTAGTACATCTTAATAAAATTTTACCAGATGGGCGGATATGGCACGATGTGACAAAAGCTGATATTAAAAGTATTTTATTGAAGGTTGAAGAGGGGGATATTTGGGGTGAGTGGGGGAAATATGTTAATCTTAGCGTACTCCGGAAGTTCATGACTTGGTTGAGATCTGAGTATTCATATCCCGCTGGTTATCCAGATAGGGAACGGTTAATAGGATTACTCCCTTTGATGGATCACGCGCCAGAGTGCAAATATCACATGCCGCGACCAAACAAATTAAAAAACATCAACGAGATCCCAACAAAGGATGAGATAAATTATCTGCTGGCTGCCACTGATTCATATACAAATAAAACCAAAGGCATCCGGGATAGGGCTTTTCTTTCTGTTTTGGCTGAGGTCGGGATGAGGATATCCGGGCTTGGTACATTGCGGATTAAAGACGTTTCCCTGGATCAGATCGGGGCTTTATTGAGCATTCATGATAAAACCATGACGGGCGAGCCGGTCAGGATTATTAAAGCGGCCCCATATTTGATAACCTGGATGAATATACACCCTAAGCGCAATGATCCAGAGGCGCCTTTGTGGGTCAATATTCAAGCCAGCCGAGGTTACGAATCCATGAATTATGCAGGGATGCAAAAAGCTCTTAAAACAGCAGTAATAACCCACAACGCATATGCTGAATCAAAAGGGCTGCCGAAGATTACAAGAAGGATCCACTTTCACGCGTTCAGATACTATGCACAAACCAGGGACACGCTCGGAGGAATGCCAGTCGGTATCATGTGCAAGCAACGGGGGTGGAGCCCTACAAGCAAGCAGCCACAGCGATACGCCAGGATTAGCAGCGCACAGGTAGATGAGTGGCTGGTTGCGCATCAATGAAGGCCGGGTATTTCCCAGGCAAATAATATAAGACGAAATGACACCCATGGAAGAACGGAAAAAACAATCATCGATGGAAGCTTTGAATGAAAAAAATTGGTTTCAGTACTTCTCACTTATCAAAAGAGCCTACCGACTTGACGCTTTCATTAACATCATAGATGAATTTGAGAATCCAAAAGAGTATTGGGAAGTTTTAGGAGACCTATGGATCGATTCAGAAAACATAGGGGAGGATAAGAAATTATGGAAATTTTGTCTTACAACAGGACCCGAAAAAGACAAAGAGTTTTTTATGTCTGAAGAGGACAGAGATGTATTTAGAAAACTCCCTGAAACATTCAAAGTTTATCGCGGATATGTCCCCCGAAAAAACAAGACCGGTTTATCTTTTACCCTGAGCAAAGACAAAGCGGATTGGTTTGCAAACCGTTACAAATTGCTTTTCAATAAAGGAGAGGTTTTAGAAAGAACCGTGAAGCATATGAGCTCTTATGATTCTACTTTTGAATAGACAATATACACGGGATAATAGAATTTAGGCCTAATTTTTAAGATTATCTCTTTGATTATGCGGTCAAAAGTCTAAGATCTGTTTGATGCTACAAATTTACAATATAATTGTAGTATTGTCCCCACTCTCCTTACCCCGGACCTTAACCTCTCACCGGCTACCTAATATCGCGCTATCTATCTCCCTTAATAAATTTTTTCATATCCGATGAATCCCCCAACATGCTTTGCCAGGTATATTGCATCCACAAGGGTCAATTTACCATCACCATTTATATCGCCATCTGCATAAATTGTCTCATATCCAATAAAGCCCCCAACATGCTTTGCCAAGTATATTGCATCCACAAGCGTCAATTGGCCATTACCATTTATATCTCCAGTTTTAAGTTGTGGTGTACTCCAGAAATCCGCATAAATAGGGTAATGGTCTGAAACTGCAGTTGTGTTCTCATAAGTTAGGTTGTAAACTGTATCAAATCTGAATACCCCAGAATCCCCTGTAAAATCATTCTTTGCAGGCGTTGTGATTATAATCCTGTCATATGTGCATATAGTTGATTTTGTAGTTGTATCAACGCTATTATTTATGATCCAGAAATACTCAATACTCCTGAGAGGTGACTGACTGTTCTCATCAAAATAGTCACAATCCGCGTTAAGGTCACCCATTATAATAAAATCGTCTTCACCTTGATATCTCTGTTTTGCATCATCAACGACTACGGGTAGATCGTTTATTTCCTGCGTTGCATTCTCTGGTTTTGTATGAATAGTTATTGAAATAAAATCCAAACTGCCATTTTTGGCTTTGAAATTAGCAACAAATGGTTCTCTTTCAAACAAATCTTCTGAATCAGGAAAAACATATGGATTTCCGATTAGTTCTATTTTTTGTGTATTATAAAAATAAGCATACTGCTCTTTGCTAGTAGTCCGGCCCAAGCGTTCGCTTACAACATAGTCATACTGTGGGCTTCCCATAGAATTTACTGAATTATTCAGTGATGGTAATGCAGTCTGCGATTGGTCCCTGATTTCTTCGATAGCTATAACATCATAATTTCTTATGATCTTTGAAAGTATATTCATGACTTCAGGATTGCTCGCTTTTGTTGGGCCAAACATCTGCAAGTTGAAAGCACCCAATTTAATTGATCCTTCTATTCCTGCCGATGCAACACTAACAAATAATAGTATTAATAGTATTCCCACAATTATATTGAGAGCATGCCCTCTCCAGAAATTATTTGATTCCATATTTACCACACGATGATTGTTTTTTCCTATTTACTACAGGAAAGCTTATTAAATCATCCGAATAACTGCTCATATTGCATTTATGAAGACAATTATATGAGTTATGGGCAAAAGTATAGAATATTGCTTCTAGATCTTGTTTTCAGCTAGCTATCTCGTGAAAAGTGCATATAAACGTTATTTTATGCAGTTTACTTTCACTAAAGCATAATGCAGTAAGTATGTTTTCAATCTGAGTGTTAATTATCCTCCCTTTTTGATTTGAGCAGGGAATGCGCAGATAAAAAAGGCTCATTCAGTTCTGTTAATTTCTTCATATCCTCCCATGAGCTTTTTAAGCAGGCTTTCTAATTGCTTGCCCCTGCTGATAACTATTTTATCATCCTGGAGAGCGGCTTTAATTTCCTGGACTGCCTCAGAAGATCCCACGAAGAACAGACGCCAGTGTTTGTTTTCACAGTTCTGGCGTTTTTGCATTAAATTTTTTATGTCATTGTGTCCGGAGCTCTGCCACTCTAAGGCACATGGTCCGTCCTGGAATTGTGCAATAATATCCGCATCATCGTAGTGGTTCACTTGACAAGAGATTCCGCGCTCAATCAGCCAGGAGGCCAAATATGTGACGCTTAAGAAGTGTTCCGGGTTCTGGTTGCCTATCATCCCGTTCTGTAGGAGCTCATCTTTAACGTATGCGTAAACTTTCCCCTGTCCTATCGGCCTCTGTTGCCAAATTGCTGTCCTTCCTTTCCTGAGCTCTGTTAGATCTCCGGTTACCTGGTCCGCAAATACAACTCCCTGATCTTTTGCGAATGATTCCAGAGCAGGATTAACAAAAGAATAAGCTGTTAGCTGCTCTTGTTTCCCGAATAATATTTTAGCTTCAAGTTCTGAGGGGATGCGCTGCAAATGGTAGGTAGTCGCGTAAGGATAACCAACAGATACGCAGGCCTGCCCAGGCTTAGAACAATTTACCAAAAATGTTTCATCGCTCTTTGTGAACTTGAAGAATTTAACCACATCATCCACAGATTTGCCAATATTCAGGCCGTAAACCTCAGATATGAAGATATTTGCTTTCAGTTCGGGACCTATAGAGGCAAGATCTGCAAGCTGCTGGCTGCCGACTATCACGCGAACGCCATAAGATCCCGCTTGTTTTAACATTCTTGAAAATTCAGTTTGTAGATGAGGGTTTCTTAAAAATATTCCTGCCTCGTCTATCATTATTGTGGTTTTTGTTTTTGATTTTGAATTAAACCTCAGTTTCAGGACCTCAGTAAGAAGATAATTTGCAGCCTCTTGAGCTCCCGGAGGGACCGCCGACAAATCAATAACAGTATATTGCTTTGTTAAGTTTACATTTGTCGGATTGCTTAACCATAAGAGGGTATTTTTAAAGCTGGTTGTCCTGGTATAGACCGCTTCAATCGTTGAGTTTTTATTATCGCTTACAAAATCCTTTTTCCACATATCATGAAGTTCTGATAATGTTGGCTGGATCTCCCGGCGCCAGGTCTTAGGATCGCTTGGATCAAAACCATGACGCGCATAAAGATTAAGGACCGTATCGCCGATATAAGACATCTGCCTGTCTGTCCTGTCGCCTCCTGTCAGCAGATTGATAAAGAATTTCACAAAATCTAAATGTTCATAGAATTTCGTTAAAGGATCAAACAAAACAGTCTCATTATAGAGGATCTCAAGCGGATTGATATTATAATGGCAAGTTCCGTCCGGCTGCCTTCCTATATTGATAATCTGGCTCCGGTCCTTGAAATATTCAGCAACGGCAAGATAATTTGTGTTATTGTCCGGCTTGTTTGTTGTATAAATGCAGTCCTCGCCGTTTAAGATTGTTCTTACCCCTGTCAGGCTCATAGCTGTTGTTTTGCCTGATCTTGTGGGACCTATCATTAGTGTATGCGAGGCGCCCAGGCGTGACAGGTCTATAACTATTTCCTGGTTGGTCACGCAGTCATTACCGAAATAAAGCCCATTCTCAGAGGTTATATTATTGGGACCCTGGACTATTGGCACAATCCGGCTTAATGCGCTGGCTGGCAGCCAGATGGCCGTATTATCGTTGTAATAGGGGAAGAACTGCGTACTTTTGATAGTATCTAAAATTTTATTTGTTGGGATCTGATTTGAGATATTATTGGCGTTCAAGATCGCTGATATTTTGCTTATCCCTGCTGCCATCTGTTCGTATGAAGGAGAGAAAACCGTTATAGTAATATTCGAATCAAAGAGGTTTTCCGTTCCGTCTTTGACTTGTGCGTATAAGGTCTTAAGATCTTCAATATCAAGGCCCAGGTCATACTGTGAGGTCTTGCTCGCTTCGAGTGCTGCATCGTTCTTTAATAGCTTCGAAATTGACGTTTTAAGCCGTGATAACGCCATGCTTGAGGCAATTGGATAGATAGAATAATCAATCCGGATTACATGTTCCGAACTTGCAGAGATCCTATAAAGTTGTTCCAGGATAACCGGGGAAATAGTCGGGGGAAATCCTGCCACGCCCCCCACCGGGACACCGGCAGATAAACAGCCGACATACTCCCGATGATTGACCAGGACATAATCAGGATATTCTATAACTGAACCCTGCATGATCTGCCTTATCGTTTCATTCCAAACCGCTTTATCTCCGAATATAGCAGGAGTTTTATTATGGGTCCCTTCCTGGCTTGTTCCCTCAAGAGCGTAATTTTTGTATATGGTCGCTTGATTTGTAAGGACCGTTGCTATTGTATTTGAGGCCTGCAATCTATCCAGGAGGCCGGGAAGTAATGTATTCAAATATGTTGAGATCTGTTTTTCGTTACTTTCAACTGAAATAAAAATCTTAATATCCCACTGAGGCGCCTTTTCTGCCTTGCTGCTCATATCATATAGGGAATATAATAAAGCCTTATCCGTGTGTGTTTTTGCTTTGGATATCTGGTTTGTTACCATAGCCTCAACAGGATTGACATAAGGAATATGAGAGCTCACGCGGATCTTTAATAATGTTTTTTCCTGGAGGGATTTGAGAAAACCTGTAATTTTCATTATCTGCTGTGGTAGGTCCTCGTTATCTATCGGTTTTGTCTGGCAGTCAATAATAAGGCCGTATCTGTTCCCGCCGAAATCAATGATACCATTATCCATTATTCGCTTAGGATTGTAAGGGTAGAGTTTATTAAGTTGCTTTATAGGGCTTGCCGTTGCTGAATATATATTTTGTTTTCTGAGCTTCCGGATCTGATAATATAACTTTGCTTTTGAGGCAAGATATTTCTCATTTGTCCAGGCGAATTTATAGAACATTCCCCAGATAAGCAGAGGACCGAGGATATTAAGCGCCATGCCTGGCCATCCGGGCAGAGCTCCTATAATCATGGTCGTAAAAACGATACACGCAAAGGCCGTTGCTACTTGATGCCAGCTCGCTTCTAAAAAATATATTCGTACTTTATCTGTAATGTATTTCGGAGACAGCGGGATAATTATTTTTGTTTCGTTCATAAGATCACCTGAATTTTACATATTTAACGGGACTGTGGAAAAAGATAAAAATCACCGGGTAGAGAATACACGCTAGTTCAAACAGCAGAGCCAGTAGGAGCACAACAAAATACGGCGCAAATTGCAAGCCTGATGAAAAGACATTTTGCCCCGCGGCTTGAAATCCTGGCAAATCATGGGCGATCCCGAAGCCACCCAGGAAGATAAGAACCACGACAAACCGTGAAAACAGCATAAGGAGGCCATAATTTATGAGAAGTTTCCCATAGCTGGCAGTGATAGGAATAAACCGGGCTACGAGCACGAATAAAAACCAGCCTGCAATCAATCCAACAATCAGATAACGAATATAAAAAAACAGTATATTGATTATTCGCATGATACCTAACACTGTATAACCAATAGCGTTATCAGTGGTTGGGGGTGTGAAATCCATTATTTCAAGAAATGCACTTTTAGAAAGTAGATATTCAAGAGAGAAAAACCATTTAAAACTATAAAGATAAAAAGCCCATACAAGAGGCGCTATTAATGCAATTGTGATATAGGTATTTCTCCAGGAAGATCCACCCATGCCAAAACCCTTTGCGGGCATTGCCTCCTCTTTCATTAACAAGATCCCGCCGACAAGTAAGAATATAACATAAAAAATAACATACCATGCAGCTGTGAAATTCTTTTCTTTTTGCACAAACGAATTACTCAAAAAATCATTGGGCTGTATCATGAAATTAGTCATTACGGTCTCTGATTCTGTGGTATTCAATCCCATGCTATCATAAAATTGGTTTGTGACTGAATACAGGATTTGATTGAAACCTTGAGTGAATCCATCCGCTAAAGAGGATACGATACCGACCTCAGCCGATGCCGTCCCGGTAAGTACCAGGATTAAGGAGACTACTAAGATACTTCTATAAAACTGACCTGCCCATAACATATAAACCTCCAAAGAAAACAAGGACCATATAGATTAAGCCAAAAACCCCGCTCTTGATATTGGTTTCAGGCATCTGTATTTTTGTTATATTCGCTCTTGCGTCTAATTTACCGTAAGCTGTGAAAAATTCTATACTGCTGAGATTTGAGTTAAGGATAAATTCATTATTCAGCTTTGAAATATCGCGCCCGGACTGCTCATAATGATCTGTTAATGTGAGATTAAGATAAGAGATATTTTTTGCAGTATAAGCGACCTGGCCAGCCCTTAAATACTGCTTTATAGACCCGTTGTTCGTAGTAATGTTTATTGCAGTAATGCCAGGAGAGAGGTTAAAATTAAGAACTTGAGGCTTATAGACGTTGCCGTTATAGATCTTCAAAGTCACTGACTGATTACCAGGGGGGATAAAACGCTCCGGAGCTTCCTCTGTATCATAGAAATCTGCTTCTTCCGTATGATGAATTGTCTGGCAAGAACTTCCATAGCAATAGATCATAGTCCATTTCATGACCGTATGCAATTGCACCACGGTCATATTATTGTTTATCGTTGTTGTAATGCTTGGGGTTATCGAATTTACTGAGCAGGACCCATAATTGCAATCAAGAATTGACCGAGTCCCGTATTGGATTATTGCTTCCTTTGCAGGATCTCCAAAAGTGTAATTTATCCCATCTTCCCTGGTCAAATTGTGATATCCAACGATATCGATCCATGCCTGGAGGTTCCCGCTCCCCTGTTGCCATTCTATCGTAGGGTTTCCGGGAGCCTCTGGGAGCTCGAAAACAGTATTAGCGTATTTTGTATTAAACAGGTCCTTAAGATCCTGCGATATATCACCTCTTGCAGCTGGGGCCATAATCAAAATGATCCCTAAAACCAGCCGAAGAACGCCATACCAATTTTTATAAATAATACAATCGCCACCAGTCCTATGAGGACGTTTAATATCTTTGTCTGGCCTCCGCTCTTTTCTTGAGGGTTCCCCATGTTTCCCGAATTGCTCATTATCTGAACACCTGCAATACCTGAAAACAAGATGAAGGCCAAAGGATC
>Ga0209429_10001159_pt1 | contig 16835 bp, 13 predicted proteins | sample BarGraNGADG00212_3_FD_184493 | JGI IMG/M metagenome (GOLD analysis project Ga0209429, IMG submission 184493) | Arctic peat soil microbial communities from Barrow, Alaska - Barrow Graham LP Ref core NGADG0004-212 (SPAdes) (version 2) | ecosystem: Environmental > Terrestrial > Soil > Wetlands >... | reverse complement strand
ATTAACCACGGGATGCGGACAGCCCGCCCCCTGCCCGGCCGGGAAGGTGAACGCCTCCTGGGTCAGGCGTTCCAGTTGCGGACCGTTGATCCGCGCGGCGCCGTGTTTCTCGAGCGCCGCCATGAACGCATCGGCGACTCGTTCGAGCACAAACACTTCCTTCTCGCCAATGCAGAGCAGGTTGTTGTCGTAAGCCGCGCCAAAAACCACGCAGGTCGCGGCGCGCTCGAGGTCGGCCGTTTCATCCACCAACACGGGCGGATTGCCGGGACCGGCGCAGACCGCGCGTTTGCCGGTCTTCATCGCCGCGGCCACCACGCCGGGGCCGCCGGTCACACATAGCAGGCGGACGTGTTCGCTCTGGGCGATGCCCTGGAACGATTCGATCGTCGGCTGTTCGATGATGCAGGCGAGGTTCTCTATGCCCAGTTCGCGATAAATCGCCTCGTTGAAGATGCGGGCCGCCAGCGTCGCGCATTTGGCCGCGCCGGGATGCGGATTGAACACGGCCGCGTTGCCAGCCGCCGCCATGGTGATGATATTACACGCCATGGTCGGTATGGAGTGCGTCGAGGGCGTTACGGCGCCAATGACCCCGAACGGGGCGTATTCTTCCAGCGTGATGCCATGATCGCCGCTCATGGCCGCCGGATTCAGGAACTCGACGCCCGGCAGGCCGCGCAGGCCCTTCAGTTTTTCGATCTTGTGATCGAGCCGGCCGATCTTGGTTTCCTCGAGCTCCAGGCGGCCCCATTCCGCCGCGTTGGTCTCGGAGAGGGTCTTGACAATTTCAATCACGCGACGCCGGCCCGCGACGCCTTTCTCCTGCAATTGACGAAAGGCGGCGGCGGCGGCTTCGCAGGCCTCTGGGGCATCCTGGAAAACCCCGAAATGGCGTTTAGCCGATCCCGAAGTCCGAGCATAGGCCGGCCCCGAAACAGGCGCGGACCCGGATAATTGACCCAAACGACCGACCACTTCCTCGACGACCTGGCGAATCAGATTCTCGTTAATTGCGTTCATATGCGTTATTCACTCATGGACATTCAGGTGTTCGCCGCCGCGCTGTAAATTTGTTTGCCCAGGACATCCACCACATCGACAATGCCGATGACGACCGCGTCCACCGGGGCCTCTTTGAGATTGGGCGCCAGGCGGGCCGAACTGCCCTGGCAAAACAACACCCATTCACCCACCCCGGCGCCCACGCTGTCCACGGCCACAATCGTGTTGGAACCGGGCTTGAATTTCGTGGGATCTTTGTCATCCACCAGTTGCGGCCGCAGGAGCAGCAGCTTGCGGCCCGCCAGATTGGCGTCCTTCTTGGTGGCCACCACCGAACCTTCAACGCGAGCGATAAACATGGCAGTTAAAAGTTAGAAGTTAGAAGTTGGGATGTTGGAGCCGAGCGCATGTGGGCTATAATATTCTATCTCCTAACTTCCATCTTCTATTTTTGCCTCACTTGGCCGCTTGCTTGGGCAGCACGGCATCCACGTCGTTGTGCGGGCGGGCGATCACATGCACGCTGGCCAATTCGCCGCCCATGGCCTTGACCGCCGCGGCGCCGGCATCCGTGGCCGCCTTGACCGCGGCCACATCGCCGACGACCACCGCCGTTACCAGGGCGTTGCCGACCTGCATCATGGGGCCGGCCAATTCAACATTCGCGGCCTTGAGCATGGCGTCGGTCCCTTCGACCAGGGCGACCAGACCGCGAGTTTCGAGTAATCCAATGGCTTGATGAGACATAAAGTTGATTAAGAGTTGAGGTTAAGGTGGTAAAAGAAAAATCAGTTGAGGTTTGTTTTCAAAAGGAACCGGCGCGCCTCGCGGGCAATGACCAGCTCTTCGTTGGTGGGAATGACCAGGATTTTCACGCGCGAATTCGGCGCGCTGATAACGGCCTCCTGGCCATGGACGACTTGGGCGTTGGCTGCGGAGTTCAGCGCCAGCCCGAGCTGATCCAGGTTGCGGCAAATCAGCTCGCGCAGCTCGGCACTGTTCTCGCCGATGCCGGCGGTGAAGACGAGGGCGTCGGCGCCGTTGAGCTCGAGGAAAAAGGCGCCCATCCAGTGGCGCGCCTGATGCACATAAACCTCGACCGCCAGCTTTGCCTGGGCGTTGCCCTGCGCCGCCTGGGCGAGGACGTCCCGCATGTCGTTGTAGCCTCCCGACAGCCCCTTGAGCCCGGACTCCTGGCATAACTGGCGTTCGGCTTCGTCGAGCGTCAGACCGGCTGCGCGCATCATGAACGGCAGGGCGAAGGAATCGAGATCACCCACGCGGTTGTTTTGGGGCAGACCCGATTGCGGGCTCAGACCCATGCTGGCGCCAATACCCACGCCATTGCGAATGCCCGCCACCGAGGAACTGCCGCCCAGATGACACGAGATCACCCGCAACGCCGGTTCGGACACCGGGCTTTGGCCGCCGTTCACATAGAGCTGGCGCGCGCGTTCGGCAACGTCCTGGCGACCCAGCAATTCAGCGGAGCGCTCGGCAATGAATTTGTGGCTGGCCCCATGAAAACCATAGCGCCGCACGCCCTTTTCATGCCAGCCCGCCGGCACCGCATAGCGGGTCGCCGCCTCGGGCGCCCATTGATAAAAAGCGGTTTCGAACAGCCCGAGCAGCGGCGTGTTCGGCATGCGCCGCGCGAACAGCCGGACGCCGTTCACGTAAGGCGGGTTATGGGCCGGCGCCACCCCGTTCAAGGCTTCCATCGCCGCCAGCACCTGGTCGTCGAACTTCACGCAGCCACTGATGCCGCGGGCTATGATGGGCTTGAAACCGACTGCCGCCAGCTCGCCTTCGTCTCGAATCCATCCTCCCTGCTTCAGCTCGCCCAGGCAGGATTCGATCGCCACCGCGTAATCCTTGACGCGCTCGAAGCCGCCGCGCGTCAGCAGCCGTTCCTGGTCGTTCGAAAAATCGAACAGCCGGTACTTCAGCGAGGTGGAACCGAGGTTGGCGACCAGGATCTTCAAGGCGATTTCAAATTTCAGATTTGAGATTTGAGATTTTCATTTATTGCTGGAGCCACTTGCCTAAAACCGCCAGGTCGTCGTGCGGCCGCGGAATCACCTGGACGCTGATCACCTGCCCGACTTGAGCGGCCGCGGCCGCGCCGGCGTCGGTGGCGGCCTTGACGGCGGCGACATCGCCCCGGAAGAAGGCGGTGACATAGCCGCTGCCGATTTTTTCCCAGCCGCTCAGCGTGACGTTAGCCGACTTGAGGGCGGCATCGCTGGCTTCGAGCAGGGCGCAAAGCCCCTTGGTTTCGATCATGCCAATTGCTTGTTGGACCATAAAAAAGAATTAAAAATAAGGGTTGAATTACTTGGAGGTTTTGGCAGCGGGTTCGATGAAGGTCTTGAGCAGATCTTCATGCGGACGGGCAATAATGTGGGAGCTGATCAACTCGCCGACCTTGCTGGCGGCCTTGCTCCCGGCGTCCACGGCGGCCTTGACGCTGCCGACGTCGCCCTTGACCAGGACGGTTATCATGCCGCCGCCGATGGGGATGGTTTTCACCACGGACACATTGGCGGCCTTGGCCATGGCATCGCAGGCCTCCACGCTGCCGACGTAGCCTTTGGTTTCGATCATGCCGATTGCTTCACTCATGGTTTTTCCTCGTTAATTTGTTTGTGAGAATAAAGTTGGAACGACGGATTAAGGTTGTTTGGACAATTCACACGCGGTTTCGGGCTGCAGGTTGCAGGCATTGCCCTCGTCCGTGTCGATATGAACTTCGAGCTTGAAGCTCTCCTGCACGCGCGCCAGCACCTGTTTCAAGGCGATGCCGCATTCACCCCCGATCTTCAGTTGCATCGCATCGCCGTTGTTCACCTCGTAAAAACGGGCATCGTCCGGGTGCAAATGCGCGTGGCGCCTGGCCCGGATAACCCCGTTGGGCATCTCGAAAAACCCAGCCGGTCCCATCAGCATGCACCCGGGTGTGCCTTCGATGTCCCCGGAAAGCCTCAACGGAATTTCAAAACCCAGGGCAATGGCGTCGGTGTACGCCAACTCGACCTGATTCATAGTGCGACAGGGACCGAGAATGCGGAGATTCGAGATCACCCGGCTGCGCGGGCCAATCAGCGTGATGACCTCCTTGGCGGCAAACTGACCTTCCTGGTAAAGTGCCTTAAGCGGGGTGAGCTTGTGCCCCTGACCGAAAAGAGCTTCAACGGCCTCCGATGTCAAATGGCAATGCCGCGCGCTCACATTGACCACCAATGGATTAGGAGCCATCGCCATGCGCGGCAACGGTTTGCCTAGTCTTTGGTAAACCGCTTGGCGCACCAACTTTTCAATAACCGCTCGGGGCGGCGCGGAAGACACTGACGCCATATAATTGCCTTTGTGAACGAAAAATCCCAAAAACCGGTCAAACTGTCAAATCTTTTCTTGCAATATCTTCCATAATCGTCCATATTTTGATCTTATGCAAGCCGAAGAACGTCAACTTCGCATTGCCGAGCACCTCCAGAAGGTTGAGTTTGCCGCTCTGGATGAACTGGCCCAGCACGTGGGTGTTTCCGTATCGACTGTGCGTCGGGATTTGACGGTTTTGGAAACCGGCGGAACGATTCGGCGCACGCATGGGGGCGCCCGTTTAATCAATCCGCGCACGGATGAATTTGTGTTTTCGGCGCGCGACACGCGTCAATTGGCGGAGAAGGAAGCCATTGGCCGGGCCTGCGCCGCACTGATCCAGCCTCACCAGAGTGTGATCGTCGATGCCGGCACCACGCCTTATCATGTCGCGCGTTACCTAGGGGATAAGAAACCTCAGATTATCACCAATTCGCTCCCGGTGGCCAACCTTTATGCCTCGGCCGGTCCGGTGGAAGTGGTGGTTTCCGGGGGTGTTATTTATCCCCGTCTAGGGGTGTTGGTGGGTCCCCTGGCGGTGGAATCGTTTTCCAAGATGCACGCCGACGTGGCCATCATGAGCGGCGGCGGGATTACGGCGGAGGGTATAACCAACTCGCATGGACTACTGATCGAGATTCAGCAAGCAATGATTCGTGCCGTGCAGAAAGTAATCTTCTGTCTCGATCATACGAAGTTTGGCCGGCAATCGGTGTCGCCGCTCTGCGGTCTGGAGGCGGTTGACGTACTGGTGACCGATAGCGCCGCGCCGATGGATTGGGTCGATCAACTGCGGGCGCGAGGGTTGGAAGTGATTATCGCGCCGGCATTCCAGGAGGAGCGATAAACCGCGGGGATCGCGCGTCGCGAAATCCCAAACCCCGTCGGGGTGGCATGTTTATAGCCAACGATGTCCATACGAATATTTCCCAGCCCCATCGGGGCGACATGTTTATAGCCAACGATGTCCACAAGAATATTTCCCAGCCCTGTAAGGGCGGCACCAGGTTGCGTTGGGCAATCCATGCCGCCCCGATGGGGCTTGGAACGATCATTGGATTGGACGGTTGCTATAAACATGGCGCTCCTACGGAGCTGGGCCTGGACCGTTTGCCATGGCCGGGTCAAATCTCCCAGGCGGCCCAACCAGTCGCTCGACCGAATGACGAGGAGCGCGGTCAGCCGCGTGTTCCAATTCGAGCGTTCTTGGCGCGCACCTTCGGTTGCGGATCCGCGGCGCCGGGAGATGATTGCGCGTTGGAACCTGCGCGAATGCGTGCTAACTACTGGCTGAGGGCGCGGAAGAACAAGTACGGGGTATTCGTGGTGCTCTGCATCCAGTAGCCCGTGCCGGTATCGGAAAGACTGGTTGCCACCGCGGTCCAGGTTTTCAGATTGGTGGAAGTCTGGATCACGTAGGTGCGGTAGGCTTGGCCCGTCACGTTAACCCGCACCTGTTTGTTCGTGTAAAGTGAGATCGACAACTGCGCCGGCTGGTTGGTCGCGGCGACCATCGGCAAATAGAGATTGTCGATATAGGCGGCATCCTCGCCGGTGCTGAAGTTCGCATCTTTCGTGTAGCGCCATTCCAAGGTATTGCGGCCCGACACGAGCTGGAACTGGTAATTGCGCCAACTGACTTCGCCCGCCCATTTTTTCAGCAACTGGCCGTTGAGATAGAATTCGAGATTGTCCCAGGCTGGTTCGGAACTGACACGCAAGTCAAAGGAACCGGTGCCTTCGACTGTATTGGTGGTCAGGATAAGCGAACTGTGCTGGTTGTTTCCAATGGCGCCGGACCGGGCGGCGAACCGGCCGTTCGAGACATTGCTGGAAACGATCAGCCAAGGCGCATCACCCGCAAAAGACCACGGCAGCTTGTCGAATTTACCCGACTCGAAGGTATCGGTATAGTTCTTCACCCGGAACTGGGCCGTCAGTGTCATCGGGCTCGACAGGGTAAGGTTCAACGGGTTTGCCGTGGAACTGACGCTGCCAGTCCATTTCACGAATTCATAATCCATGTCCGGCATCGCCACTAGCACCAGGTTCGTATTAGCCAAGTAAGCGCCCGATGCGGGAGTCACCGAACCGCCCAATGGAGCGGTGATGCTGAGGTTGAAAAAGTCATCGGTAGGCGTGAAATTGAATGCCAATTTGATGATCCCCGATTGGCCTCCGAACCCGTCCACGGCCACGTAATACACTCCATCTTTCTTCACCGACGCGTTCACAACGCTGTAAAGGCTTCCGGGGAACGCGTCGTCGTTGCTGATAATCGTCGTGAGGTTGGTCACACTATCGCCGGTGTAAAGGCCCAGCAAAGTGTCGAAATCAGATCCCTGGGTGCTTACATGCAGCGTTCCATTGGCCGGCGCCTTCCAGGAATACCAGATGGAGTGGCCGCCTTCATTGAGTCCGTGCAAGGGCTCGCCCGGCTCCTTGGTGGCTCGACCGTTGAGGGCGATGTCCGATCCACTGCTGCCGGTCAGGCGGATGGCACTGGTGAAAACATCGTTGGTCGGATTCACATACGAAAGGGTGAGGGTGCTAACCACGCCGGTGTTACCCGCAATATCGACGGCATAAGCCTGAAGTAGATTTATCCCATTGGTCCCGGGAGTCAGCGTGACATTGCCAGACCAGCTATCGGTGCCGGTCATCTTGGTGGGCGTTGCGCTGTTCACTGTGACGAAGACCTGGCTGAGACCGGAGGCATCGGCATTGGGGTCGTAGGCGGTGCCGCTGATCCGAACGAGATTCGTAGTGAATAATTTGCCATCCGCGGGGCTGGTGAGGGTAACGACGGGGCCGTTGGTGTCAGGGTAGCCACCGGGCACAATGCGCAAGCGAAGGTTGCCCACCTCGTTCGAGGTAGCGCCCGCAACCGCGATATAATAGGTCGTGCCCAAGGTGGCGGTGAAATTAACGTGCGCTTTCAGATTGTTCGTCGTATCCTGCGCGGCGCCCGCCACCGGCACCAAAGCGGCTACGTTGGTGGTGAGCCCCGAATAAACCCCGAGCACGTCATTAAAGGAACTGCCGGCGGTATCGATCAGCACATTACCGTTGGTGGAAGCCGACCAAATCCACCAAACCGAGGCATCGACCGTTAGAATGCCGCCATGCTGGGGTTCTGAAGCTTCGAGCGAGGCGTAATTATTCGTGCCGGTCACGACGACGGGGCCGGGAGAACCGATTTTGGTGGCTTTGGCCAGTTTGTCGTTTATCGGACGCGGAACGATTTTATAGGCGACCTGGTTGGTGACCAGGACGGTGACGAGGTTGGTAATATCGGCGGTATTCCCGTTGGTCATGGTCAAGTCATCGGCTGAAATCACCACTTGAAACGTGAGATTGGTGACAGCGGGCACCAGCGGAGTGATCCAATTGCCGGTGAACACTCCATCATCGGCGGTTGGGTCGGGGGGAGAACCCTTGTCCGCGAGGGTGACGGCTGAGGCGCCGCCGGTGGCGGTGATTTTGAGGTTGCCGAAGAGATTGGTAAAATTGGCCCAATCGGCTAGGGTGGCCGAAACCACATTGGTGGTGCCTTCCACCATGATCTGTCCGTCCGCCGGCGCAATCGCGAAGGAGAAAGTGTTGGTGCTAAGATTGGTGGTGGTCTGCCCGCACAAAGACAGGGCTGCCAGCCACACGCTCAAACCGATCCAGCTAATACGCATTTTTGCCATAAACAAAGCCAAAAAAATCTTCACCATCAAAAATTCATGAACCTAAAAACGCAGGCGACGAGCAACGCGGCTCAGGCCTCCTGATCCCGCGCCTGTAAATCGCCGGAGCGTGGAAAACCGATGAGCCCGATCCGCCGGGTTAGGGAACCCGGCCTACAAGATTCCCGTTATTTGCAGGCCCGGTGCCCCCACCGGGCGACTCGCCGGTTCAAGGACTGTACTGCACCCGGTAAAAACGCTTAGTCGTACCGGACGACACCCCATCCTTAACGGTAACCATGCGATTGGTTGTGGCACTGTTGGTGTAGTTCAACAAGAACTGCCAGTTGATTGCGGTCAAATTGGTGGTGTAATCCACCCGGTAAACCGTTTGAGCGGCAGCCTTCCAGGAGAGCAAAACGGTTTTGGATGGATGGTTGGTGATTTGCGTGCCGACAAAGACGTTGCCATCAAAGGGGAAGACATCCAGTGCGTTGACGACGCCGTCCGCGTCCGAATCGAGCACGGAGCTTGAGCGCAGGGCCTGGCTGACCGCGATCGTCTGCCCGGTGCGCAGCAACACGTTGGTGGAACTGGTGAAACCCGCGTAATGGGCCACCCAGCGCAACCGGCCGCCGCATTGGCCATCCAACTGTTCCACCGGCAGATTGGCGGCCGCAAAGTAAACAACCATTTTTGCGTCGATCTCCAACGAGGCGGCGACATTGGTGGCGGTATTTTGCAGATCCAAATAGTCAACGTACAAGGCATTATTCGCGCCGGCGCCGTTGAAGGCGAAGAGGCTGGACGTATTGCCGTTGAGAACCAAGTGGCCGATGGCCGCATTGTTGGAGTAGCCGGCGGCGATGGCACCGCGATTCTCACCCGCCCAGGTGTGGGACACGCGCACAAATTTCGGCGCTGTTGATATTATTTGGGTGCCCAAAAGATCGCCCGTGGGCGGTTTAGTTAACAGGGTAAATCCATTCGCGCAACTCCACACGCTGTTAGCCCCCTCGCCGCCATCCGAAAGCCGGCTGCTGACTTGCACCTGGATTTGGTTGGCGGTCAGCGTACAATTCCGGACTTTGAGATCCTGAGCCGTCAGACGGATAGCCCCCGAAGCGGATATCTGCCCATCGTCGAGTTTGCCCACGTCCGTGGCAATTTGAACATCCCCATCGCTGGCGGTAAGGGTCCCGCTATTCTCAATGGAATGGGTCGCCACTTCAATCCCGGAAGCGCTGACGGTGCCGCGGTTGACGACATTCGCATAAGACTGCGAGCGATCCGTGCCGAGTCTGACCATGTCAGCCACACTGACATATCCCAGGTTGGTAAAATTGTTTAACCGGGGCAGCACGGAAACATCCAGATCGGTCAAACCCGGGCCCGAAATTTGTTTATCGATGCGCAAGCCATCGGCATCGACCAAAAGCCGCTTCGTCACCAGGAGATTATCCGCCAACACCACGTTCGGCGCATGAGTAAGCAAATCATAGACTCCCACCTGCTGACTGCCCTGGAAGGTATGATCCACCAGCATGATATGGTATTTCGTGCTGATGGAGTTCGTCCCGGTGGCATCCATCACACTATTCGTCCACAAAACACTGTACACCGAAATAGAACCCGAGACGCGTTTCACGGAATCGACCACCAGATTGGAGACGACCAAGGTGTTGGGCGCGCTCAAATCCAGGCGGATGTAAGGCGAATCGATGGTGGCGCCAGCCGTGGAGACCAGGTTGCTGGTGGTGATGGTGACCATGCCGTCAGCCCGCATTCGGGTAGCGGTCAAATCCAGGCGGTCGGCATTAATTTCGATGCGGCCGATGTTGTTCGTCGGATCGGTCAAGGCCGGATTGACATTGTAATAGAAAAAGCCCGGATACAGAGGCGGAGTGTAACCGGTGCTGGTTGAGCCGACGGAGATGGAGTACGCCGCATAAACGCTGTTGGTCACAGTGTCGGCCGGTAAGAGGGTGTTGGTATAAACGGTGTTATTGGTCAGGTATCGGTAAAGCGGATAAGAGCCGACATAGACAGTATAATTGTCCGGCTGAATATTCTGGCCAGCAAAATTAGTAAGGTAGGTTGCGTTGGTCTGCGTGGCAAAGGCATCAACCAGATAAACGATATTGGTGATCGGTTGTCCCCGCACCGGGTCATAATCCGGGATGCTCCATTCCACAATTCCCAACGCCCCTGGCTCATCGCCACCGATGGGGGAAAAACCAGCTCGCACAAACAGGTTGGTATCCATGGCATTCGTAGCCACGAGAATGAGTTGTACCACGGTATTGCTGGCATCCACCAGCAACGTGTTGGCGTAGGCCGCAAAAGTATTGCCCATGCTGGCATAGCCAGGAATAGAAATTCGATTCGTGAAGTTTCCAACCAGCACCTCGTGGGTAGGCGACTGCGGATTGGGCAGGTCAAACTGAGCGAGGGGATTAAAATTCCTGCCCTTTCCGCCAAAAACGTTGTTTGTCCCCAGGCCCAAATAAAGAGGGATCTGTTGGTAGCCATAGTAGCCGTAGTAGGCGTAGTAGCCGACCCCCCCCCCGCCCAAGCCAATCGTTGAGGCGTTGAGTCCGCCCCGAGCGAGATTCACATTATTCCCATTGATTTTGAGCAGACCCGAGCCGGCATCGAGCAGGCCCTTGGAATTCACGTTGGTTGCGTTAAGGTAAAGGTGAAAACCCGATATCTCACCCTGATTATCCACGACCGCCGCCGGTTCATAGAAACCATTCGTGGCAAACTGAAACATAAATCCTTCGGTCGAACGCATGAGCTTGGCGCTAAGATTGGTGTAATATAAGGTATTATCCGTGGCGAAGGGATAACCGCTAAACAGGCTGATGTACAGCGCATAGGGGTTGAGATAAGAGTTGGACAAATCGAACAGCCCGCCGTTGACAAAGACCGTGGCATCGATTTGCGGCGCCGAGTTCACCGTCCCCTTATTGTAATAGATCGGGTCGGTGCCCCAGGCGGCGGCTACCATCGCAACATACACATAGGCCAATAGCAAATACCGGTTCATAAAAGAAAACATGTTAACCTTTGGGCTATCTTCTCAGCACCATGGATTCCAGATTTTTTATCGACGTGCCGCTTGGATAGACGATCGGCGCATTGGTGGTGCCATCGAATGAGCCCCAAATAAATTCGATAAACGCCGGACTGGCTTCGCTTAGGAAGTTCGGGCTCTGGTTCACAAAGCTGGGACCAAGTTTGCTGAACGTGATGACGATGCTGGGCTGAATGATTCCGGGACCGTCCAAGGCGGCCTGGCCGTTAATGCCATTAAAGTCCGCCCAACCGGTCGTGTCAGTCCTCCGTAAAATAACAGGGTAGCCACCAGTGCCTAAACCCAAATCCTCGGCGCTGAAGAGAAAATCGGGCGCGGTCACGACCCGTTCCAACCTCTGTTGCGTCGGTCGTCCAGAGAGGCGATTCGTGTAAATGGTTTCGGTCCAAGTATTGGTAATAGGCGTAAGGTTCTGTCCCAGGATGGAATCGTACTGCACCCGCACAAAGGTCAGCTTCTCGATGCCGGGTCGCAACGCGGTGGTGATAAAATTGGTGGCATTGGTGGCGAAATTGGTGGCGTTGGTGCCAAACTGGTTGGTGTAACCGATCGGCCACCATGGAAAACTATTGGTGCCGCCGAAGCCGTTGCCGTTGCTGGGACCGGAAACGCCGTTGGAAACCACATTTTCCACATTCAGATTGCTGCTGCGGAGCAGGTAACGCAAGGCTCCCGCGTCATCCCGGGTTAAACCGGTGAAATAGTTTCCCGGGATCAGACTATTGTATAAACTCGCCACGGAGGTATAGGGGATAGCCAACGGATCGACCGGAACTTCAATAGCATCAGCTTGATGAGGATCAGGGGAATGAAAAATGGAATAGGTGTACAAGGTGCCGTTGACAAAACTGGAAGGTTCCCAAGTCACGGGATCGAAGTTTCGTTTAATCACCAGGAATTGGAGGATATCACCCGGCAAATGCCGCTCGTCGCGGAGGGTCCAAACATAATTCTCCGCACTAGCCAATCCCATTTCCTCCAGCAGAAAAGTCAGGGCCGTGGACTTGAGATCGAGCAAATTTAACGCGGCGGCACGGTAATTAATACGGGTGGTATTCAGCGGATACTCCGAAAGATTGGCGCTCATGTTCGTTACCGGCGGCAGATCGTTTAATATCTTGATGGCTGCCTCTATTGCCACCACCCCATTGGAACCGAAGTAATTGAGAAACGACTCGTCATACGCATAATAGACGGTGCGCAAATTCCAGCGGTATTCCTCGCCCAAGTTCATCGGGCCGCCAATGTTTCCCGTCAGGTACATTTTAAGATCATCCTGCCAGTCGGCGAAAGGCCCCATCAACGCGAAGGCGAAGGCCGACGGGGTGGCCAACACCAGCAGCAGGCAAAATAGGCTGTTTTTGATCAATCGCAACATAACTCAAATTCCTCTAACGGCGGATCACTCGATAATATTTGACTGGCCCCGGCTCGCCGGACAACAGCAGCCAGCCCTGGTCTCGGTCCGCCAACCACGGAACATCCACATTCTCCCACACGTCGATGTTGGTCGATTTCTGGACCTGATAAATAAAGCCCCGCTCAGTATTCCACTGGAGACGCCATCCCTGCGGCGTGGATTCCAACTTGATTTTCAGAACGCTGTTCGGATTGGTGCCCGCCAAAAACTCCTGCAAATTGGTCGCGCCATCGCCATCGCTGTCCACATTGGCGGCCGGCCACTTCGACGGGTCACTGCCCCAGTACTTGGCCTGCCAATCATCGGGCAAACCATCGTAATTGGCATCGTAACCCCAGGTTGCCGCCACCGCCGCATCTGACTTTGGCGAGCGACTGCCATCTTTCAGTTCGTACAGCAGGCGAATGGAATGCGTGCTGCCGACCAACAGCGGCCCCAAGTTCACCAAAGTGGTCGTCGTCACTACGGGCGTTGTGGCATCGTCCAGGTAGATTTCATAACGTGCCACTTCCAAGCCAGCGATCGCCGGCCAGGTCACGCTCAACCGGCTCTGGGGCAGAGCGGAAACGAAAGGCGGATCTGGTTGGACCAGCGCCTTCGATGCCGAATACTGCCGGGCAAAAAGGTCGAAGCTCTCCAAGCCGCCGGTGAAACTGGTCCAGCAAACCAGAAATCTATTGGCCGCATCGGAGCCCACCGTCGCATGCATCTGCCGGCTCACGGTGGTGTTATTGATTAAAAACTCATCGCCTTCGGGAATGCCCGCAACCGTCAGGCTCCGGCCAAAGACACCTTCCCAGGAACCGTCCTGGCCCATGCTGGTCCATACCATCAGCCCGCCCGATTGTCCCGGAGCCAATCGCGGCCCATACTGGTCGCCGAAGGCCGTGGTGTTCACCCGAGTTGGCGCGCTGGCAGGGTTGCCCGCCGCATCGAAGGTCCCGCTGACGACTTCCCAGCCATTGGTGAAAAGGATCCCATTGGTTTCGACCATGCCAAAATTCTCGCTCCAGGCCGCCACAAAGCCGCCCAGGGGCAGGGACTTGATCGACGGATTGGCACAGACGTTGGTGCCGGCGTTTAATATGAATTCATCTCCCACTGGCGATGCATTGGCAGCGTAAATCCGCGCCCAGACATCCACCGCATATTGGGTTCCCCCGTTGTTATCGGCTCCTTTGGATTGTTCCGAAACCCAAGCCAACACGAACCGGCCCTGGTCCAAAGCGGCAACCGCCGGAGTGCGCTGATTCATGTCCGTCGTCTGGTTGACTTGGAATTCACTCCCCAACCTGGCTCCCACCGACGAGAACCTTTGGGCAAAGACGCCTTGCATATCGCCGTCCTGGCCGAAACTGGCCCAGGAAATCACCACGCTGCCATCGGGCAGGCTGGCCACGGCGGGATCGATCTGCTGGCCGGCATAAGAACTGACCGCGACCTCACCGGCGACAAAAACATTCGCGGCCGTCATGAACCGGGCATAAACCCTTTGGAAGCCCAACTTGCCCCCTTGCCAGACAAAAACCGCGCCGCCATTTTGGAGCAACGCCACCTGCGGATTTTCCTGGTCGCCAACGCCATTGACATTGACCCGAAAGCCGAGAGAAGGCGTCAAACTACTGTTCAATCGGCGAGCGCTGATGCCCAATCCGTCGCCATCGGTGGCGTTGTCCTGCCAAACCAGGAACCCGCCGGAGGGACCGATCGCCAGTTGGGGCTTGGTTTGGTCACCCGCCAGGCGTCCCACGATCGGATACTCGGCGCCCTGCGGCGCGATCGCCGACTGGCCCGCGGCCGGCCATGGCAGCAACCCCGAGAGCGCCGCCACGGCCATCCACTTTGAAATGTTCAACTTCAATGCCATAAACTGATCCCTTCTATCAAAGCTCCGTGGTCCTGTCCACATCGCCAAAACCTGCAACCGCCTCATCGCTTCGACAAATTCATCCACGCCACTTAAAACAATTCCATCTGCCGTGATTCTTCTACCGCGGTCCCCGGCAAATTCTTGAATCCCCAGCCCGCATACAAATCCCTTAGTCGTGGCTCGTCCGACGGCTTGGCCCGGAGCTGATCCAGCGTGATTTCCACCCGGTGTTCCAGTTGCAACCGGATCAAATTCCGATTGCGTTTCATAATCTCGGCCGCCGCCCGCAACCGTTCCCTCAGCGATTCCGATTCAATCTCATTCAGCCGCTTTAAGATACACTCATACGAGCCAAAGCGCTGCAGCAAATCCGTCGCCGTTTTAACCCCCACCCCCGGCACCCCGGGGATGTTATCGACACGGTCGCCAATCAAACTCAGCCAATCGACTATTTGAGCAGGTTCCACGCCAGTCTTCTGGCGAACCTGTTCCGCCGTCCAGACCGTATCCGACTTGTCGTTGGGATTCAGCAGCCCAACCCACTCGGAAACCAACTGCATAAAATCTTTGTCCGCGCTGGCAATGACGACTCGGATCCTGGCTGCCGAGGCCCACATTGCCAGGGCGCCAATCCAATCGTCCGCTTCCACGCCCGACTCCCGCAACGAGGCAATCCGGCACGCCCCAAGCCAGGCTTCCATGCCCGGCATTTGCCGTTCCAGGCTCTCGGGCATCGGCGGCCTCTGGGCTTTGTATTCAGGCAAAGCGGCCAATCGCGCTGCCGATAAACCGGCATCCCACACCACCGCCAGGAAATCCGGCTTCAGCCCCGACTGCAATTTGCCCAACATCTTGACGAACCCCCAAATAGCATTCGTGGGCTCGCCCCCGGGCGATGTCAACCGCGGGATGGCATGAAAGGCCCGGTACGCCATCGCATGACCATCCACCAGCAACAGCACCGGCCCGCCCGCACCCGCATTCCCTGCCACCGGTTGCCCGTCGCTGCCTGCCATGACGGCTACCTGACCGGTTTTTGGATCTGGGGCGGAATGGTATTCGGATCATACGGAAGATTATCATCCGTATGCACCCGGTTACCTGCCGGATCGATGATGGTTGGCGTCACAAATATGACCAAGTTCTTCTTGGCCGTTGTATTCTTCTCGCTGCGGAATAAACGCCCGATCAAAGGGATGTCACCCAAAATCGGAACTTTGTCGCGCTGGCGCCGCACGTCATCGGAAATCAATCCACCCAAAACGATCGTCTGACCATCCCACACGATGGCACTGGTGGTGATCTGCCGGACCTGGAACCGCGGCAAAGGCACCGGCGAACGAATCGTGCCCTGCTGAGCCTGCAAGGAGGCCTCAAAAATCGCCGCCTCACCGATATCCGGATTGCCATACCCCAGAAAATCCACGATCGACGGGATCAGCGTCATCTGGATGGTATATTCATCCGCTGAAACGCTGGGGATCACGTCCAAGGTGGGACCTGTCGGCATGGAGATGGTGCTCGGCTGCAGACCCTGCTGTGGCTGGGTGATCTGCGTCCCAGTGCCGATTGCCGCAGTGGGCGTAGCTTGCTGCTGAATATTCACGCCCACGGCAATCGTGCGCAGGGTATTGACCTGAACCTGGGCTTGCCGGCCGCTCAAGGTCGTGACTTTCGGGGCCGACATGACCTCGACGCCAGTCCGTTGTTCCAGGGCGCGTATCACGACTCGGAATTGCGGATCCGTCAGAATGCCGGTTAACGTGCCAACGGCAGGGCCGACATTATCGTTGCGTAAACCGGCGGTCAAATTGCCATCGCTAGCCGCGGGGAACACCGTCCCAGGCCCGCCGCCGCCCGGGAAAATACCGGTTGGATTGCCCAGGGATGGCGGGGTTACAACCGAAGGGTATGAACCGCCCGAGGCTCCCACTTTGCCGCCGAACATGTTGACATTGCCCAAATTCCAGTCAAAGCCAAGCGCCTTGTTATCCTCCTGGCCGATTTCCACGAACTTCACTTCAATAGTTACTTGCGGTGGCGCTTCGTTGAGCGTCTGAATGGCTTGGTCGATGATGTCCAGTTCCTGCAAGGTAGCCCGGACATAGAGGCGTCCGAGGCGGTCGTTAAAGAACATCGTCCGTGCTGCCGTACCCGGGGGGTTTGCGGCGCCCGCCGCACCGCCGGCGCCTAATCGCCCAGCCGCACCACCGCCCTGCTGGCCGCCTTGACCGGTGGTGATGGTGCCGAAACTGATACCCGTAGCTGCCTGGAAAAACTGGCGCACCAAATCCTGAACGTCTTGCAAAAGTGTGGGCGTCGTCACATAGCGCAAACCGCCACCGCCACCACCGCCGCCCAAGCCACCTTGACCGCCACCGCCCA
>Ga0209429_10001158_pt1 | contig 16843 bp, 21 predicted proteins | sample BarGraNGADG00212_3_FD_184493 | JGI IMG/M metagenome (GOLD analysis project Ga0209429, IMG submission 184493) | Arctic peat soil microbial communities from Barrow, Alaska - Barrow Graham LP Ref core NGADG0004-212 (SPAdes) (version 2) | ecosystem: Environmental > Terrestrial > Soil > Wetlands >... | reverse complement strand
CGACCGTCTGGTGCCGGACAGACAGACGCCGCCCAAGGCTGCCGACTTCAAGGGCTGGACGGAGTTGCTGGCGAACGGCTTGGCCGGTGGCGATTCAGCGGCCAGGTTGCGGTCCTACCTGAAGAAGCTGGCGGTCGAGACGTGGGACTACATCAACTGGCTGACCCACGCCAAGAACGCGATGCGGATGGACGCGGAGATCGGGCTCAAGCAGGTGGAGTACCTGTTGGGCATGTTCACCGCGGCCACGCTCCGACTCGCGCAGTCTCCCACGCGCTGCAAGGCCTGCGAGTCGTACGAGGTGGTGGCGGGTGTCTGTCGTCACTGCGGTTGGAAGGATCTGACGTACGAGCCACCGGAGATCCAGGGGTGGTCGGAGGAGGAACGGACACGACGCCTGGCTGAGCCGTGTACGCCCAGCTCGGACATCTCAACGTTCATCACCCCGGACGACCTGATGCGGACGGAGACGGACTGATGGCGGCGACTGTCAAGATCTACTACCCCGAGCCGGACGTGATCGCCGAACCGTATCGAGCCGTTGAGACGCTCATGAACAAGGGGCTTCGACTGCTTGTCGAGCACTGGCAGGAGGGTCGGATTGGCAGCATTGGTGACCTCGTAGCCGAGGATCACACGTGAGGCAGAGCTTCGTTGGTTGGTGGGCATACCACTGGGGACCCCGCGCAGTCCACTTCACCTCCAGCTAGGACTGGAGGTTGGCACAGGTGCGGGCGGCGCTCAGTGACTGGCAGGTCGACGTCCTGAAGTGGATCGCGACCGGCTGCCCGGAGGGCGTGATGTCGGGCCACAGCTACAAGACGACAGCTCTGGCCCTGCGAGGGCGCCGGCTCGTCATCGTGTCCAAGCGCGGCGGCGTCTGGCGAGTCACCGTGACGACGATGGGGGATTACTACCTCGAACACGGCGACTACCCGCCTGAGTCACTCTCGGGAGCGGGACGCCCAGGCGGCGCGGGTACCGGCCGAACGCGTCGAGAGCCGCTGCCTGCAACACACACCAGGACGGAGCACCCGCCCGACGGCGAGCCACGCGCAGTCTTCCCAAGACCGAAGCGTCTGCCGCCGACCGAGCAGCTGGTGGCTGACCTAGGGGAACCCCGTCCTCAGTCGAGCCTGCGTGCTCGTGAAGGCATCAAGGCTAGGCTCATCAACTATGACGACACCCGAGCCGGCCGCAGCCGTTGAACCTGTCGAGTCCTCCGAGTTAAGTGCCGAAGAGACGGCGGAGGAACTCGCCGTCGATCCTGACCCCGGCAAGATTGCGTACACCACGACAGATTTCGACGTGGACGGGCTGGTTCGCAGACTCGGACGCAAGGACATCTTGATCCCCACGTTCGGAGATGAAGAGTCGGGTGACGAAGTCGATCAGTTGATCGAAACGGCTCGGTTCCAGCGCCCGTTCGTGTGGACAAGGGCGCAGATGGATCGCTTCATCGAATCCCTCCTCCTTGGCTACCCGATTCCAGGTATCTTCCTCGTCCAGCAGACGGATCGCAGTTATCTCGTTCTCGATGGACAACAGCGATTGCGCACCTTGGCGGCCTTCATTGACGGGATGGTCAACAAGAAGGAGTTCTCGCTCCAGTATGTAGCGGACAGATTCAAGGGGCTCACCTATAAGTCAATGAACCCCGAGCAGCGCAGGATGCTTGAGAACACCTTTATTCAGGCAACCATCGTCCAGCCGGACGGTAGCGTGGCCTCGCTCGATGCGGTGTACCAGGTATTCGAACGCCTGAATGCTGGCGGTACACAATTGACCCCGCATGAGATCCGAATCGCACTATATGCAGGTGAACTGGTCGAGTGGCTGACTAAACTGAACGCGTCTGAAGAATGGCGAGGTCTATATGGTGCGCGTCCTCGTCACTTGCGCGATCAGGAGTTGATTCTCCGTGTCATCGCCCTCGTCGTTGCCCCCGGCACATACAAGCGACCGCTTAAGAAGTTCTTGAACGACTTCATGGCCGCACACCGTCACCTAGAGGATCTCGACTGTAGCGATCTGGAGGGTCGCTTCAAGCGCGCGGCTCAACTTGTGGTGGATGGACCAGGCGTTCAGTCCATACGTCCGAGTGGAACGGCGGTGAATGCGGCGCTCACGGAGGCGGCGATTGTGGGACTGATGCGCGCACTGGAGGCTCGGGAAGTTGTGCCTGAGGAGGCTGTCAAGGGAATGGCAATTCTGTTGGCGGACACAGAGCTCCCAGGAGTAATCGAGCGCGCGACTGCCGATGAGGACAGTGTCAGGAAGCGTATTGCCCTCGCCACGCGCGCATTCGCGCGGTAGAGAAGATGTCGAACAATTCGTGGCCCCCGTGGGAGGTCAAGAGTTCGCGACTGAACTTGATCACATTGCGTGAAACGGTCGAGCGGCCTTCGGAAAGCGGGTTGAGCGCTGAGGCGCTCGGATGGATGTCTCGGCTTCTTGTGGTTAGGAGTTGTGGATACCTCGAAAAGGCTGTAATCGAGTGCGCCCGCGGCTTCGTGGAAGAGAAGTCTTGGGGCCAAGTTCGCTCGTTCGGGCTGACCTGGCTCGAGCGATCGCGTAACCCGAAGCCTGCAGCCTTAGTGGAGTTGCTTGGCCGATTTGATGCGAATCTGGCGTCCGAGTTCCAAACCTTCTTGAGCGAGAATGGTTCCCGTCTCGAGACCGAGTTGCACGCGCTCGTTCACTTGCGGAATCGGATTGCCCATGGAGAGAACGAGGGCGTGAACAGGGCGCGCGCTCTCTCGTTGAGTTCAGCGGGCGATGAAGTTGCCGATTGGTGGATCTCAGCACTCAATCCGCTGAAATAGTCGCCGCCGAGCCTGACAGCAAGATTCGGAGATCGGTGCACTCGGCGCAATTCATCGGGCACGTTGCGCCGCATCGAGCGCCTCATCTTCTGGATGCGCTGGCGTGTCCACAGTAGATGCTCTCTGACAATGCGGTCGGCCCCGAGGACGGGCCGCGCGGCCGCGCCCGGCGCTGGAGGATCGGCCCCAGCGTCGGGCCCTCAGCGGGACCTACTTGCTGCCCTTGCCGCGTGCCTGCGCGAGTGCACTGGCAGCGACACTCTTGGTGCGGGGCGACGACCGTCCGTCCTGCAGCACCTTCGACGCCTTGCTGGCGACCTTCGCGCTGGTGACCTTGCTCCTACTGGGCTTGCTCACTTGATCTGACCTCCTTCCCCGCCCGTGTGTGTCGGTCGCGGACTCGCCGTTCTTCCCCACGGACGAACCTGCGCCGTTGCTCGTCGGCACTGCCGTTCCAGAGCTGACTGTCACATGTGCCGTCGGCCTGGCCACGGACGCAGACAAACCGAGCGGCGCACCTGCACCGCTGCATGCATGGTCCTCGTCAGCACTGACAGCCGCCGATAGACGCGCCGATGTGCGTGGTGGGCTTGTGCCGGGTTGCGGGAGGTGGGCCGCAGGCTTTGGAGTGTCGCCGATGCATGCTGCCGCTCGGCTGCGAGACCCTATCCGCGTGGAAAACCTCTGGGCTGCACTGCTCGCCACGCTGCCGGCTGTCGTCGCATGGGCTCTCGGCAGCCGTGGAACGCTTGAAGCCCGCCTGCTAAAGCGCGCCGGAGCAGACGCGGCCTTGGCCACGAGCCTGCATCCCAGCCCGGAGTCGCGCCGACTGCGCACAGCGGCGAGGCGAGACGTGCGACAGGCTCTGGAGTTGAGACAGACATCAGCTCCCTTCCGCGAACTCGTCTGGGCCGCGATCCTGGTGTCGGCTGGCTTCGTTATCATCCCGCCATATCTCTCAGCCTTCCCGTCTGCCACGGATTCAAGACTATCGACGGTGTTCTGGATCGCGATCTGGTTGGTATATGGCGCCATGGCAATTGCGCTCTGGGCGCTGACCGTGCGTGTAAATATGAAGCGTCGCCGTATTACCTGACAGGACTGATCGGAGCGCGCTCCAAGGGGGTTAGGTCAATACGAACGCTGGGCGACAATGTCTCACCGTCTCGTCAGAAGCTTGAGCCGAGGTCTATGACCTTTACCCACTACGAGCCGTTCGCGACGTACATGCCACAGGTAAGCTGGGCCGCGGGTGCGTTCAAGAGGCAAACGGGAACTATGCCGTGGTGAGGTCAGGGCGTCAAAGACCATCGCACGTCTGTCGGAGGCGTTTACCCCCGGCGGGTTCGAACCCCGCCGGGGGCACGGCCATCAGCGCAGGTCAGAGCGTCGCCCGGACCTCGCGTGTCAACGTGTCAACACGTCTCGTCAACACAGACCGACATAGACCGGGGCCTGGACGACACGAAACGGGGGCTTGTCAACGCTCCAGCGGACCCCGGACGCACGAAGCGCCCCCCGCCACCGTGAGGTGACGAGGGGCGCGGTCGTGTGCGGGGTGGGGTCAGGGGGTCAGGGGTCGTGCCGCGTAGTGGGCGCTATGCGGCAGTCAGGGGGTGCGATCAAGCGGACGTGAGGACGAGATTGTCCACATACACGGTCGTGGGACCGGCAGCAGACCCGTTCTGCACGTAGATCTGAACCTGAGCCTTCACCGTCCCGGCAGGTGCCACCCCGGCGGACCGGATCGCAACCCAACCGGATGTGGCGGCCGTCCAGGTCTGGTAGCCGATCGAACCGGTCTGAGTGCCGTTGGATGAAAGGAATACCACCTGGGAGCTCACGTAGTTCGATGCGTTCGCAGTGAGTACGGCCACGCTAATGTCCGCGATAAATGACACATTCTCGCCACCACGGATCGCCGCTGACTGCGCGACCACCTTGTTCGTCCACACACCAGGGTTGATCTTGAGACTATAGGTTCCCGACTTCTTCACCGACCCGTCAGCGGTGACCACTGTATCGGCGGCGGTGCCGCTGAGTTCCCACCCGTTGATGTTGCCGGTCTCGACGTCGCCGTTGTAGGCGAGATTGCAGGCGGAGGACACGGCCCAGCCGTTCCAGTTGTGCGGGACGTTCGAGTTCTTGGCGAACGCACGACCGCTGCCGGCGACGAAGACTCTGATGGTGTCTGTGACCTCTGGGGTGATGTACCCAGACTCGGGCATCATGCAACCATCCAGGATGATTCCGCCGTTGCCGCCGTTGTTGGACGAGTCGGAGTAGAGGGGGGACCGGTTGTAGTCCCCATCGACCGGCCTGTTGATGACGAACTCCACGCCTTGCAGATAGAGCAGACCGTAGTTCTGAGCCACCCCGAACCGAGCGGAGGTCGCCGCGCCAGGATTCTCGAGGTGTCCGCCGTGGAGGTACACCCTTGCGCCAGTGTCAGCGGTGATGAGCGCGTTGTCGAAGGAGCAACCGTAGGCGTGCCATTCGCCGCTGCCCAGGTTGACCGCGCCCTCGACCATGCAGTTCTGAAGCACCATGCACTCGCCGAAGTTGCTCAGGCTGCTGGCCGCAGAGATGGCGATGGAGACGTTGCCTCGGATGGAGAACTCGCGCAACGTGATGCGCCAGGCGTTCGTGATGTACTGCACATTGGTAGCGAAGCCTTCCACACCACCGTTGGCTAGCGTGATGTTGCCGCTGTCCGTGTCGGTGGCGTGTCCGATCCTGATGCCGACCCCGGACAGAGGCGTGAAGAGGTTGCCACGAAGGGACACGCCGTCGAGTGCATAGCCCCAGTTCCGGAATACCCCGGTGTAGTTGGCGGAACTGTGAACAGAGAGGGCGTACCCGCCAGCGGGGGCGCTCGGCCATTCGATGATCGCCCGGTCACCGATCAGGCGAACCTTGGAGACGTCCAGGTTGATCGCTGTGGTCCGCTTGTAGCGGCCTCGCGGGAGATACACCGCGACAGGGGAACCGAGGGCGGTTGCCTGTGACGTGGCTTCCGCGATAGCCGCGTCCAGCTCGGTCGTTGTATCAGCACTACCGTCAGCCGTCGCACCGACAACCGGCACAACCGTCGCATAGGTGGCACTAGCCGACGCCGCGTCGAGGGCTGTCCCGGCCGTGGAGCCAAGAGCGAGGGAGGACGTGCCAGCGCCGATCGCCGCCCGGGCGGCGGAGGCATCAGTAGCGGTGACAACAGACCTACCCGTGGCGGTCGAGTCGGAGATGGTCGCTGCGGCCTGGGTGTGTGCCGTCGGTGTCCGGGCATCAGCCAGTCGCGAGTCGGTCGTGTCAACCTTTCCGCTCAGGGCAGTCGCCTGCGCAGTCGACACTGGTTTGTTCGCGTCACTCGTGTTATCGACGTTTGTAAGTCCGAGATCGGCTTTTGTGAATGATACAGCGCCGGTTTGAGTATTGACGCTCGTGACCGGGGCGACTTGTAGAGCCGTATCGGCACTACTTAGCGAAGCCTGCACGCCGGTGCTGAGGTCGGTCGCCGGAACACCACCAGCTGGCTTGGTGTACTTGGAAGCGACCGTAGCAAGGGTCGTCTGCGTTGATGCGTCTAGCTTGGTATTCGTGATCGCGTTGTCGGCAAGTTTGGCCGTGGAGATGCTGCCATCTGGAACCGCGATGGCGCCCGGCTTCAATGAGCCGTCTGGATTGTGGGCCGTTGCTAAGAAGTCGTTTAGGATGTTGCCCCAAGTGCCTTGATCTGAACCTGGGATTGGAAGACGTGACATGTATTGCAATTTCTCCGGTTATGCTTTGTGTATAGTTATAGCGAATATGCACGGAGTTTGCAAGAGGGATTTCGCCGAACGACTACGGGGCGACCGTGTCGTGCCACCTTCTCATCAATGCAATCGAGCGTAGGTCGTCGCGTGCTTGTAGTGCGTCGAGGTACGACTGCCGACTGTCCGCGCCCGACGTACGGAGTACGACCCGGAGCAACGTGACTTCATCATCAGATACGGGCGGTTTGAAACCGAGCAAGGCAGCAGCTTCGCGTGCGGTGACCTCGTTTCCCGCCATCACGATACTGGTGCCGTAGTCGGTGGCGAATATTGCCAGACTGTCGGCGAACTGTGCGAAAAGCCAGAGCGACTCGTTGGCGTGCTCGAGCCACGCCTGCGAGTCCGGGGCCTCCGCTCCTGCACGCATGGCGCCGAACATCTCGGCGCGCAGTTGGTAGGCCAGCGCGAAGAGACGTGCTTCGTCTTCGCGTCGATGGAGATCCCTTCCGCCGGTGCCCCGTGCGAGATCAGCAAGATGCTCGGTCCCCCGCCTGCGCCCGGGTCGGATGTGCACGATGACGCGTGCCTCTTGCTCCTGACGGTAGAGCTCGACCGCCAGGTTCTTCACGATCGGCCCTTCCCACTTCTTGCGCCAGGTCTCGGTCGCGATGCCGATCGCGTCAGCAGCAAGTGCTCGACGGTCTTCGAGCCGAAGACCTCGAGTTCGCGACTCAAGCCCGAACAGCAGCCTGGTGGCTTCGGCTGCCGGTCCGTCGCCCAGACTGTCCGCGACGTCAGCGACAACCTTCGTGATCGCAATCGCGATGTCGACGTCGCTCGTCCCGAACGCGGCTGTCCTGACCAGTGCGAGCTCGGCGAGGTGGGACAGCCGTGGCAGCTGGGCCGGCGAGGCCCCCGTGGTCATCAGCTTGGCCAGATCTACTGCGAGCAACCCGGGGTCCAGCTCGAAAGGTGACATTGGTCAAGGATGCCGGTTTGGTGCGGGTCTCGGCACCATGCGCGACCAGGGCGGGTTGTCAGGCTGGTTATGTGGCCAGGACCTGGTCGCTAGTGCGAAGCCCAGGGAGGCCCCCAATGTCCGAGATCCAGTTCTACCGCCCAAGTGCTGGCGTTCAGCGCAGGGTGCAGCGTGAGCTGACGACTATCACAACAGAGACGGGCTTGACCACGGCCCGTCTGGACGCGCGCACCGAGATCGAGACGGTGCGGGCTAGCGGGGTGGCGGCGGTGGGCCAGCGGGCGATGCAGGAGGTGGCGCTGCTCACGAAGCTCGAGCGCGACCTTGCCGAGACGGTGCCGGCGGCGGTGGCCCGTCTGACCATGATCGGCGACCTGACCGCGATCGCCCTGGGCGACGTCGTGCTGACCGCCGCTCGCCGGATCGGGCGTGCCTGATGACCGGGCTTCTGTTGGTCGCGGTCGCCGTCCTGCTCCTGGTTGGCGTTGCCCTGCTGGTGCCGCCCTGGCTTTTCGACCGAACCGGACGGGAAGCGCGGCGGATCGCACAGGAGCAACTCCTTGCGCAGTGGCAGATGCGTGACGTGATCTGCCAGGCGCAGCACCAGATGCGTGAAGCCACCCGACCACACCTGCCGTAGTCCCCTTGCTGTTGCCAATTCCACAACACGATCCGCAGTGCCAGGCCGACCGCCCGGTGCGAGCAGTTGACCTCTGGGGGCAAGTGCTCGCACCGGGCGACTCGTCGCCCGACACGTCGCCCGATTCGACTATTTGAAGACCGTCAATCACGGCCTGTAATCAGGTCAGATCCCGAACCGACCACCTGGCCGGCGACACCCAACACCAGTCGTCGTCGCGGCCGAGTGCGCTCACTTTCGGGAACAGGAAGGAGAGCAGCAACCATGAGCATCATCGCCCAAACCGGCGTCGCGGCCGGTGCCCCCAGACGGTTTCGGACCATCTTGGCGGACCCGCCCTGGGACATCCAGCAACGCGGCGCACGCGGAGCAGAGTGCCACTACGACCTGATGACCCTGGAGCGCATCAAGGCCATGCCTGTGGCGGACCTCGCCGAGGACGATGCGCACCTGTGGCTGTGGGTCACCAACGCCACGCTGCGTCACGGCTACGACGTCGCGGAGGCCTGGGGTTTCACCGTGCGCAGCCCGCTGACGTGGATCAAGTTCCGGCTCGGCCTGGGCAACTACCTGCGCAACTCCACCGAACATCTGCTCTTCGCCACCAAGGGCAAGGCGCCGGTCAACTTCCACTCCCAGCCGACGTGGGTCAACGCGCCCGTGCAGGACCACTCGCACAAACCCGAGGAGCAGTACGCGCTCATCGAGCGGATCAGCCCCGGCCCGTATCTGGAGCTGTTCGCCCGCCGCCACCCGCCCAGCACCTCGAACTGGTCGGTCTGGGGCAACCAGATCGACTCCGACATCTGCATCCCCGGCTACCCACTGCCCAGGGAGATCAACCGAGCCCACAGCGAGGTGAAGGGGAAATGAGTGAGAAGAAGGATCGCGACCCACTGAAAAGCCCGTTCGAGTGGCTACTGCACACCAGCCTGCTGATCCTCGGGACGGTGATCGCCCTCAACGTGGCCATCGCCTCCCTGCGACCCATCCTTGGCTGGATCGTCGGAGGGATCATCATCGCCGCCGCCACGGCCCTGGTCATCGCGACCATCCGCTGGAACCGCAGAAAATGGTGATCCTCAGGTGCGCATATATCAGAGGCCGAACGTTGTGGAATTCACAAACGGTATTGACTTGATGAGTGAAATCAGCAATAACTATCTGCACATTCATGTGATGAGTCAAATCATCATGCGGTATGGCGAGAAGGGAGGTTCACATGACTAAACGTAGGAAGTCGACTCGTAATCTCAGGCCCGAATTTCGGGTTGTCGCGCGCGGGCACCGGCGAACCGTCCGTGACATCACCGTGCTGCAGCGTGCCTCGCTGGACTACTTCATCGCCGAACAGGAACGCCTCGCCCAGGTCGAACGCACCGAGCAACTCGATGCCGACACCCCTGAAGAGGATCCGGGAGCTACCCGCCATGAGTAGCGCTTCGTGGGTCTTCTCCTCGCTGCATCTGGCCCGACCGCTGGACGCCGGCGCCGTGCTGGCGCTGCTGGCCCGGTTGGCCGCGGATCGCGACGCACCGCGCGTCGTGTTGGAGGTGCGGGCAGACACGACGGGCACCGAGTACCTGCTGGGGTGCGCCCCGACTGCGGTGCACGCGATGCGGCATCTGCTCGGTGACCTGATCCCTGGCACGGTGCTGGTGACAGCCACCTGCGCTGACCCCCGCCCAGGGGTTGACGTCGCCGGCCATCTCACCCTGACACCGAGCGGTCTGCCGCTGCGCATCGACTGCCCGGAGGCGACGACCACCGCGGTGCTCTCAGCGTTGGCCACGCACCTCCGAGTGGGTGAGCACCTGGTGCTGCAGATCGTGCTTGGCCCCAGGATGCCGCCGCGGATCGTTCCTGCGGATGCTGCGGATCCGACCGTCTCGTGGTTCCAGAGCCTGCTGGGGGCGACCGGGTCGGCTTCGCCGGAGACTCGTGGCCGTTTGAGGACACGGGCAGGGACGGGCGGCTTCGCCGCGACCATCAGGATTGGCGCCGCCAGCCCGGACCCTCAGCGTCGGCGCCGGTTCGTCGTCGGTCTCCTGAGCGCCCTGTCGACAGCGCAGAGCCCCGGTGTGCGCATCGATCTGGTCCGTGAGCATCCTCACCATCTCAACCAGGCCGCCCAGCCGTGGCGTTGGCCGCTGCACCTGGCGACCAGCGAACTTCTCGGGCTGCTGGGATGGCCGTTGGGTGAACGCGACCTGCCGGGGTTGGCGCCCGTGCATCCGAAGCGTCTTCGCGCCGGGGCCGGTGTTCACACCGGGCCGCGCGTGTTCGCCGAGAGCGCCGCGCCAGGTGATCACCGTCGGCTGGGGATCGCCCCGCAGGACATGACGTTCCACGGTGTTGCCTTCGGCCCGATCGGCTCCGGCAAGACCAACGCGCTGCTGCACCTGATCCTGGCCGACATCACGGCGGGGCGAGCCGTCGCGGTGCTCGATCCCAAGAAGCAGCTCATCGACGACATCCTGGCGCGCATCCCACCCGAGCGGATCGGGGACGTCGTCGTGCTCGACGCCAGCGAACCGCATCCCGTGGGGTTCAACCCGTTGGACGTCACCGGTCGCGATCCGGATGTTGTCGTCGACGGCATCCTGGCGGTGTTCCAGGCGGTCTTCGCCGACGGGTGGGGGCCACGCACCGCTGACATCTTCTCTGCCGCCCTGCGCACCCTGGCGCGCGCCAGCTCCAAGGGCGCCCCGGCGACCCTAATCGATCTGCCCCGACTGCTGACCGACCCGGTCTTCCGGCGCAGCCAGGTCGGGGTCATCGGGTCCGATATCGGGCTGGCCGGATTCTGGGCCTGGTATGAGGCCCAGTCCCCCGCCGCCCAGGGCGCCGCGATCGCCCCACCGTTGAACAAGCTGCGCCAGCTGCTGCTGCGCCCGGCCCTGATCCGCATGCTGGAGCAACGCGATCCACCGTTCCGGCTGCGCGACATCTGGCGGGACAACAAGGTGGTGCTGATCCCGCTCAACGAGGGCCTGATCGGCCCAGGAACCGCGGCCCTGCTGGGCTCGCTGGTCATCTCCGACCTGTGGCAGGCCACGCAGGAACGCGCCGGTGAACCCGGCGCCGAGAAGCGTCCCGGCATGGTCTACGTCGACGAAGCCCCACGCTTCCTGCACCTACCCGTCTCGCTGGCCGACGCCCTGGCGATGAGCCGGTCGCTGTCGGTCTGCTGGTTCCTGGCCGCCCAGTACCGCACCCAGTTCCCGCCCGCTCTGCGCACCGCGGTGGACATGAACGCCCGCAACAAGATCATCTTCGCCACCGAGTTCGAGGACGCCCGCGACACCGCGCGCATGAGCTCCGACCTCACCGCTGAGGACTTCATGAGCCTGCCCAAGTTCCACGCCTACACCAACCTCGTCGCGGGCGGGCATCCGTCCGGCTGGGCCATGGTCAAGACACTGCCCCCACCACCCGCGACGACCGACCCCGCCGTGGTGCGCCGCCTCAGCAACGAGCGCTACGGGCCGACCATTTCGCCCGACCAGGTCGACCTCGTACCCGAGAGCAGCAGGGCGACCGTCGACGCTTCCGAGGACGCCAAGCCTGACGCCGTCGCCGTCGTCGCTGAGCCGATCGGGCGCAAGAGGAGGCGACCATGACGCTCCGCCGCCAAGGGGCCGCCCCCAATCAATGGCTCGACGAGTCGCCGGACGGATCGCGACGCTCAGCTTCGACTGTTTGCGCTGCTGGGCGGCCCACCTGCGGCCCCTGCGGGATGGGACTGACCCCTGTTCTGGGGTCCTCAGCGACTGCCGGCTGCCGGCCCTACCCCTGGCATGGACGGGAGGTGTCTGATGAGTCCCGCTGACATCACCCGGCTGCACGATCGTCTCTCCGATCGTGACCTGGCCATCCTGGAGTCCCTGCGCACCCACCGCCTGCTCAGTACGCGCCAGGTCCAGCGCCTGCACTTCGCCCACGCTTACACCAGCACCAGTGCGGCCACCCGCTGCGCCAACCGGGTCCTGGACCGGCTGGAAGGACACGGCCTGATTCGCCGCCTGGCCAGACGCATCGGCGGGGTCCGGCGCGGATCCTCTGGACTGATCTGGCAGCTAGGACCAACCGGTGAACGCCTCATTCGCACCCTGCGCGGAGGCAGCCGCCGCCGCTACGTCGAGCCCTCGGCGATGTTCGCCGCACACACCGTCGCCACCGCCGAGCTCGCGATCCAGCTGTCCGAGATGGGCACGGACGGGGACCTGGAGCTCCTGAGCCTGGAGACCGAACCGGTCTGCTGGCGAACCTTCATCGGCAGCCATGGCGCCCAGGAATGGCTCAAACCCGACCTGTACGCGGTGACAGCGAGCGGGGATTTCGAGGACCACTGGTTCATCGAAGTCGACCTCGCGACCGAGCACCCGCCCGTCGTGGCCCGCAAGGCCCGCATCTACCAGCGTTACGCCGCCACAGGGGCCCACCAGGCGGGTCACGGCCTGTTTCCCGCCGTGCTGTGGGTCGTGCCCGACAGCGCCCGCCAGGTGGCCCTTGAGGCCGCGCTGCGCGCCGACGCCCACCTGCAGCAAGAACTGTTCCGGGTCGTGACCCTCGACGCGTTCACGACCACCGTGCTCGCCGACACCGACCTGGGGGCCAGCCCATGAACCAGCCCCCATCAGCAACCCGACCACCCATAACACGAAAGGAGGAACCACCCATGGAACACATATCAGAATCACCAGATAACAACGACCACCTCGGACCCGACCGCGAGAACCTAGCCCCGGGCGAGATCGACCTGACCGGCGCCACCGAGCAGGAAGACGATCTGCGCGACGTGATCGGCGACGCCATCCACGAAGCCGAAGCCTCGGGCGGGGAGATACCGGCCTGGGGCGCCAGGACCATAGCCCGCGCCCTAGCCAACCGAACCGGCAGCACCGATGCGGCGCTGCACCACTACGCCGAAACGGGCAAGATCGATCCCGACAAGATCTACCGCGAGCTCGCAGAGGCCTATGCCGACCCGACCGGCTCACCGCAGACCCGCAGCTGGGTCAACTGGCTCGGCACCTACCTGGTCAGCCGGACCATTGACGCCGACCCGGACCCCGATGCGACCGACGAGGCCCCCATCGGTGGCAGTGCGCTGGAGAAGGTCGCGCACTACCTGCGCCACGCGTGCCGAGAGGCGGACGAGCACGGCCAGCCGATCACCGACGGGGACGCCAGAGCGATCGGGGCGGTGCTGGCACCGCTGGCCGGACCCAGCTCGGCGATGGCTGTCTTCGCCGAAACCGGCGAGGTCGACCTGCCAGCGCTGGCCACCGAGTGCCGACGTCTCGGGGACCGGACATGGCGTACCCCGGAGATCGCCGACTGGCTGTCACGACTGGAGAACTGGCTGACCGCGAACCGCTCGGGCCAAGGTTCGGGCGACGTCACCTCCCCACAGGTCGAGCAGGGCCTGGCCGAACACGGTGACGCCTTCCGCGCCTACCTACGCCTGCCTGACATCGATGCGTGCGCCGGCGACCTGCTGGTGACCTTCGGTGAGTTCTACATCGGCGCCTACCCGCACATGGACGCCCTGCTCGACGACCTCACCGAAATACGCGACTGGGAGGCCGCCATCGACGAGCTGGCCACCCGGCACGGCATCGACGGACTGGTGTCGCTGGACCGTACGAAAGTCGAGCTCGTCGCCCGGGAGACCTGGGACATCGTCGACGTCGGCGGACGCCTGTACGTGTTCACCAAGTAGAAGAAGGAACACCGTAGATGGTGGCGAATGTCCAGCCGTTCTCCCCAGGCGAACCAAGAATGTGTTGCGGAATAGTCAACAATCGCTGATTTCGGACATCAAACGAGGTAAAATAGGGTCATAAGGAGAACAACTGACCATGGACGAAAACAGCGCTAGGCGATTCGGCGACTACCTACGGCGCCATCGTAAAGAACAACAACTCACCTCACGCGCCCTGGCCGAGAGAGCCGGTATAGATATCGCCACTCTTGTCAGGCTCGAACAAGGTAAGTACCGCACACCACGCCCCGACACGCTCAAGGGCCTCGCATCAGCCCTCGGGCTACCGCTCGCAGACGTCTTCGCCATGGCCGGCTACGTCGTCCCCTACGACTTGCCGACCATGACGCACTACCTGCGCGCGAAGTACGACACGCTCCCGGAGGAGGCGATCGCCTCGATGGACAACTACTTCCAGACGCTCCTGGACCAGTACGGGCTGAACCTCAACGGGCCACTCGCCCTCGAGGACGAGACCACCGAGGACAGCGAGGCCTAGCCGTGAGCGGGTGGGCGAGGGCGGCAACAGCAACCGTTAACCGGTGGGAAAGGAGGACATTCATGTCAACCCAACCAACAACACCCCCAGCAATTTCCCCACTTGGCGACCTGCGCGCCGTCTGGCCTCATCACGCCGCCACCGTGACAGTCGCGATGGATGTCGCCCACCGGCAGGCTGAACTCCTGCGCGCAATTCTCGAGATTCGCGGCAAGGACCTTGCCCTTGAGTCCATCACCGGCGCGCTCGGCGTCACAGCGACCGCGATCAACGAACTCCCGGTGCCGGGCACCGCGTTCTGGGGTAACGGGCACTGGAACATCCACATTCGCCAGCAAGACCCGCCCGAGACACAACGCTTCAACGCGTTGCACGAACTGAAACACATCATCGACCATCCGGACCGGCAGACCACCACAGCCGACGACGCCCGGCTGTCCGATGGCGACCGGGAGCTCGTCGCCGACCATTTCGCCGCCTGCGTCTTGACCGGAGAAGCAGCATGAACGGACCAGCCCAGACCCATCCGGCCCTGGCCACACAGCCAGGCGCTGCGACGCCCGCACTCGAGGAGGCACCGATGAGCACCTACCACGAGCCAGCGGACGTGGCCACGGCCACCGCTGTGGCCTACATCCGGGTCTCCACTAAGGATCAGGCCGAGCGCGGGGGGCAGGCCGAAGGGTTCTCCATCCCGGCGCAGCGTGACGCGATCCGTCGCAAGGCCGAGGCCATGACGGCGGTGATCGTGGCCGAGTTCACCGACGCCGGGGAGTCGGCCAAGTCCTCAGACCGCCCCGAGCTGCAGGCCATGCTGTCCTACCTCACCGCGAACCGCGTCACCTACGTGCTCGTGCACAAGGTGGACCGCCTGGCTCGTAACCGCTCCGACGACATCGAGATCACCATGGCCATCCGGGCCACGGGCGCCACGTTGGTCTCGGTCACCGAGAACATCGACGAGACCCCGTCGGGATCCCTGATGCACGGCATCATGAGCTCGATCGCCGAGTTCTACTCACTCAACCTGGCACAAGAAGTCACCAAGGGGCTGAGCCAGAAGGTGCGCGCGGGGGGCACCATCAGCCGCGCGCCGATCGGTTACCTCAACGTCCGCGACATGCTGAACGGACGCGAGCACCGCTACGTCCAACTTGACCACGAGCGCGCCGAACACATCCGCTGGGCGTTTCAGACCTACGCCACCGGTGAGTGGAGCCTGCGCCGGTTGGCCGAGGCGCTGGAGACGCGCGGGCTGGCCCAACGCGCCACACCCAAGCAGGTCGCCAAACCCATCCGGGCCAACAAGCTGCAGACGATCCTGCGCAACCGCTACTACCTCGGGTACGTCACCTGGCGCGGCGTGGAGTACGACGGCACCCACGAGCCCCTCATCGACCCGGAGACCTTCGAGCGGGTGCAGACGGTCCTCGACTCGCACAACCAGTCCGGAATCCACCAACGCACCCACCTGAACTACCTGACCGGAACCCTGCACTGCGCGCGCTGCGGCTCCCGGCTGCTGTACACGCTCGTCAAGGGCCACGGCGGCAGCTACGAGTACTTCGTGTGCACCGGGCGCCACACCGGTCGCACCGGATGCGACCTCCCGTACGTGCCGGTGTACAAGATCGAGGCAGAGGTCGCCAAGCTCTGGCACAACGAGCAAGCCATGTGGGAGGCGGACGGGATCGCCCAAGTCGAGAACGGGCTCCTCGACCAACTCACGGCCGCCCAGGTCAGCGCCGACCAGGAACGGACCCTGCTCGGACGACAGATCGACAAGATCAACCGAGAACGCTACAAGTGGGCCGACCAGGCCATGGACGGCGTCGTGCCCGCCGACATCGCCCGCGAGAAGCAGCAACAGCTCGCCCGCCAGCTCGCCACCCTGCAGGACCAACAGACCCAGGTCTCTCGAGCTGGCGCCAGTCAAGCGGAGATCCTCACCGGCACGATCCGGCTCATCGGCGACTGCGGCGAGGTCTACAACAACGCCGGCAACAACCTGCGCCGCCTCTACAACCAGGCATGGTTCGACCAGATCACCATCGACGCCGAGTACGACGAGGTGAGCTGCTCCCCTGAGCGGACCGAGCTCATGGACACACTCCACCGCTCAGCGCGAGCCCTGCACGAGATGCTCGAGTCCGCGAATCCGGCCCACTCGACCCCTAGGAACGACGAACGGGGCGAGAGGTTGCGCTCTCGCCCCTTTCCCCATGCTCAGGGTTCGACAGGACTACTTTTGGTGGAGCCAAGGGGACTCGAACCCCTAACCCCCTGCTTGCAAAGCAGGTGCGCTACCAATTGCGCCATGGCCCCGAGGTACTGACTCGAGGTCAGCGGTCCGGGTGCGTCCTCACTCGAAGGAG
>Ga0209429_10001157_pt1 | contig 16843 bp, 15 predicted proteins | sample BarGraNGADG00212_3_FD_184493 | JGI IMG/M metagenome (GOLD analysis project Ga0209429, IMG submission 184493) | Arctic peat soil microbial communities from Barrow, Alaska - Barrow Graham LP Ref core NGADG0004-212 (SPAdes) (version 2) | ecosystem: Environmental > Terrestrial > Soil > Wetlands >... | reverse complement strand
TTCCGGTTTCCCGTTATATCAAGACACACCATCAGATGATTCATTTCGGCCGCTATTTTTGTAAAGCGGTGAAGCCGAATTGCAAGGAATGTCATCTAAGAGAATACTGCAATGAAAAAGGCCGTTTTACCGGCCTGATTTGAAATAGAGTTTGTCAACGGCCTCTAAATAGAAGAGACGAGGGTTATATCCTTGACGAATCAGGACACCCTCTTTTTTTATGATCGCGAGAGGAATTGACTTACGGTCACCATATTCGAAAAAGTCGATGACGAATTTACCATCCAGAAGATACGCCTCATCAACCATTTCAAAGTTGATGATAAAGAAAGCGATGCCTCCGTGAGCAATGACGCCTTTGAGATGCTTGATTTGGTGGACCGTGATATTTCCTAAAGGGAACGATGTTTTCGATTTTGAGCTTTTTGCTTCGAAATCAAGATAACGGCCTTTATAAACGCCATTATAGTCGGTGGTGGACTGGTGCTCGAAATAAGCGTCGGTGATCCTGGCGCCCTTAGAATAATCTACTTTGACGATATTGATCGGTGTCGGTCGTTTCGTGATCAACGCGATGTTTTGCTCGTTATAGAAAAGATTCGAAATATTGATTTCATCTTCCAAGCCCATGCCGCGATTTGCGGCCGTGGTGATGGTCGTCACTTTTTTTTCTTTTTTGATTGCAACATCAGAAGTCCCGTTAGGATATCGAATCATGTGCAATAATCCTCATTTCACGAATTCTTTGACTTCTTTTTTGAAATCCTCAGGCTTGACGGTTTCTCCGTCCACTAATTTAGTAATCGCGTTCAGTACCGGTTTTGGCAGGTGACGCATATTTTTAAGAACTTTTAGATATTCTTCGAAGAGAACATCGTTCTTAGCGAGAATAGCCTGATAGAGGAGCGCAAGGTTTTTCGCATCCCATAACGGATCGTGGGGGATACCTTCGGGAGTGACCTTGAAAACTTTCAGATAATTCATGAGCGACAATGGATTGTTGTTCGCATCTTTGACGAACTGGGCGACTGTCGCTGACAGGTCGATGTTGTTGTGGCAGATGAGTTTAGCGGTGTCGGCATCCGCGTCCGGGCTATGGACCAAGGATTGCATGATAATCCGGAGGTCATGGCTGCCAAAGGTGACGAAGGCGCTACGCGAGAACGTCAGTCCGCAGTATTTTTTGAACTTGATGAGGACTTCTTTATAGGAAACGCCCTCTTTATCGAGTTGTTCTTTGGTGATACCGGTCAGGCCGATAACGAAATTACCGATTTTGCCTTCCGGTTTGACGAAAATTTTAATGCCATCGTGTATTTTACGGATATTGCCGCTATGGCCGATATCGACCTTTATCGCCCCAAGAGCAATCATCTCATGGGTAAATTGCGTGCCTTCTAAGTCCAAAAATACGAGGTGTCTTCTTTTTCCGATTTGTTTTAATAATGCCTTCATGTAAAAGCCTCGGGATTAGTATATCATCAATGATTATTCTATCAAAGATTAAGCGCATGCGAAATAAGTGAAAATTACCGGAAAAATAAAGTCAAAGCAATTGCCTTATTACGTAAAAAAACATATAATAATCAACTAGAGGGACTAGCCGATGGACTTTAAGTTAGATTTATCCGCCGAGAAGATTTTACGAAAGAAATTTTCCGCCAACACCAAGGGCTATGGCGCTTTGGAAGTTGACCAGTTTCTTGACCGCGTGATCGAAGATTACCGCTACATCGAACTCTTTGGTAAGAGCGAGTTGCCCGGCATCGAAGACTTGAAAGCGCAGAACAAGGCCTACAAGGAAAAAATGTCCGAGCTCGAAATCCAAAATGCGTTGCTCCAGGAAAAATTCAAAAATCTCGACGATGACACTAACATCAGCCTATCGAATATCGACCTCTTAAAACGGATTAAGGCTTTGGAATCGGCTTTATACCGACTCGGCAAAGATCCCAACAAAATCGAATAACAGTCGACCCGGATAATTGCTGGCGCGCAAGCGTTAGAGGAAAGTCCATGCTCGCACGGGCTGTGACGCCCGTAGTGATTGCGCTAGCGGAAAAAATAACGCTAGGTATGCGGGAGCGCATAACGGCAGGGTAAGGCCTACGTCCTCACGGATATGGCGGAGCCCTTGAAAGTGCCACAGTGACGAAGCTTATGGGAAACCATAAGGTGGAACGCGGTAAACCCCACAAGCGAGAAACCCAAATTTGGTAGGGGAAGTCTAGAGAGATAATTAAGAATTTCTCAAGGCATGCGAAAGCATAGATAAATTATTATCCTTGACAGAACATGGCTTACAGGGTCGATACTCATTTCAGGAGCTCATTATGAATTTACCCAACAAAATCACTCTAACGAGAATGGCGATGGTCGTTGTGCTCATCGTCCTTTTTTTCTTTCCCTATGAAGCCCTTGGCATCCCGACTTTCACCATCAATGTCGGCATCGCCAACCAAGGCATCAACATCATCTATTTGATTGGGTTCATTCTCTTCTTAATCGCCAGCCTCTCTGATTTCCTCGACGGTTACCTAGCTCGCAAGTGGCATCAAGTCACCAGTTTCGGAAAATTCATGGATCCGATTGCCGATAAACTCTTAGTCGATGCATGTCTGATTTTCCTATTGACCACGCCTTTATGGGCCGCCGAGCAAGTCACCGTCGTTCCTGTCCTTGTCGTCATTATCCTCATTGGCCGAGATTTAATCGTCGATGCGCTTCGCCTTGTCGCTGTCGAAAAAGGCACAGTCATCGCCGCCAATATCTTTGGCAAGATGAAAACCGTTGCCGAGATGGTCGCCATCTGCTTTGTATTTTTAAATGATTGGCCGTTTAGTTATCTCGGTTTACCGGTTCAATATTCCGTTTCCGTCCTCCTGTGTTACATCGCTGCCGCGATTTCTTTACTCTCGGGCGTCATTTATCTCGTTCAAAACGCGAAAGTCTTGAAAGGAAATTAACATGCTTCCCAAAGAATACTTGGAAAAACTGAAAGCAAAGGGCTTAACACTGGGTTCGGTCGAAAGTATCACCGGCGGATTATTCGCTGCCTCGATCACTGAGATTCCCGGCGCTAGTAAAGTGTATAAAGGCAGCATCGTCGTTTATGCACCCGAAGAAAAAATCAACCTTCTGGGCATCAAATTTGGTTTGATTGCCGAACACGGCGTTGTCAGTGAAGCAGTGGCTTCGGCCATGGCAACCAACGGAAGAAAAGTCCTTGCTGTCGATATTTGCGTTTCCTTTACGGGCAATGCCGGACCGGACTGTCTCAATGGATTACCTATCGGCGTCGTCTTCATGGGCATCGCCACTCCGAAAGAAACCAAGGTGTTTTCCCTCAAGTTAAAAGGAGTCCGAAAAACCATCAGGAAAAGCTGTGTCCAGCACGCCATCGACGAGAGCATCAAATTAGTCGAAGTTTTGTAAGCGTTTTAGGTCAATATTCCAAATTGAAAGTCTATTATGAAAGTGAGAGGTAAATTCACATGGCAACAGATACCAACAAATTAAAAGACGCAGCAGCGTCCAGCAACAAACAAAAAGAAGAAGCGCTCGAAGAGGCGCTCAAGAACATTGAAAAAACATACGGCAAAGGCGCGGTCATGAAATTAGGCGATCGTCCCCACGTCGATGTGGACGCGATCCCGACCGGATCGATTTTACTCGACCAGGCGCTTGGCGTCGGCGGATATCCCAAAGGCCGTATCATCGAAATCTTTGGCCCTGAAAGTAGTGGCAAGACAACCTTAGCCTTACACGCGATTGCCGAGGCGCAAGCCCGTGGCGGACGCGCAGCATTCATTGATGCCGAACACGCGATTGACCCTGTTTATGCTAAGAAACTTGGCGTCAATGTGGACGAATTGATTCTTTCCCAACCCGATAACGGCGAGCAAGCGCTCGAAATCGTCGAGATGTTGGCCAAGAGCAATGCTATCGATATCATCGTCGTCGACAGCGTCGCTGCTTTAGTCCCGCAAGCCGAACTCGATGGCATGATGGGCGACAACCAAGTCGGTCTCCAGGCCCGCTTGATGAGCAAAGCGATGCGTAAAATCGCAGGTGTGCTCAATAGGTCTCTATGCACTGTCATTTTCATTAACCAACTCCGCGAAAAGGTTGGCATCGTCTATGGGAACCCCGAGACGACCAGCGGTGGACGCGCGCTGAAGTTCTATGCGACGGTCCGCATCGACATTCGCCGTGGCGAAGCCATCAAGTCCGGTGATGAGATCATCGGCAACTTGGTCACGGTCAAAGTCGTCAAGAATAAAGTCGCTCCGCCCTTCAAAATCGCGAAGATCGATTTAATCTATGGCGAAGGTTTCTCAAAGACCGGTGAAGTGCTGGATCTCGGAACCGAAGTCGGTCTTATCAAAAAGATGGGCTCTTGGTATGAATACAATGGTCAACGGATGGGACAAGGCCGCGAAACGGCAAAAATCTATCTGAAGAGCAATCCCGAGATTCTCAACGAACTCATCAAAAAAATCAAAAGCGGATCAGTCGAATAACCTAACGAGATACGAACGAGTCACCCACTGGGCGGCTCGTTTTCTTATTAGGCAAGATTCCCGAAATTAATGCTTTTAATAGAAGTTCCGATTTGCTATAATATTTTTGTATCTTCGGATACTTACATAAACTCAAAAACCGTTTTGCTTAGATTCTTTATTCAAGCGCAGGCTTGTATATATAAAAAATTTATGAAAAATGCACAATTTTTCAAATAAGCGATTTTTGAGCGCAAATGTCCGTCGACTGCGTTCATTTTCCGTTTTTTTACCCGAAGACCGCGGGTGCTGTATCGTTCTACAAGGCCAATCGAAGTCCATTCATTTGCCTAATGAACAGGTCACTATTCCATTGAAAGGGGATACTTTATGACAATTGAAATGAGTATTCTCTTAATTATCCTTGCTCTCGTCGTCGGCGCAGGCTTAGGCCTACTCGCTTACTTCTTCGTCCCGCTCTTCGCGGCGAAGAAAGCAGCCGGACGCGCTGTAAAAATCATTCGTGATGCGGAAATAAAAGCTGAACATTTGGTTAAAAATAGCCAACTGGACGCTAAGCAAGCCGCTTACGAAATGAAAGTCGAAGCCGAAAAGGAAATTAAAGAGAAAAAAGCCGAATTCGCTCAATCAGAAAATAAACTACTCTTACGTGAACAAAGCATTGACCGTCGTGACGTTGCCCTCCTCGGCAAAGAAAACATGCTCGAAGAGAAAAGCGACCGCCTAAGCAATCGTCTCAAAGAAGTCGATAAACAAGAAGCGGACCTTCAAGTCAAGCTTGATTCCATCATCTCCGAACTTGAAAAAGTCTCGAACATGTCAGTGAGCCAAGCCCGTGACGAAATCTTCACCCGTGTCGAAAGCAAACTCGGCAAAGAACTCGCCCTCTTCATCCGTAACAAAGAAGAAGAAGCGAAAGATACTGCCGACGATAAGGCCAAAGAATTACTTGGCCTCGCCATCAGCAAATACGCTCAAGATGTCACTACCGAAAGAACCGTCAGCGTCGTCGCTTTACCAAGCGATGAGATGAAGGGTCGCATCATCGGCCGTGAAGGTCGTAATATCCGTGCCCTCGAACAACTCCTCGGCGTCGATCTCATCATTGACGATACTCCCGAAGTCATTACCGTCAGCTGCTTTGATCCAATCCGCCGCGAAGTCGCTCGCCGTTCGCTTGAATCGTTAATCAAGGACGGGCGCATTCAACCGGGAAGAATCGAAGAAGTGGTGGAAAAAGCCAAAGCCGAAGTCGCGGAAACCGTCCGCGCCGCCGGCAAAGAAGCCGCCTTCAAACTCGGCTTGCCGCGCATCCATCCGGAATTACTGGATTATGTCGGCCGTTTAAAATACCGTACCAGCTATGGCCAAAACGCCTACGATCACTGTATTGAGGTCGCTTATCTCGCCGGCATCATGGCCGCCGAACTTGGCTTAGACCAAACCTTAGCCAAACGTGCCGGATTACTTCATGATATCGGTAAAGCCGCCGACTTTGAACTCGATGGCAGCCACGTTGAGATCGGTGTCCGTTTAGCTAAGAAATATGGCGAACCGGATGTCGTTATTAACGCCATTGAATCGCACCACGGCGATGTGGAAAAGAAATACGTCATCTCGCACCTTGTCGAAGCTGCTGATACCTTGTCGGCTGCTCGTCCAGGGGCCCGCAGCGAAACCCTTGAAAACTACGTCAAACGGATCGAGCAGTTGGAAACTATCTGCAAATCCTATGATGGCGTGGCCCAATGCTTCGCCATGCAGTCCGGCCGTGAAGTCCGCGTCGTGGTTATCCCCGAACGCATTGACGACCTTGGCGCTTACAAACTAGCGCGTGATATCCGTGAACGCATCGAGAACGAAATGACCTACCCAGGCCAAATCAAAGTCTCGGTCATCCGCGAATACCGTGCCATCGAAACCGCGAAATAATCTTAAGGACCCCTCGCGGGTCCTTTTTTGGAAACAGGAGTCAGTTATGAAAATCTTATTTATTGGCGATATCGTCGGCAAAAACGGACGCGAAACCGTGGCTCGTTTACTGCCCTCGCTCAAGAAAAAATACGCCATCGATTTCGTCATCGCCAACGGCGAGAACGCCACCCATGGCAAAGGCATGATTTACAATCACTACAAGGCCTTTTTAGATATGGGTGTCGACTGCATTACCTTGGGCAACCATTATGACGCGAAAAGCGAAATCCGTGACTATTTGGATGCCGCGACATCGATCATCCGGCCGTACAATCTGAAGAAAGAATATCCCGGTGTCGGATCCTCATTATTCGAAAGCGATTCTTTCAGCATCCGCGTCACCAATTTACTGGGGCGTCCCTTCATGGAAGAAGATGTCGCCAATCCGTTTGATTCCTTACAAGAGATCATCCAAAAAGAAAAACACGCCGATATCCATATCGTTGATTTTCATGGCGAGGCGACCGGCGAAAAGCAGTGCATGGGCTGGGCCTTTGATGGACTGCTGACTGCGGTTCTTGGGACGCACACCCACGTCCAGACCCGCGATGCGCGTATTCTCCCACAAGGCACGGCATTTATCAGCGACGTCGGCATGGTCGGCGCCTATAATGGCGTTCTCGGCGACAAAAAAGAACAAGTCATCGACCGTGTCTGGCATGACAAGAAAACCAAGTTTGACGTGGACGACAAAGACGATTCGCTTTTCAGCGCCGTCGTCATTGACGCCGACATCGAATCCGGACGCGCCATCGACATTATCCCGCTCTATATTGTTGAGAAAAAATAGGAGACCGCATGAGACCAACCCTTGTTAAGAACCGTCCTTCCATCGGCGAAGCCCGTAGCCGCGTCGCTAAAGAAGTGATCGTCATCCGTGAAGAAGTGAAAGTGCCCGAGCGCTTGTTACAAATGGCAAGCGGCCGGAAGTATTTTATCCATACTTACGGATGCCAAGCCAATGTCCGTGACGAAGAGACGATGGCCGGTCTTTTAGAGAAAGCTGGTTACGTCAAAGCCGCGTCGGAGCAGGACGCCGATGTCATCATCATCAATACCTGCGCTGTCCGCGAGAACGCCGAAGACAAAGTGTTTGGCCAAATCGGTTCGTTAAAAGCCCTCAAAGAAAAAAAGAAAGACCTGATCATCGCTGTTTCCGGTTGCATGATTCAACAAACCCATATCGTCGAAGCCATCGAAAGCAAATACCGTTATGTTGATTTGCTTTTCGGTACCCATAATTTAAATGAATTGCTCGATATGTTAGACGAGGTCTATACGACGAAAGGCCGCATCATTGACGTAAAGTCGGAACCCGGCGATGTCGTCGAGAATCTCCCCAGCGTCCGCGGCAACCGCATCAAGGCGTTCGTCAACATCATCTATGGCTGTGACAAATTCTGCACGTACTGTATCGTCCCTTATACCCGCGGCAAAGAACGGAGCCGTCTCTTTGAGGATATCCTTGAGGAATGCCGCGAACTGGTCAAAGCCGGTTATCAGGAAATTACGTTGCTCGGACAAAACGTCAACGCTTATGGCAAAGATTTAAAGAATGGGACGACCTTTGCGACATTACTGGCCGCGGTGGCCGAACTCAGCATCCCGCGCTTACGTTTCACGACCTCCCACCCGTGGGACTTTTCTGATGCGATGATCGACACGATAGCTCAATACCCGAACATTATGCCCTCAATCCATTTGCCCCTTCAATCGGGCAATGACGAAATCCTTCGCCTGATGGGCCGCCGTTACACCAGCCAGAGCTATAAAAACCTCATCGACCGGATGAAAGCTAAAATCAAAAATTTATCCTTAACCACAGATATTATCGTTGGTTTTCCCAATGAGACCTATGACCAATTTCTCGATACAATCAAGATGGTCGAATACGTCGGTTATGATGGCTGTTTTACCTTCATTTATTCGCCACGGTTAGGTACGCCCGCCGCCCGCATTGCCGATAATGTCTCCGATGCCGAAAAGCACAAACGTTTCTCAAAGCTTTTAATGGCGGTGGAACGTGAGGGTGTCAAACGCGCCGATGCGATGGTGGGGCAGACCTTCAAAGTCCTGGTTGACGGCTTTAGCAAAAAGAATAGTAGTGTCCTTTCAGGTTATGCCGAAAACAATAAACTGGTCCACTTTGTCGGGGAAGAAAAACTCATCGGCAAAATCGTCGAAGTCAAGATTACCGAGTCGCATCTCTATTCGATGAAGGGGGAACTCGTTTTATGAATGATTTTGAAAAAGCCCTCGAAGAACTCCGCGAGGCGTTATTCGACACGCCGGAAGTCCAGCAGTTCTTTGCGTTACGCCAGGTAATCGAATCCGATCAGGAACTGATGGCGGCCAATGCGGCTATGCGTGCCCACCAAAAAGCGATGGCCAAACACCAGAACAACGACGAAATCTACTTCCGTGAGAAGGCCCTTTATGAGAAATACTCAGTGATATATAACAAGCATCCGCTCGTTGTGAATTATGAAGCTTTACGGGGAACCGTGAACGACTTACTGAAGCAAATCAAAACGATTGTCGAATGAGAAATCCCACTTCGGGATTTTTTCTTTTTTGCCCTCGCGCCCGTAAAATTTACATAAATATAAATTTTCGTGTGATACAATATTAATAATTGAAGTTTTGAGGTAGATGAATGAAACCAAAGTACACACCGATGATGATGCAATATCTGGAAATTAAAGAGAAGCATCCTGATACGTTGATCCTCTTCCGGTTGGGCGATTTCTATGAGCTCTTTTTTGATGACGCTAAGATTGCCAGCAAGGAACTGCAACTCGTCCTTACCGGCAAAAATGCCGGAGCGGACGATAAGGTCCCGATGTGCGGCGTTCCGCATCACGCCATCAAGAGTTATATCGCCAAACTGATTGCCCGCGGCTACAAAGTCGGTGTGGTGGAGCAGATGGAAGACCCAGCCTTAGCGAAAGGCTTAGTCGACCGCGATGTCATTCAGATCATTACGCCCGGGGCCGTCATGGATGTGGCCAATTCGGACAATAACTATATCGTCGGCGTCGATGAGACGGATTTTTGCTTTGTCGTCAGTTATGCCGATTTATCGACCGGCGAAATCAGTGTCCTCAATGTCGAACACGATATGACCTCGCTCCTCAGCGAACTGGATAACCTACTCACCCGCGAAATCGTCGTGAAGTCGACTTTTTCAAGTGAAATTCTGACACAACTCTCGGAAAACCGGAATTTCCTTATTTCCCGCGAGGATGACGATGAAGTCGATCTCGAATACGAACCGGTGCTCGGGGATGTCAAAGATCTCTACCAGATGAAATCGATTGTCCGGTTGATCAATTACCTCAAAAAAACCCAAAAACGAAACCTTGAATATTTACAAAAAGCCATCGTCATCAAGGGGAGCCAATCCCTTCAAATCGACTCCTTCTCCCGTCTTAACCTCGAATTGACAAGAACCATCCGGAGCGAAGATAAGTACGGCTCGCTCTATTGGCTTCTCGACGAAACCAAAACAGCGATGGGCGGACGTCTCTTAAAGCGTTGGATTCTAAAACCCTCTAGCGACTTCGAAGAAATCGCCAAACGGCAGATGATGATTGGCGCCATGATCGATGATTTCATGAACCGGGAAGAAGCCCGTAAACTCCTCGATGAGATTTATGACTTAGAACGGCTGATTGCCCGTATCAGTTATGGCAACGCTCATGGCCGCGATATGCTCCAACTCCGCAACTCCTTAAAAGCGGTGCCGGCGATCAAGAAGACCTTAACCAAACTTAAAAACTCCCAATACGATGACCTTGTCAGCCACATGGATTCTTTAGAGTCGATCTGCGAGCTCATCACGCGGTCCATCCGTGAGGACGCTCCCATCGTGATTAAAGAAGGCGGCATCTTCAAAAAAGGTTACCATCCCGAACTCGATGAACTGATCGAACTTTCCCATGGCGGAAAGAACTGGCTCGCTGAACTGGAAACCCGCGAACGGGAAAAAACCGGGATCAAGAACCTCAAAGTCGGCTACAACAAAGTCTTCGGTTACTATATCGAAATCAGTAATGGCTCGGTCAGCAGCGTCAAGCCAGAATTCGGCTATGAACGGAAACAGACTCTGACCACCGGCGAACGCTACATTACGCCTGAACTCAAAGAAAAAGAATCCCTCATCCTTAACGCCGATGAACGCCAGATGACTTTGGAATATGAATTATTTGTCGAACTCCGAAAGACTATCCAAGCTCAAACCGGTGCTATTCAGCAACTGGCCAACAAGCTGGCGCTCGTCGACGTCCTTGCGTCTTTAGCGGAAGTGAGCGCCAAGAACCGTTATGTACGCCCGATCTTTAATGAGAACCGTAATGTCGATGTCGTCCAAGGGCGTCATCCGGTCATCGAAAAAGTAATGAAACAAAACCGCTATGTCGCTAACGATGTTTATATGCCGGCGAATAACGACGTGCTCCTCATTACCGGCCCGAACATGGGTGGTAAATCGACCTACATGCGCGAGCTCGCTTTAATCGTCGTGATGGCGCAAATCGGCTGTTACGTTCCTGCGAAATCCGCTAACCTCATGATTTTCGACCAAATCTTTACCCGTATCGGCGCTTCTGACGATTTGGTGTCTGGACAGTCCACCTTCATGGTGGAGATGAGCGAAACCAATTATGCGCTTCGACACGCCAGCGAAAACTCGCTGATGATTTTCGATGAAATCGGACGTGGGACCGCAACTTTTGACGGCATGGCGATTGCTCAAGCCATCATTGAATACATCACCTCAAGAATCCACGCCAAGACGTTATTCTCGACGCACTATCACGAACTGACCAGTCTTGAGAAAGAACTCCCGACGCTTAGGAACGTCCAAGTCTGCGTCGCCGAAGAAAACGACCAAATCACTTTCCTTTACAAAGTCAAAGACGGTTCGATGAATAAGTCCTATGGTATCAATGTTGCCCGTTTAGCCCATTTGCCTGATTTACTTTTAACCCGGGCTAAAGAGATTCTCTTAACCCTCGAAGAAAAGGATATCCCGCCGGCGCAGAACGTGATGCAACGTTTACCCGCCGAGGAAGAAGACTGGATTAAAAATATTAAGAAAATCGACCCATTAACGATGACGCCGCTTGAGGCTCTCAATTATCTCTATGACCTCAAGAAGAAAATGAAGTAGGGGGACGCATGAGCAAAATCCATATTCTGGAAAATAGTCTGGCCAACATGATTGCCGCCGGCGAAGTCGTTGAACGGCCGAGTAGCGTCATTAAGGAACTGGTCGAAAACAGCATCGACGCCCACGCCCACAACATCCAGGTTTCGCTCTTCGAAGCCGGACGCAAGAAAATCGTTGTCGAGGATGACGGCGACGGCATGGACCGCGAGGATGCCGTGTTGGCATTTAAACGCCACGCCACCAGCAAGATTGCCACCTCATATGATTTATTCAAAATTAAGACCCTCGGATTCCGTGGGGAAGCTTTGCCATCGATTGCCTCTGTCAGCCGTACGACCTTGATTACCTCCACCGGAAGCGGTGTTGGTTCCGAAGTCGTGATTGAAGACGACGAACTGACTGTCAAGGATGCGCCGCTCCGCCAAGGCACGATTGTCAGCGTCGAGGAACTTTTCTATAACACCCCGGCTCGTCTCAAATATCTCAAAGCCGATTTCACCGAAAACTCAAACAGCATCGAAATGATGTGCCGCCTCGCGCTTGCCCATCCCGAAGTTTCGTTTGCGTTTTACATCGATGAACGCAAGCAGTTCCAAACCACCGGACGCGGCGAATTACTCGAAGTCATCAAAGATATCTACGGTCATGATGTTGCCAAGAAAATGGTGCCGTTTCATTTCGTCAATGCTGACTTTGCCATCAGCGGTTATCTTGGTAAACCGGAACTCGCTAAAGCCAGCCGGTATTTCATCATCACGCTTTTGAACGGACGTAATGTCTATATGCCGAAAGTCCAAACTTCGATTATCGAAAGCTATCATGATTTTATCCCGCCGACCCGTTTCCCCTTCGTCGTGCTTTCTTTTGCGATTGAGCCGGCGCTGGTCGACGTGAACGTTCACCCCAGCAAGAAAGAAGTCCGCTTTTCCAAAGAAGCCGACCTCCGTTTAGCGCTTCTTCAGAATATCCCATTAGCGCTCCGTGAGAAGAATCTCGTGACGGAAATCGTTACCACCTCAAAAACGGAAACGCTCTCCGAACAAATGAACTTTGATCTTGACCTGAGCCCGAAAACGGAAGTGGGGCCTCAATCTCGAATCCTACAGCCGTCTCAGGACATTCACCCATTGGCCGAGGATGCGCCGGCGTTTAATGCGTATGTCGCTCCCGAGAAGACGTTAACCAGTCTCAAAGCTGTCGCACAACTCCAACTGACCTACATCGTTGCCGAAGGACCCGATGGCGGTTTTTACCTCATCGACCAACATGCCGCGAACGAACGGATCAACTACGAAAAGCTCCAGCGTCTTTTCAACAAAGACCTCGTCGTGACTGAACCTTTGATTCCCATCATCATTACCATCACCCCGAGCGAGGTGACGCTTTTCTCTGAAACGAAAATGGCACTGCTAAGGGCGGTAGGGCTGGAGTTCGAACCCTTTGGGGTCAATGCCTATAAGGTGACCCAAATCCCTGTCTGGGCCAAGGAATACGATGAAAAAGCCTATGTGGACGAATTGGTCTATGAAGTCTTGCATGAAGACCGCCTCGATATCTTCAAACTGCGGACGCATGTGATTGCCACGATGAGCTGCAAACGGAGCGTGAAAGCCAACGACCGTTTGAGCCTGGCGGACATGCAGTACCTTTTGGACAACTTGCTCAAATGCGATAATCCGCACGCCTGTCCTCATGGACGGCCGACCATTATCCATTTCAACAAATATGAACTCGAAAAGATGTTCAAGAGGACTGGCGTATGATCATTGTCGTCGTCGGACCCACCGGTAGCGGTAAGTCAGCGTTAGCGATGCGTTTAGCCCGTCACTTGGGCGGACAAATCGTGAACGGCGATGCCTTTCAGGTTTACCAAGAACTCAATATCGGGACGGCCAAGCCTTCCTATGAAACCCGTGAAAAAATCCCTCACCATTTATATGACTTTGTTTCTCCTTCTATCGACTATAACGTCAAAAACTACCAACAAGATTTACGCGCCGTTCTCGATGACCTTCTTATAAAAAAGAAACCCATCATTTTGGTGGGTGGCACCGGGCTCTACATCAAAGCCGGTCTCTACGATTACGTTTTTGAGGATGAACCGGTTGTCGATTTAAGCGACCTCGAGAAACTGACCAACCAAGAACTCTATGACTACTTGAAAACGATTGATGTGGTGGAAGCGGAAAAGCTGCACCCGAATAACCGTAAACGCGTGCTAAGAGCCATCGCAATCTATCGTAGCGCCGGCGCCAACAAAACTTCTTTAGTGGCCAAACAAAAGCACAAGTGTCTCTACGACGTGACGTTCATCGGGCTCGATACTGACCGTTTAAAACTCTATGCCAGCATCAACACTCGCGTGAACCGCATGTTCGCCGCCGGACTGATTGACGAAGTCCGTGACCTAGTGACCAAATATGGCAAGAAACATCACGCTTTCTTAGCCATCGGCTATAAAGAAGTGATTCAGCATCTGGATGGAAAGTTGTCCTTCGGGGACGCCGTTGAAGCGATTCAAAAAAACAGTCGCAACTACGCGAAACGTCAATTTACGTTCTTCCGGCATCAACTCCCAATCGAGTGGTATCCCGATGGCGATACTGCCTATCAGGCCATCCTTAAGAAATTAGATGAGAACCATGGATGATTTATTGACCCGTACCCGTCTTTTACTCGGTCATGAAAATGTCGAAAACCTTCTTACGAAACGCATCATGGTGGTCGGTCTTGGCGGTGTCGGCGGAACCGCATTAGAATGCCTAGCCCGTTCCGGCATCCAACATTTTATCTTGGTTGATAACGATACCGTGTCTGTCACCAATCTCAACCGTCAAATCCTCTTTGTCCAAGCGGATATCGGACAAGTCAAAGTGGAAGTCGCGAAAAAACGCCTGCTTGCCATTAATCCTAAAATCATAGCGGAGACCCGTCATGTCTTGGTGACCGCCGAATCGATCAAAAGTTTCGAAAAAGACACCATTGATTTTATCGTGGACGCGATCGATGACATCGACGCCAAAGCCGCGCTCATCGCTTTCGCTCTCGAACATCATATTCCGATGATTTCTTCTTTGGGTATGGGCAAACGCCTCAGTGCCGAAGCGGTGCAGATCACCGATTTAGAAAAAACCCATGACGATCCGCTCGCGAAGAAACTCCGTCATTTACTCCGCAGCCAAGCCATCGACCCCAAAAAAGTACCGGTGGTTTTCTCCAAAGAATCCCCAAGATCAATTGGTCCGCAACTCTCTTCCATGATGATGGTTCCTTCCTCTGCCGGTCTGCAGATGGCCGGATTTGTATTATTGACACTCTCGAAATTAGAATAATCAGTGGAGGTATTCACTATGGCATTACTTAAAATCGAAGCGGTCGCCAAGAAGGCAGGCATCGCGCCGCGCTTCCTTGAGCCTTATGGTCATTACAAGGCCAAAGTCGATACGGCGATTATGTCGCAACTTCAGGATCTGTCTAATGGCAAACTGGTTTTAGTCACTGCCATTACGCCAACCAAAGCCGGTGAAGGCAAAACCACGACGTCCATTGCCTTGGTCGAAGGTCTTGCCCAAATCAAACAGAAAGCGTTTCTTTGTTTACGCGAGCCTTCTTTAGGCCCGGTTTTCGGGATTAAAGGCGGCGCCACCGGCGGCGGTCTTGCCCGTGTTGAACCAAGCGAAGAAATCAACCTGCACTTTACCGGCGATATGCATGCCGTAACGAGCTCCATCAATCTCATTTCAGCCATTATCGATAATCATATGTTCCAAGGTAATGAACTCAATGTCGATCCAACAAGAATCGTGTGGAAACGCGCCATGGACATGAATGACCGAACCCTTCGCGAGATCACGATTGGACTGGGCGAAAAGAACGGAATCGTCCGTCAAGACGGCTTTATCATCACGGTCGCCAGCGAACTAATGGCCATCCTATGCCTGGCCGTCGACGCAGAGGACTTTGAAAAGCGCGTCAACGCGATTATCGTTGCCTATACAAAAGATAATAAACCCCTCCACATCGCTGATTTTCAAATTTCCCACGCCATCATGAAATTGATGCGTGAAGCCCTTAAACCGAATCTTGTCCAGACCTTAGAAGGAAACCCGGCGTTTATTCATGGCGGGCCTTTTGCCAATATCGCCCACGGTTGCAACTCCCTTATCGCCACCAAAATGGCTTTAAAACTTGCCCCGATCGTCGTGACCGAAGCCGGCTTTGGCGCTGACCTTGGCGCAGAAAAATTCTTCGACATCAAATGCCGTTTGGGCGGATTAACCCCAAACGCGGTTGTTTTGGTAGCGACCATCCGTGCATTAAAACTCCATGGCGGGCAACCTGCCGAAAAACTGAACGAGGAAAATATCGAAAACTTGCTGAAAGGCGCCGGCAATCTGGAGCAACACCATGAGAACCTGCAGAAGTTTGGCGTCCCGATTGTCGTTTCCATTAACCATTTCGCCTCCGACTCCGAAAAAGAAATTGCGGCTTTGACGAAGTGGTGCGAGGAACGTGGCTATGTCGTCAGTTTCCTTGACGCTTTCACCAAAGGCGGTCCGGGCGCGATTGATCTTGCAGAAAAAGTTTTAGAAACCCTCAAAACGAAAAAGCCCAAGTTCAAATACCTCTACGACTTAAACGACAGCATTGAGAACAAGATTAATCTCATCTGCAAAGAAATTTATCGTGCAAAAGATGTCGTTTATACCGAAAAAGCAAAAACGCAGATTAGCCAATACGAGGCCATGGGTTTTCGAAACCTGCCCATTTGCATGGCCAAGACGCCGCAGTCGTTCAGCGATGACCCAAATGTTTTAGGAACGCCTTCCGGCTATACCATCACGATCCGCGAAGTGAACTTATCCGCTGGGGCCGGATTTATTATCCCTCTCACAGGCGCGGTTCTCACGATGCCGGGGTTACCGAAAGTGCCTTCCGCCGTCAAGATGCAGGAGGTGCCATATTAATGGAAATCCTGAAATACGATTTGTGGGATGTCGTCGAAATGAAGAAAGCCCATCCTTGCGAGAAGCATAGCAAACTCTTCCAAATCGTCCGTGTCGGGGCCGATATCAAAGTGGCCTGTCTCGGATGTGGTAACCTCATCATGATGACGCGTTTTGACTTCAATAAGAAAATTAAAAAAGTCATCGAACATCATACCGAAGCAATC
>Ga0209429_10001156_pt1 | contig 16846 bp, 9 predicted proteins | sample BarGraNGADG00212_3_FD_184493 | JGI IMG/M metagenome (GOLD analysis project Ga0209429, IMG submission 184493) | Arctic peat soil microbial communities from Barrow, Alaska - Barrow Graham LP Ref core NGADG0004-212 (SPAdes) (version 2) | ecosystem: Environmental > Terrestrial > Soil > Wetlands >... | reverse complement strand
CAATTATTGATGTAGCACAAATGGCAGGTGTTTCCATCGGTACAGTATCAAATTACCTTAACCACACAAAACCTGTCAGCAAGCCTGTATCCGAAAGAATCCAGAAGGCTATTGACACATTACATTACTCTCAAAATCTATCTGCCAAGAGCCTTAAATCCAACACTTACACTGATATCGGTGTTATTCTTCCGAATCTAAATGATTCCTACTATGTGCAATTATTTCAGGGAATCAATAATTCATTTCAAAACACTAATTATTATGTTAACTTTTCACTATCAAATGATATTCCAAATATTGAGCGAAATATTGTGAGCGAATTTTTGAAGAAACGTATTTGCGGACTGATCCTGGTTTCCTGTCAGCCGGACAACTGGAAATTTTATTATGACCATTTCACATCCGTTGAACGGCCTCTGGTACTTATTGACCGCAATATCCGCAGCCTTGACTCCAATTTTGTTTCTTTTGATAATTATTCTATTATTAATAACATGACTTCTTCTTTGTTAATGCAGGGTTATAAAGATCTTATTCTAATGACCGGTCCGGAAAAATTCGATTGCGAAGCAAATTGTATCGATGGATTCAAAAATGCATTTCAGCAAAGAAACATGATACCTGATTCTAATGCATACATTAAAACTGATCTTAGTAAAGAAGATGCATTCCGTAAAACCATTCAGTTACTAAAGACACGAAAACCGGAAGCAATCATAACCACATCGGAATCCATCTCAACAGGCATAATAGAAGGACTCCGAATTATTGGATTCAGTACAAAGGATATCCCGGTTCTTACATTAGGTGAAGAACATTGGAACCTGCATACCCATTCATTTGCCAATATTTCCGCAGCTCGTCCTGCTATTAAGCTTGGGCAAACCGCATCAAATCTGCTGATTGAACAATTAGAATCACCGCTTACGAAAGAAACAGAAAAAATCGTTCTGAAAGATACAAGTCTGAGTAGCTCATATGTTTTTTCTGAACAGATTTCGGTAATGACGCCGCAGCCTGATGAGTCAAAACGCGAAATCCGGATCCTGATGATGGATACCCCACAGGTCCATGCTCTTCAGGGACTGATAAAGAATTTTGAAAACCATACGGGTATTCATGCAGATATCACAATCATGCCGCACCACAACCTATATGATGAGATTGTTAAAAACCACATAAGTGCTGAACCTTTTTATGATGTCTTTATGTATGATATACCCTGGCTGTCAACCTTGGCCTCCAATCATGTTTTGGAAGATCTTACCGATATCTTTTCTTCCATAGATATGAATATTTTCCTGCCAAACAGTCTGAAATATTTCAGTGTTTTTGAAAAACATTACTTTGGAATTCCTTTTATGTATGCACCGCAGATTTTCTATTATAGAAAAGATTTATTTGAGAATCCGGAGCTTTGTACCGAATATGAGAAATTGAATAATATGTCCCTTCGACCTCCTATAACATTAAAGGAATATAACACAATAGCAAATTTTTTTACAAACAAAACAACCGCGATTAATTATGGTATTTCCATTCCCGCTGCTTATGATGAATGCCTTGCTCCTGAAATTTATATGCGATTACGTGCATACAACGGTAATGTATTTGATTCAAAGGGTAATGTATGCCTTGATTCTGCACAGTCGTTAAAAGCGTATATTAATTTTGTACGTTCAATTAAATTAGCAAAACCCAATTTCAAAACTGCAACGGACGTAAGTGTCGTACAGGATTTTCTTCAGGGAGAAACCTGTATGCTAATCAGTTACCCTTCATTTCTTACTGATGTTGTAGATCTAAGGAAAAGCAGAATGATAGGTTCGATAGGATATCACCATATCCCCGGACGCAGTCCGTTACTCGGAGGATGGAGCCTTGGAATCAGCAGCCGTTCGACGCATAAAGAAGATGCTGCTGAGTTTTTGAAATGGACCTGCAACGAACAAGTTGCGAATTATTTTGCTTTACTGGGCGGACAAACGGCAATCGTCTCAACTTATACAAATGATGAACTGACTAATTTGTATCCCTGGCTTCCCCTGTATCATTCCACTTATCAATATTCAAAACCTACACTTCCACCACGTTTGGAAAACAATAAAATAATCCCCCAAAACGAAATCGATTCAATTGTTTGCAAATGGATTTATAAACTTATTGACGAAGAAATCGAAGTGCAGGAAGCCATTACAAGTACACATCAGGAACTAGTTTTACTTGTGCAAAAATATAGAAAATAAATACTGCAGATTTTTCGTAAATTATTCATCCCTTTTTGGGGTGCAGACGTTTTTACAGTTACTTTCAGGCAACTCTTCTGGAGAAGTCAACGGTTTATGAGATGAATGAGCAATCAACTGCGTCAACTCACATAGAGCCTTCTTTTAAGAAGTTTCTCCTATTGATAGATCCGCAGTTAAGATTATCTGCGTATTTTTATATGTTTTGGAGGAATAATTAAGTTTTTTTAGTAACATGCTTGATGCTTTTTCTGCAATTTCATATACAGGCTGCATCATAGATGTGAAACGAGGCCGCATAAAACCATACAAATCAATATGGTCAAAACAGACGATTGCCATATCTTCCGGTATTCTTAACCCAACTTCCTGGGCAGCCCGCAGTATGCCGTATGCAAGCACATTGTTTTGCGCAAGAACAGAATCGGGAGTATTAGCCAGAGAAAGTAAATTTTGAGACTTCTTATATCCATCTTCATATAAGAAACCCGTATTGATGATCCACTCAGGATTGATTTCTAAATGATTATCTCTTAAGCAGTTCAAATATCCGGTTAATCTGTCTTTCGCCGTAGATTCATCAATCGAACCAACAAGAGTTGCGATTTTTGTATATCCTTTCTTGACTAAGTGCTCAGTGAGATCGTAAGCTGCTTTTTCATTGTCACAGCCTACAAAGTTTATCCTTTTCGATATTTGCGGAAGGTTGTCAACAAAGACAACTTTATTCAACAAATCCTCTTCCAATATCTCCCAGGCGGAACTGCCTGTGGAGGCAACAATCATCCCGTCCACTTGAGAATTCAGCATATACTCCACATATTGATCCTCATTTGTACTTTTTTCATCACAATTATATAGGATCGCTCTATACCCTTTAGGCTTGATAAATTCTTCAACATACTTGAAAAATATGGAATTATACACATTAGTAATATCCGGAATAATGATTCCGATCGTATTGCTGTGTTGATTTTTGAGACTCAAAGCAAAAGCATTAGGTTGATAGTTAACCTCAGCAGCATATGCTATAATTTTCCCCCGCAATTCCTGACTAAGCCGTCCCCTATTGTTTAGAGCGCGGGATACTGTTGATGTTGATACATCCAAGTGTTTTGCAATATCATTTATATTCATTCATTTATAAATCCATTCTTCGTGCATATTCTTCTCCGCTGCTGCTATTTGGAATCGTTTATCCATTAGAAACTAACATCGTTAATTTTCATTGTCAATAGATCGGGTTCTGACAGAACTTATATAGAACCCGATCATAAGCATTATCATGAGAGAGGCAAAATAGTATGCCGCTTTTGCATTTGAAAAGTTTACCATAATCCCTGAAAGAAAGGGCACTGCAGCACCTCCCAATCCGCCAAATGACATCATAATATTGAGAGCCGGCGCAGAGAAGCCTTTAAACTTCGTTGCCGTAGTATTCATAATGAAAGGCCAGATCGGCCCGCATCCAAATCCGCACAGCGCAAAAAAGAATATTTTGGTGTTGTAATCGGTGATCAGCATGGCACCTATGGCAGCAGCAAAAACCAAGCATCCGGAACACACAAGGAGTTTTTTGGTGTCCACTTTCAGTATGCCCGCCAATAAGCGTGATGGTATCATAGCTCCCCAGAATATGGCAAGTGCAAGAGCACTCATCTGAGGCTGTTTGAGAGTCAGTTCAAAATAGCTGTCTGCAAATGCTGCGATTGTGTTTTCAATTCCCACATACAAAAATATTGAGATTGCTAAAAACAGAAATGCTCGATTTTTCAAATACCCAAGTGCACTGAATATGCTTTTTTGCGTTTGCTGCACACCTTTGTCGTTGCTAAATTTCACAAACAAGAAAGCAATCCCTGCTATCAAAAAAATAACGGAAATATATATATACAGGTCCTTGAAGTAAATTCCAGATTTAATCATAAGTGTAGATATGAACGGACTGCTTACCGCCCCAATGCTGAAACACACTTGAGAAAAATTTAAATGTTGTTTTGATTTTTCGGGAAACTCATCAGCCAGAACAGCTGAGAAAGTAGCTTCAAGAACAGAGAGTCCAGCTCCGATTATAAAGATAGCAATGATAAATGAGATCAAACTGTCAAGATAACCAACTATGAATGTACCTGCAATCATAAGTCCAAAGGAAATAAGGAGCACTCGTTTTTTCCCGATTTTCACTGACAAAAGCCCGAGAAACAGTGGAGGCAACGAAATTGCAAAATACTGAATCGCAATAAAAAGCCCCATCATTGTACTATTCAAGCCAAAGAATTGGGAAAGACTAAGCAGGGTAAACTGGTACAGAGACACATAAAGTCCCAATGCACCAACTGTAACATACGAAATCGCAACAATCAGAAATTTCTGGTATTTCACTATTATTTTTCTCCTTTTTCATAGGCCTACGAATCTATAGATTTCTTCATAGTTCTTCTACACCAATTCATAATATATTTTGATGCACTAAAAAATAAAAGTTCAATATTATTAAAACGGGTGTTTTTAAAACACCCATAACAACAAAAATAATTTGATCAGCCGTCACATGATTCGTCAAATTCATTACTTGAGGAATCATGATAATTCTCAAATTCTGAGCTGTTCGAGAGTGATCTATTTCAACTTCTTTCCAATAATGAAGATACTTTCACTTACTTTTTGTATACACCTATTAACACTTTCATAAGAGTGGAATTTCCCGCTCTATTTTCTTCAACTAATGAATGATCTTCTCCAGATTGAAAATCAAGAGAAACAATATTCAAAGCTTTAACACCAGGAAATTCGTTGCAGATATGCTACATTCTGATTAGCTCCTCTGCCAAAATTCTCAATTACTTCATTTTTCTAGTCGGAGCGCCACACATATTTTATCTTGTCGGAATTCTGATTGTTTTACTTTATCTTGAGATATAACATTATCAACAATCGATCTCGACTAATTCTCCCATCTGTGAGGAAAGTAGATTGATGCCATTATCACGAATAGCATGGTCTTTTCCGTCTGATTTGTTCTCTCGAATATAAACTGCGGTCCAGGAATGTTTGCTTTTTTTGTTTATCGGTACTTATCTTTCTTAAATATACAAACACATATTAATATCAATTAATTATTCAAAAGAATCGAATTATATAGCTGATTCATATCCTAATAATTTTATTCACCAGACGGAGGCAGTTCTACGCCTCGAAAATCCAATTCTGTTGACTATATATTGAAGTATCCTCCTCTTCGCATATATTTGCGCAATCGATTGTTCACAATGACAATATATGGCACTTTATGTGTATTGTCAATGTGCTATCTGTTTTTTGTGCTATCTGTTTTTTTCCCGGTTTTTGTTGAATATACTAATTCATAGTTTTTAGTGATCCTAAAATATTAGGATGTGCGCTTTGAGCAATTAAACTTAAATCGGCAAGTAGCCGAGTCTAAAACCTAAAAAGGCATATACCGCAGCACTTTGACAATTTAACATGGGGAAAATGCTACTTGAGTCGTTTTTGATTAAGAAAACAGGCAGGTTCGAATCTGGAAAAATATAATTATTGATAAAAATTTTCAAAAACCGCCTGTTGCAATGAGTGAATCACAATGTCCATTGTGCGTCACTGGGTCGGATTGGAGCAATAGCGTCTTTTCTATTACTCGAAGATATAGATCGCGAGAAATACAACATTTGAAGTCTGTCTTCTCTACCCTGAAAACAAAGCAGTTGCATTGTTTTCGAAGTACGCTCATAACTAAACATAGAGGCGAGACATATTCTTCTTTTTAAATTTCAATATCCAAATTGTATACTTTTGCAAATAGACTAACTAGTATCCAATATGCAGTACTAAAAAACACTACTGCTTTTTGAACGAAGTCTCTCAACTCTATCCTGCAAATAGATGTATCCTAATGCACCGTGCTGATTGGTAGTGTCAAGAATTATGCGACATTTGATTTCTCACTTGGCAACTGGCCGTCAACCAGCCGATGAATCCGTAACCACCTCTAAGGAACGCAATAAATTGATCAAAGTCATTACAAAAGGGTCTACTTCAGCCAAGATGATTATGCATGCTAATGTCCTTTTAGCAGCCGATGAATGAGACAACAAAAAGCAAAAAGCATCAGACTCTAGATCTGTTCTGCAACAATCTGATATTCCTTTTCTTTAGACAGAGGGAATACAATTCCATATTCCTGGCTTTCAACTTTGATTCTTTTGCCGTCACAAAAGACAGATGCATTTTTCAAGGCAATTTTGGCGATGACGCCAAAGCCTGTTGTCAGATTCATTTCTGTTATTTTTCCGTTTCCCCATGCAAGATCAATTATGTGCCCGCCTCTGGTCTTTAGTCCTTTCACACTGCCATTCGGCAGATCTTCAGGCAAGGCCGGAAGTGGCCGGATTATACCATCGTAATCCTGAAGGAGCATTTCGGACACAGCAGCCGTAAAGCCAAAGTTAGCATCGATCTGAAAGTAAGACGGAGGATGGGCGCCGAATAGATTTGCGTGCAGATGGTTTTGCATGAGATGGCGGACATACCTATAAGCGTCCTCCCTTCTTCCGAGCCTTGCAAAAAGGGCAATCGCCCATGCCGAACTCCAGCCGGTTGATCCGCTGCCGTTTTCGAGGCGATACAGCAGTGCATTTTCGGCAGGTATCCTGTAATTATCAAGTTGATGGGAGTATGGATATACGCCGAACAGCATTGAGAAATGGCGATGCCCGGATTCAACGGCCGTATAGTTTCCGTCCCATTCCTGAATGCGGTCGAATGCAACTGTATATTCAGGCAAATTGTTCAGGATCTTTACAGATTTTTCTACCTTATCCGGCTTGTTCAGGTGGCTGCAGATATCGACATATGCCGTGAAAAATTCCTTTAATATTCCTATATCCATAGCGGATGATATGCAGACAGCCAGTCTCTCACCGTTTGGACCATAATACAAATTCTCCGGAGAAGTCGATGGAAGTGTAACGAATTTACCGTCACGTTCAACCAGATAATCGAAAAGGAAGTCTGCACAACCGTCAAAAATCGGACCGGCAAAGTCAGACAGAAAGTATTCATCCCCTGTGAATTGGTAATGCTCATATAAACGCAGACAAAGCCATGCACCTGACATGTTCCACATCGCCCAACTGGCACTCTCTTTTTCGCGCTTGTTGTAATAGCCGACCGGCGTGGTCTGTGCCCAGATATCCGTCTGATGATGGACGACAAATCCATTCATTCCATAGTTTTCCCGGGCAGTTTTTTTACCATTTTCGCTGAGGCGCTTTATAAAATCAAAAAGCGGTGCCGTGCATTCGGATAGGTTTGTCCGCTCTGCAAGCCAGTAATTCATCTGGAGGTTAATGTTCAGCGTATAATTGCTCCACCACGGTGGAATAAGGTCTTTGTTCCAGATACCCTGAAGGTTTGCCGCCTGGGTATCTTTCCGGGAGGATGAAATAAGAAAATATCTGCCATACTGAAACAGCGTCGATACGGCATATCCGTCCACGCTGCCCGTCTTTGCATCACTGTAGATCTCCGTTGTTGTCTGCCGGACACCGCCAAGATCAATTTGCACCCTACCGTACAAATCGGAAAAATCTGTGTGATGAGCCTTTTCCAGCACTTCATATCCTTTTTTCAGCGCAGCTGCCAGTGTCTCCTTGCAGTATTCCTGCAGATCTGCTTTCGAGAACGATGTTGTGCTTGTGTAATAAAGTTCTGCATATGTACAGTCCGCGACGCGGAGGCTGCCTTGTTCTTGGGAAATAATACCGTTCGTAACAACACGTACTTCCGCTGCAAATTTTATACTCTTCACTATCTCGTCATAACTGACAATATTTTTCTCTGTATAGAACTTGTATACATCGTCAATAATGATATTACTTGGCGCAGCTCCAAGCATACATATAAAATTTTCACCGCAATATGTGTCGTGCCTGAGCTGACTGTCCATCTCTATAGAAAAAGAAAATTTGCGGGGACTTTTAACTCGATAGACCATCACATCTGCAGGACTGCTGCAAAAACATGATATGTTGAAGGGACTTCCGGATTTTTCGCAGTTCACATAAGAAACTCCGGATGCAAAATCCAGATGCCGGCGGTAATTGCTGACCGCGCCAGCGTCACCTGAACCATCTTCTGAACCGGACCCATCGGCCGCTTCATTATCATACAAAATCCGGATGTCCCCAAGCGGCAGATATACCTGTGAGAAGGGTCCAAGCATTTTACTCTCAAGAAGGTTCTGCGCATCCTCTTTTTTCCCCTCAAGCATGAGCGCGCGGACTTTTTGTAGATTCTCTGCAAAATCTTTCTTGATATAATCCCGTTTGTATCCTGACCACAATGTGTCATCGTTTAGGCTTAGCGTTTCGCAAACAGCACTGCCATAAATCATTACTCCGATGTGTCCGTTCCCGAGCGGTATGGCTTCAAGCCAATTGGCAGCAGTAGTGTCAAAATCCAAACCATATTTTTTCATACTGTCATCCCTTCACCGCACCGGCTGTCATTCCGGATACGATGTATTTTTGTGCAAAAACATAAAGCAGGATAACTGGCAAGCTGACTAGTACCATATCCGCACACACTAAATTCCAGCTTCGATTATATTGGCCGAAAAAACTGTAAACAGACAATGGAAGTGTCCATTTTGAAGAGGAGTTGAGCAGGAATATCGGATATTGAAAATCATTCCAGATCCACATAAAATTCAGCATGCCAACTGTCACCGTTACAGGGAGCAGCAATGGAAAGACTACTTTCGCAAATAAGTTCCAGCCTGTGCAGCCGTCAATAACTGCTGCCTCATCTATTTCTATTGGGACTGTCGAGATAAAGCTGCTGAAAAGTATCACGGAAAACGGCATAAATAGCGCAGCATAAACAAACATCAAAGATGGATAGGTGCCATACATGTGCAAGCCTTTTAAAAGCTGAATTGTAGGCAGCGCTGCAAACGGTGCAATGATGCCGAACGTCATAATTTTATGGATAAAGCCGTTAAATCTGGATTTTCTGCGCATAATGATATACGAAAGCATAGCAGACAGGAGGGTTACGAGTACAACGGAAAATACGGTTATAATCGCACTGTTCATAAACGACCTCAATATTTTTCCTTCCGTGAATACCTGAACATAATTTTCAAACATCGGTTTGGCAGGCAGGCTAATACTCAGAAAATTTGCTTCGCCGTACGTCTTTAAGGATGTAACAAGCACCATGATGAGTGGAATAATTACAATTAGTCCCCCAATCCAAAGGGAAATCGCAATAATTACATTTACCAATTTTTCTTTTTTCATTATTCTTTTGCCTCCCACTTTTTAGATTGTTTTTGATATAGAATAGCGACAATTACAAGCATTATGGAAAATATCAGATTGATTGAAACAGATTGCGAATACCTGTCTCGGGACATCTCCGAGAGTATTAGAGTTCCAAAACTTTCTGTTTCGTGGCCTGGCCCGCCGCCTGTTAAAATTAATATCAAATCAAACATCTTCAGACCATAAATAAGACTGAATAATATATTTACGTTAACGGCAGGCATAATCATCGGCAAAATAATGTGTCTGAATCTTTGCCAGCTATTCGCACCATCCATCTTTGCTGCTTCCAAATAATCGGCAGGAATGGATTGGAGTGCGGCGAGTGTAATAACAATTCCATATCCTGCCGAACGCCAGATCTCTGCTGCGTTTACGACAGCAAGCGCGGGCCAGCGGCTCCCCAGCCATTCAATTTGCGCATCTTTAACACCAATGGCTCCTAATACTTGATTAATGACACCGTTTTGTGTGTCAAATAGGCCTGAAAATATTAATCCAACAATCAGTGCTGAAAATATGGCCGGCATAAAATATACAGTTCTCAGCATTTTATTCGTTCTAAAACCTCTATTTAATAGAAGTGCAATGCCAACTCCAATCACGGTTACAAAAACTGTTTTCACTACAGCAATGACTACCGTATTTACGAATGCCGTTGTCAGGCTCTTATTTTGAAATATTTCAACAAAATTCTCAAACCCTACGAATTTAATTTTTTCCACATATGGATTCCAGTCTGTAAAGGCATAAAGATAACCAATGGTAGAAGGAATCAGAAAAAATACAGTAAACACAATGAGTGGAATAATCATAAAATATGTAGGATATATTTTTTTAAGATGCATAATATCCTCCGTCCGACAAAAAACAGCAGGGTATTTTTCAATACCCTGCTGCCCTTCAATACTAAATTAGAAGCCTGGAGTTTGCTGTGCTTTTGCTATTTGAATTCTGTCGTTATCCATGGCTGCGATACACTCGTCAACAGAGCTGATACCAAGCATGCATTCCTGGATATATTTAGCACCTTCTACCTGTGTGAATCCAATGACAGACGGCCATGCGGTTGAGGCCACAGTCTTTTCGGCTATTACAGTTGCTGCACTGTCATATAGAGCAGTTGTTTTATTTGTGTTCTCACCTTTGAATACAGGGGTTGTTCCGTAATCTTTAAAAGCTGCGTTGTAATTTACAGGATCAGCCATGAAAGCAACATACTCTTTGGCAGCTTCCACATTCTTGCTGTTCTTATTTACAAATGTAAGGCAGACATTGGGTCCTTCATAGCTTCCGCCGTCAACAGCGCCGACAAATGCGGGCATGATGGAGAATTTGGAGCTGATTCCGGGATATTTAGTATCCAGATCTGAATTCGCGTAAGAGTCCCAGGAGAGCATCATCGCTGCTTTTCCCTCTCCTAAGGCTGTCGGTGCGCCGTCCCAGGTGTTGGTGGCAAATTTCTCACCGAAGTATCCTTTGTCAGCCATGTCTTTATACCACTGGATCATTGTCTTGAATTCCGGAATGTCAGCATATTTGAGTGTGTTGCTGTTCAATTTGCCGAGTACTGCGGAATCAAGGACCATGTTGTCTACACCGAACTGATATAGTAACGGCCATGTGTCCTTACATGCAAGATACATCGGGGTAATTCCTGCGGCTTTGATTGTCTCACATGCTGTCATAAATTCAGCCTGTGTGGTAGGCATTTTAAGTCCTAAGCTGTCAAAAATTTCTGTGTTGTAAATGATACCGGAGATGGATGCTTCCCAGAAAGGAAGTCCATAAACCTTGTCATTAAAGGTTGCCTGGGGAAGTACGTAGTCCTGAACATCAGCTACCCATGCTGCATCAGAGAAATCAACAAAATTCTTTTCCGGCTGGTATGCGGCCAGACCGCTTCCGCCAAAGTGCATGAATATGTCAGGAATTTCACCGGTTGCAAATTTGGTCTTCATGATTGTTTCGCCTGAATCGATCGGAACAGCCTGGATGTCCAGCTTGTTTCCTGTTTTGTCTTCATAAAGCTGCCAGATTGCCTTCATGTACGGCTTGGTTACCCAGTCCTGATTGGCTAAGATGGTAAGTGTAACTGGTTCTTTAGATGCTGTTGTTGTTGCCGCTGCCGTTGCTGCCGCTGTCGTTGTCTGCTCTTGTGCAGCTGTTCCGACTGCCTTTGTCGTGTCCGCCGTTGTCGATTTGGCTGTTGATGTACATCCAGCCATTGTTGATGCAACCAATAATGCACAGATTACAGTGTAGCCCATTTTTTTGAGTTTCATCATTTTTCCCTCCTGCTTGTTGATCCTCAGTAGTACTTTCTGCTGATATATGCATTCTATACCCGACAAATCAACTAAAAAATGGCTTATCTTTAGGGTAAATATGGTGAAAACATAGATTCATTGCTCTTTTAAGCGGCTGATGAATTCTTTCGGGCTTACTCCTGTATATTCTTTAAAAATTTTGCTGAAACCAAGTTGGTCCGGATAGCCAAGCATTTCTGAAACTGTCTTGATCATAATGCCCGGAGATTCACTGATAATTTCCATGGCTTTTTCGATCCGGATCTTCTGCAGCATCTGCTTGGGTGTCATGCCCTTCTGCTGTTTGAAAAGATTCGTTAGATATACTTCGTTATACCCGTATTGCTCAAAAATCTGCTTCCCGCTGATATTTGTGGTGTAGTTTTTTCTGATCCGGTCCTCGAGCAGATCGACGACTTCACCGGCCGTCAGGGTGACCTGTCGGGGAAATGATTTTTTAATTGCAAGCATAGTCCTATCATACAGTTCTGCATAATTACTGCAGTTGGCCATCAGTTCCTGAATACGCAAATCAAACAGAGTTCCGAGATATTCGAGTACATCCGTCAGTGTATGTGTTGTAACCGCTTCCTTTTCGAGCTTGAGAAAAATGGTCTTGCAGGTCTGCTGTATCTGTTTAAAGTTCATTTTGTCGATCTGTGAAACCAGATAGAACATTTCCCGCTTCAGTTCAGATTCACTTTCTGCATTTTTATATTCTTCCGATCCGAATACGAGGCTTTTCACTCTTTCCGCCTCCAGTATCCTGTATGAGATCTTCGCAAGAGCTATACGCAGGTCATTTTCATTGACGGGCTTCAACAGATACTCAACTACATTCAATTTAATCGCCATGCGCGCGTATTCAAAATCGCTGTAACCTGACATGATAATTGCTTCGACACCGCCGGTTTCTTCGTTCAGTTCCTCGACAAGTTCCAGGCCGGATTTGCACGGCATTTTAATATCACAGACCAATATGTCGGGAAAATGCTCCTTATATACCTCCAAGGCTTCTTTTCCGTTATATGCCTTGGCGACCACACTGTATCCGGGAATGCGGTTCACCATAATTTCCACCATATCGGCAATGGGCGGTTCGTCATCGACGATCATAACATTAATGTTTCTCATAATTGATGGGGCCTCCAATTTCAACTACCGCGCCGTCTTCTGAATAGAAGCGAATGTATTCTTTCCCTTTAAAATAGTGGCGCAAACGCAGGAATGTATTGACCATTCCGATTCCGCTCTTTTTTTGTAGAAAATCTTCACGGTTCAGCGTGCTGCTGATATTATCAATGTCTTCCTGGCTGAATCCGCTTCCGTTGTCCTTAATGCGGACCCTCCATTCGTCACCGATCGTGTAGATTCGGATATCAATTTTCCATGGAGCCTCCGTGTTCGTGAATCCATGCAGAAAGCAATTCTCGACAATCGGCTGAATGATCAATTTGGGGACAATGATTTTTTCGTCCGCAATTTGATTGTCGATGGTGTACATAAAAAGCCTGTCGTATCTTTTTTTCATCAGCGAAAGGTATGTGTTCACATGATCTATTTCTGTATTGATCGTAGCATTTTTCATATTGAAATCAATTGTGTAGCGAAGCATCTCCGATAAATCAAGGCACATCTGATACACGATCTCATTATTAGCTTTCATACCGTAAGCACCTATTACGGAAAGTGTATTATAGATAAAATGCGGATTCAGTTGTGCCTCCAAAGCCATGATCTGTGTTTTCATCTCACGTGTTTTGATTTCTACCAGCTGATTCGAACTTTCATGGACCGTTTCGATCAGGCCTTGTACAGATTTGGCCAGCATCTCCATTTCACCCTGCATTTCGCCTGCCTTCAAGTGGAGGTTGGGATCTTTGGCATCCGCATCAAGTACAATATCCGTCAGCCGCCGCACCGGTTTGGTAACAGCGCGGACGATCAAGTAAATGATCAGGACCATGAACAGAAATATGGTTATATATGTGACCAGAACAATCCGCCCTATGCTTCTCATTGGGTAATTATAAATATTCTGATCTGTAAATTGAACGATCCGCCAGCCGGTATTTTCCATCCGGCTGTAAGACACGATAAGCCCGAGGCTGTTTCCGGTGAGAATGGTTCCGTTTTTTTCGTTATAGTCATATTCCTCAATAAATCCGGTTTGCCCGGCAGTTAATTCTGCATTCGAATAGACAATTTTATTCTGGTTGTCGAGAACCGCTATATTAATGCCGTCAACCATTTTGTCGAGTTCAAGTATCGGCAGATTAATCTCCACAAATCCAAATACTCCGCCGTAGTTGTTGCGGATTGGCCGCACATCGCTGATCACGCTGCTGTTATAGGACGTCCATATATCATCATGCGTAGGGATAAAGAACTTGTAAGTATCCGAGGTCATCATATCCTCATAACCCATGCTGCTGTTACGGATCTCCGATTTTTCAATGCTTTTGTCGTATTGCGTCGAAATCCCGGTATTGTCATAATTCCGGGAGACAAGCTTTATCCTCGCGTTTACCATTTTGGATGACATGATCGAATACAGGACATTTTTTATTTCGCTTGTGACCTGCGGATGATAGTCGAAATAATTCAAATTGGAATCCGACGGGATTTCAGACAGCGTTGTGACGATATAGCCGGATGCATTCACGGCAATTGCGATGCGGTCCATTTCATTGAGTACGGTTGTGATCTGCTCCTGGACTTTTACCGTCGTGTTCATCTGGTTATCTGAGGCGGCTATCTCCATCTGATTAATCGTGTATGTATAGAAAACAATACCGGACACCATCAGGATGATGCCTACAAATAAAGTGAACATTAGAAACAGAACGTTTTGGAATTTGATCTTTCGCATCATTCACCTGCCGTTTTGTTGAATACTTCTTCATTTATAATACATGCCTGCGTGTTTTTTCAAATAAAATAACCAGGCAATCGTATGGCTTTTGCTTATTAAGCCTTAACATATCGCTGCAAACTGCTCTTCGGTTTATCCGGAATCGTAAGCTTAATAAACCCTTTTTCTAATAATGGGTTAAGGACTGCCTCTCTAAAGTGTTCCCGGTGAGTAAGCCCAATAAATTCCTGCATTTCGCTTCTCTTTCGAGGAACCGTGCAAAATTCAATAAGCTCTTTGAACCTTTCTTCCATGACCGATTCAGCGCTTGTACGGTTCTCAAACGGCACTTGCCCGGTACTTGCTCGGTACTTGCTCGGTACTTGCTCGGTATTTGTTTGATCGGGAGCAAGTTGATTAACCTGTTTTCTATAAATCTCAACACGAAAAGCATCACCGACTTCAGAAAAACCAGGCTCAGGTAAACCGGCGTTGGCGCAATCTTCTAAAATACGTCGAATACCCGTTCCCCAGCTCTCGATCAGATGCATTTTGTCAAAAACACGTGCAATCGTACGATTTCTGGTTTCAGATCTTCCTGCTTTGATAGAAGCAATATCTAATGTTCCATACAACATTCCAGGCGACGTAACTTCAACTCTGTCATCGTAAACGGCAACTTGTATGCTGCTGTCAAGCATATAATTTCTATGCGTAACTGCATTAACAATCATTTCGCGAACACTTCGAGTCGGAATTTCATATTGTTCTTCTCTGTGAAGTGCATCTATGGCAACGCCCATATTAATATGATTCAGGATAAATCCGTATGCATTTTCTATCTGCTCGTATAGTGGACCGTAATATTCTTTCTTATCAATAAATACAGTCCGATCTTTTCCTTTAAAACGAGCGCACTGAATTTTGGAAAAATCGAAGTAATTACCGGTTAAAAGCAAAAATGCATTTGTTGCAATATAATCCTTGCCCTTCTGAATCAAGACTTTCCAGTTCACAAGATCCTTTTCTTGTACTGTAATTTGAGAAATAAATTGACCGCTGCTAACACGGCTGCTTCGCGCTTCTGAAATATCCTGACACAGCTTATCTATTGCAGATGGCAGAACAGGAAATTGCATATTCACCATTTCATCAAACCGAAGATTACTTCCTCGCATTTGGAGCTCTTTTAACATTGACTCATCCGCAAGCCTGGTTGTACCACCTACTCTGATAAAGGTTCCTTCTCTTAGCCCCAACGACTTAACAAAGTATGGGCAATTGGCTCCGGGATAAACCTCGGAGACGATGATACTCTTTCCATCTATCTCAGTAACAAAAATGTCCGGAACAATTTGTGGCTCACAAGAATTCGTAATTGAGTCGGATATCGCATCTTTTACCGCAAAAACATCTTCTTCAGGCACTCCAATAATTTGTCGGTCATCACTTACGCCGACAATCAGTTTACCGCCCGCAGTATTGGCAAATGCGACAATCGTTTTCATATATTTCTTGCTGTCTTTCGGAAGCGACGCCTTGCATTCCAGCTTTTTGCTTTCGCCATGAGCAATTTCACTAATCAATGTATCTTCATTCATGATCCTAACGCGCCTCCTTCTGATAATGTATGACTTATTTTATCATTTAACATTCCGTTTATGCCGAAATATTTGAAATATCACAATATAGGCAACTACGCGTTTGATTTATAAATTTTTTGGAGCTTTTGGAGGTCATAATTAATCCTACCTTACGGGGGAAAATAATCCGGCGTTAATAGCTTCGCACATCGGTGTAATAAAGGTTGCGTATATCCATTCAAATTAGCAGGATTCAATGATCCCTCACACTATTCAGTAATTTCGGTGAAAAACGCCCACAAAATCACCCCGTTTATTTTGTGAAATCAACTTGATACCACTACTACAAGGACGCTTGCGGGTTTTGCGCGAGTGAATCACAATGTCCATTGTGTGTCATTGGGAAGATTGGAGCAATAGCGTCCTTTCTATTACTCAAAGAGGCAGCTCGCGAGAAATACAACATTTGAAGTCGGTCTTCTCTACCCTGAAAACAAAGCTGCTG
>Ga0209429_10001154_pt1 | contig 16851 bp, 29 predicted proteins | sample BarGraNGADG00212_3_FD_184493 | JGI IMG/M metagenome (GOLD analysis project Ga0209429, IMG submission 184493) | Arctic peat soil microbial communities from Barrow, Alaska - Barrow Graham LP Ref core NGADG0004-212 (SPAdes) (version 2) | ecosystem: Environmental > Terrestrial > Soil > Wetlands >... | reverse complement strand
ACTACGCATCATACTGCGCAAGAAGGCGTTGCCGACGACGTCGAAGGCGAAACATGCCCCGTCTTGCTGCCAGCGGGCGCTGAAAACATAGCGCACCGTATTCTCGCCCTGGGTGGGCCGGCCGAAGCTGGCGAAATCGTGCTCACCCACCAGCATCTCGGATGCCGCTTGCAGCGGCGCCAGATCCAGCGGCGCCGTCACGAGGTGGGCGTACCGCCGGTCCAGCGGCGAGCGCAGCGCCTGGTTCAGCACACTGTAACGGTAGTGGCGCCGCCGGGCGCTGAACCGGGGATGCCAGTCCGGCGCCGCCTCTTGCAGTTCGCGCAGCGCTACGTCCATCGGCAAGACCGCGTTCAGCGCCCGTTCCAGGTCTGGCAACGGATGCCGCCACTGGGTGTGAAAGCCGATCACCTGCCCACGAGCATGGACCCCGGTATCTGTGCGCCCCGAGCCCACCACCCGGCCGGCCAGCCCTGTCACCTGGGCCAGCACGCCCTCAAGAACCCCCTGAACGGTCCGTCCCCGGCTTTGCCACTGGAATCCCAGGAAGTCGGCGCCATCGTAGGCCACGGTAGCCCGCAGATAATACTCGACGGCCGTTTTACTTCTTCGCTTCCGGCCTCTCGACCAGTTCCATGACCACCATCTCGGCGCCGTCGCCCTGGCGGGGTCCGAGCTTGCGCAGACGAATGTAGCCGCCCGGCCGCTCGGTGAAGCGCGGAGCGACCTCATCGAACAGGCGCTTGGTCACGTCAGGGTCGGTGATTACACGCGCCGCCAGGCGACGGGCATGCACAGGGTTTCCGCCTTCGGCCATGCTACGCTTGGCGACCGTGATCAGGTGCTCGGCCGCGCCGCGCATGGACTTGGCTTTCGCCTCGGTCGTCTGGATGCGGTCGCGGCGGAACAGGTCAGTGATCAGATTGCGCCGCAAGGAGTTGCGTTGGGCGGTGTTGCGGCCCAGTTTATATCCTGCAACACGATGTCTCATTACGAAAGCTCCCCTTAAACTTCTTCCTCAGGTTCCCCGCCGTCTTCAAACTCGGCCAGGTCCGTGCTCGGCTGGTAAGTGATGGCCGACAGGTAGCCCTTCCCTTCCAGTTTCTGCACGAGTTCGTTCAGCGACTTCTGGCCGAAGTTGCGGATGGCGAGGATCTCTTCTTCGCCCTTCTCGAGCCGCTCCAACACTTCGCCCACCTTGGTGATGCCGGCACGTTTCAGGCAGTTGTAGGCCCGTACCGTCAGTTCCAGGTCCTCGATCGGCACATCGTAGATGCGGCTCGGCACGCCGCCGCGGGTTTCCGATGTCGCCTGCTCGGCCGGGGTCACGTCAGTGCCGGCTACCAGCGTCAGATGACGCACCAGCAGTTTGGCTGATTCACGGAGCGCGGCTTCGGGAGGCATCGTGCCATCGGTCCAGATCTCAAGCGACAGGCGGTCGTAATTCGTCTGTTGACCAATACGAGCCCGCGTGACGATATAGTTGACCTTACGGACGGGAGCGTAGATCGCGTCCACAGGGATCTCACCCAGCGGAAGCTTGCCGCGCTCTTCGGCAGGCGAATAGCCACGGCCGCGCCCGACGGTGAACTCGATATCGAGATCAACCTCGGGTGAATCAGCAGTCAGGAGCAGGAGCTCCGGATTGATGATTTCGACCTCAGGTGGGCAGATCAGGTCTCCGGCTGTCACCGGGCCTTCGCTGCGAACTTCGACGTGGAAGCGCACGGCTTCGTCCACTTCGGACTTCAGACGTAACTGCTTGACGTTCAGCAGCAGGGCCGTGGTGTCCTCGCGAACGTGCGGGACAGCCGAGAACTCGTGATGCACACCGCTGACCCGGATCGAGGTCACGGCTGCGCCCGGCAGCGATGAGAGCAGGACCCGGCGAAGGGCATTCCCGAGAGTGATGCCATAGCCACTTTCCAACGGGCCTATGATGAAGCGCCCGTAGTTGCGCGAGCTCGCGTCGCGCTCTATCTTAGGTAATACAAAGTTCAACAAGAGTGCCTCCCTAGGGAGTCTAGCGGCTATAGTACTCGACGATTAGCTGGTCCTGCAGCGGGATATCTACCGACTGGCGATCGGGCATAGCAGCAACCCGACCGACCATGCGATTGACGTCAAATTCTAGCCACTCAGGCGAACGGCGCTCACCCAACCGGTCGGCCAGGTCCTTGAAATACCTGTTGCTCCGGCTCGAAGCCCGTACCTCGATCGTGTCTCCCAGCTTGGTCAGATAGGAAGGCACATTATGATTATGTCCATTCAACGTAAAGTGACCGTGGCGAACCAGCTGGCGTGCCTGGGGCCGAGAATCGGCCAGGCCCAACCGAAAGACGACATTGTCCAGCCGGCGTTCAAGGTTCTGCAGCAAGGTAACGCCGGTCATGCCCTTCACGCGTACTGCGCTCTGGAAGTAGCGGCGGAATTGCCGCTCTTGCACACCATAGATGCGGCGGGCCTTCTGCTTTTCACGCAGTTGCACGCCATAATCGGACACTTTGCGCTTGAACGTGCCCTTCTTGCCATGCATGCCCGGGGCGTAATTACGCTTCTCGACCGAGCACTTGGGGGTATAGCAGCGCTCACCCTTCAGATAAAGCTTCATGCCTTCCCGGCGGCAGAGCCTGCACACCGGACCTGTATTTCGTGCCAATTGAATCCCTCCAGACTTATTCTTTTACCAGAGAGGTTTACGGCTTGGCGACCTTCAGTCCCTCTCGCTTGACCACTTACTTAGACGCGGCGCTTCTTCGGCGGCCGGCAGCCGTTATGCGCGATCGGCGTGACATCGGTGATCGAGCGCACGCGCAGACCGGCGCCCTGCAACGAGCGGATCGCTGCCTCGCGGCCGGGCCCAGGTCCCTTCAGGAACACATCGGCCTCGCGCATGCCCAGGTCCATCGCCTGCTTGGCTGCCTGCCCGGCGGCCATCTGCGCGGCGTAGGGGGTGCTCTTGCGAGAGCCCTTGAAGCCGGCCGAGCCCGTGCTCGTCCAGGTCAACGTGTTGCCCTGGGGATCGGTCACGGTCACGATGGTATTGTTGAAGGTGGACTGAATATGCACCTGGCCCTGCGGCACCATTCGCCGCTCGCGCCGCGCTCCAGTCCGTCGCGGACGCCGCCCACCGGGTGTCGTCGCTGCTGCTGCTGCTGTTGGTTTAGGCATTCCTCAACTCCCGTTACTTCCGCGCGCGCTTCTTGCCGGGCACGGTCTTGCGAGCGCCACGCTTGGTTCGAGCATTCGTTTTCGTGCGCTGGCCGTGGGCAGGCAGGTTGCGGCGATGGCGCATGCCGCGGTAGCAGCCGATTTCCTGCAGGCGCTTGATGTTCATACTGACCTCACGCCGCAAGTCGCCTTCTACCCGGTAGTTGCGCTCGATCACTTCGCGTACGCGGGCCACCTGAGCCTCGTCCAGGTCGCGAATCCGCGCGTCCGGATTGACCCCAGTCATCTTCAGGATTTCCTGGCTGGACGTAAGGCCGATACCGAAGATGTAAGTCAAGGCTATCTCGGTGCGCTTATCGCGCGGCAGATCTACACCAGCAATACGAGCCATTTAGCTCCTCCCCTTAACCCTGGCGCTGCTTGTGCTTGGGGTTCTCGCAGATCACCAGCACCACACCGTGTCGCTTGATGATCTTGCACTTGTCGCAAATGCGCTTCACAGATGGTCGAACTTTCACGTTTACTCTCCTTCAGAAACCTTGTTTCTCGTCGGAACAAGATTTCAGCCCGCTATGATGCGGTCAACACTTCCGGCTCGCCGTCCGTTATCGCGACGGAGTGCTCGAAGTGCGCACATCGCTTGCCATCAGCCGTTACCACCGTCCAGCCGTCACTCAGCACACGAGTGTGCCGCGCCCCAGCATTTACCATCGGCTCGATAGCGAACGTCATCCCCGCTTGCAGACGGGGTCCCCGGCCGGCGCCTTGCGGCACAAAGTTGAGCACTTGCGGCTCCTCGTGCATGCGACGGCCTACGCCATGCCCTGTGTACTCTCGCACGACCGAGAACTTGCGGGTTTCCACATAGCTCTGAACGGCCCGTGAGATGTCGCTCAGCCGGTTGCCGGCCCGGGCCTGCGCGATGCCGGCCCACAGCGCGCCCTCAGTCGCCTCCAGCAAATGCTGGCTTTCCTCGTCGATCTCACCCACCGCGTAGGTCCACGCCCCGTCACCCACCCAACCCTTGTAGGTCGCACCCACGTCGATGCTGATGATGTCGCCCGGCTCCAGCCAACGCTGTTTGCTCGGGATGCCATGCACCAGCTCGGAGTTGATTGAGGCACAGATACTGGCCGGAAAGTCATTCTGGCCGGTATGCGGGTAGCCCAGGAAAGACGGGACGGCGTTGGCGCCCCGGATGATCTCCTCGGCCCTGGCGTTCAGTTCGGCGGTGGTCACCCCCGGCTTGATCATTTCGCGCATCGCTCCGTGCACGCGCGCTACGATCCGGCCGGCCTCTCGCATCTCGGCGATCTCAGATTTCGATTTGAGAATGATCATTCAGCCCCCGGCTTGGCGTCTTCCCTGATCGGGCTACGCCGCCCGGATCGCCGCCAGCAAGTCGGCCCGCACTTTTTCCATCGGCTGCTCGCCGTCGATGTTGACCAGCACCGAATGAGCAAAGTAGTAGCCGACCAACGGCGCCGTTTGTTTGTAGTACACGAACAGGCGATTCCGCACCGTCTCTGGGGCGTCATCGCTGCGCTGGTAAAGCTGGCCACCGCACACGTCGCACACGCCCTCGACCTTGGGCGGGTTGAACTCCACCTGATACATGGCCTGGCAGTCCCGGCATACGCGGCGCCCTGCCAAGCGGCTGATCACCGCTTCATCGCTGACTTCGAGCAGGGCGACCCGTTGAACCTGCAGGTTCTTGGCTGCCAAGGACTTGTCCAAGGCATCCGCCTGCGGAAGAGTCCGCGGGAACCCATCCAGGATCGCACCGTTCGCACAGTCAGGCCGTGTCAAGCGGTCCATCACCATCGCAATCGTCACGTCGTCGGGCACCAAAGCCCCGGTGTCCATGTACTGCTTGGCAAGCAACCCCAGCGGGGTCGCGTTCTTAAGGTTCTCTCGGAAGAAGTCCCCCGAGGAGATCTGCGGTAGGTTCAGCGCCTCGGACAGCATGCGGGCTTGCGTGCCCTTGCCGGCCCCCGGCGCCCCTAGCATGATGATGAACAATGGCTCCTGCTGCACTGGTGTCGCCATGTTCGCCTCCAATTCCTTACTACCGCCGGATAAAGCCTTCGTAGTGCCGCATGAGCAACTGCGCTTCGAGTTGCTTCATGGTGTCCAGCACGACGCCGACGACGATCAGCAGGCCGGTGCTGGAGATCAGCAGCGTGCTGCTGGCCGCTCGGCTGGCCGCGCCCAGACCAAAACCCAGGTGCACCAGCCAGGGCAGGATGGCTACGAAGCCCAGGAACAGCGCGCCCACCAGGGTGATGCGAGACAGCACCTTGTTCAGGTAGCGCTCGGTGTTCTGGCCGGGGCGAATGCCCGGGATGAAACCGCCTTGCTTCTGCAGCGTCTCAGGCAGGTTTTGCTGACGGAACACTACGTCCGTGTAGAAGTAAGTGAATGCCACCACCAGCAAGAAGTACAATGGCCAGTACAGAGTGTATTGCGGGCTGAACAGCCGGTAGACGAAGTTTGCGACCCCATTCACCCAGCTTACAGTCGAATAGATAAAGTAGCTCGCGATCGTGCTCGGGAAGATCAACATCGACGAAGCGAAGATCAGCGGGATCATGCCCGCCGAGTTGACCCGCAGCGGCACGTGCGTGCTCTGCCCACCGACGACCATCAGGCGATTGCCGCGCATTGCCCGCACCCGCTTGCCGTACTGAACAGGGATGCGGCGCTGCCCTTCCTGCACCAGCACGATGATTGCCACCGTCAGCACGGTCACGATCGCGAAGATCAGCAGTTGCAGAACGCCACCCTGGACGTAGGTATTGATCACGTTCTGCGGCATACTGGCGATAATGCCGCCGAAGATGATGATCGAGACACCGTTGCCGATGCCTTCCTGGGTGATGATCTGCCCCATCCACATCGCCAGCATCGTGCCCGCCGTCAGCGTCAGGATGATGGCCACTGTTGCCAGTGGATATTGGACGAACCCGAACTCTTTCAGCACCTTGGTCCCACCGCTGGCATTGGCCAGCAATGAAGACTGGCCGAAAGCCTGCAGCGCGGCCAACGGGATCGTCAAGATGTTCGTGTACTGGTTAAGCTTGTTCCGACCGGCCTCGCCCTCTTTGCCGAGAGCCTCAAGCTGCGGAACGATCGGCATGAGCAATTGAATGATAATGGAGGCCGTGATGTACGGGTACACCCCCATTGCCATGACCGAGAAGTACTGCAGCGAGCCGCCCGACAGCAAGTTCAGCAGACCGAGCAACTGGTTAGACGAGAAAATGTTCGACAGTGCCGCTCGATCCACCCCGGGCACCGGGATGTGCGAAGTGAGCCGGTAGATCACCAGGATACCCAGCGTGATCAACAGCTTACGCCGCAAGTCCGGCAACCTGAATGCGTTGCGAACCGCATCGATCATTGCCCTCTCCTTAGCTGAGGCGGCCACCAGGGTCGCCTCACACATCGGCTCCGGGGGGGGGTTGCCCCCCTTCATCGGCGGGGCTGGCCCCGCACCGGCCGCGGCCGGAACCCGCCCGTTAGAGCGACAGTTCTTCGACCGCGCCGCCGGCCGCCAGGATCTTTTCCCGAGCTGCGGCTGAGAACTTATGTGCCTTCACGGTCAACGGGCGATCCAATTCACCCGCGCCCAGCACCTTCACCAGCTCGCGGACCGACTTGATCATACCCGCCGCGACCAGCAGCTCAAGCGAAACCTCGCTGCCGGCCGGGAACAGATTCAGGCGGTCCAGGTTAATCGGCGTGTATTCCACTCGCCAGATGTTGTTGAAACCGCGCAGGTGCGGCAAACGACGCACCAACGGCAACTGCCCACCCTCGAAGTACGGGCGAGGCCCGCCACCAGAGCGAGAGTTCTGCCCCTTCGTGCCACGTCCGGCCGTCTTGCCACCGCCGCCGGAAATGCCACGCCCGACGCGGGTACGGTCCTTATGGGCGCCCCTTGCGGGTTGGAGATCATTAAGCTTCATTCTCGACCTCTTCAACTGTGACCAGGTGCCGCACCTTGTGAAGCATACCGCGCACCGCCGGGTTATCCGGCAGTTCCACGGTAGCGTTCAGCCGGGTCAGACCCAGGCGCCGCACGGTTTCCTTCTGGTCGCTCTCAACGCCGATCGAGCTGGTCGTGTAGGTGACGCGCAGTTTCTTAGCTTGGTTCACCACGCCCACCTCCTCGCAGCCAAAAAGGCGCGAGCGCCTCGGCCGGCTTACCCCGCCGCTTGGCTTCTTCTTCGGGGTTCTTGAGCATTTCCAGCGCTTTGAAGGTCGCGGCCACCACGTTCAGCATGTTGGCGCTGCCCATGGACTTCGTCAGAATATCATGAATCCCGGCCGCTTCCAACACCGCACGCACCCCGCCGCCGGCAATAACGCCGGTACCGGGTGAGGCGGGCCGAATGAGCACACGCGCCGCGCTGAAGTCGCCGATCGCCGCGTGCGGGATGGTGGTGCCGGTCATGGGGAAGAGGCGCATCATCTTGCGCGCGCGCTCCGAACCCTTACGCACTGCATCCGGCACTTCGCGGGCCTTGCCCACGCCATAGCCGACCTGGCCGTGGTTGTCACCGACCACCACGACGGCCCGGAAGCTGAAGCGCCGGCCGCCCTTGACGACCTTGGCCGTACGAGCGATATGGACCACACGCTCGTCAAGCTGCTCGCGCTCCTCTTCCTGGGGGCGACCTCGCCGCCGGTCTCTATCTTTATTGTCCCGTTGACTACTATCCCGTTGCCTGGTGCCTGGCATCAGTCCTCCCTTAGAACTCCAGTCCGCCTTCACGCGCCCCATCGGCCAGGGCCTTGATGCGGCCATGATACGGGTACCCGCCGCGGTCGAAAACGACCTGCTTCAGACCCTTGGCGACTGCCCTTTCGGCCACCAACTGCCCGACGCGGGCCGCCTGCTGGGACTTGTTCAAACCATCCAGCTTCCCGTGCAGCTCGGGGTCCACGGTCGACGCCGCCGCCAGAGTGTTCCCCTGATCGTCGTCGATCACCTGGGCGTAGATGTGCTGCAGACTGCGAAACACATTCAGGCGCGGCCGGTCAGTCGTGCCGTGTATATTCCGCCGGATGCGCTGATGGCGCTGCAAGCGAGCGAGTTGACGCATTACCTTCGCCATGAAACCTAATCCCTCCTGTAGGTGGTGCAAAGGGAAGGCACGATTTAAGTGCCTACTTCTTACCGCCCTTGCCACCGACCTTGCCGCTCTTCCCAGCCTTTTGACGGACCACTTCACCGCGATAGCGGATGCCCTTGCCCTTATACGGTTCGGGCGGCCGCAACCCACGGATCTGAGCAGCGATCTGGCCCACCAGCTGCTTGTCAATCCCAGTGATGGTGATCTGGCGCCCGGTCTTATCCACCTCAAAACTGATGCCGGCGGGCGGCACAGTCTCTACCGGATGTGAATAGCCCACGAACGTAACCAGGTTCTTGCCCAGCATCGCCGCCCGGTAGCCAACGCCTTCGACGTCCAGCATGCGGACGTAGCCTTTGCTGACGCCCAATACCATGTTGTTCAACAGGGAACGGCTCAAGCCATGCAGCGCGCGATGCGTCTTCTGGTCGGTCGGCCGGCTGACCTGGATCGAAGTATCAACCTGTTCCAGGGTGATCTCGCCCGGGAACTGCTGTTTCAGCTCGCCTTTGGGCCCCCTGACGACCACCAGATTGCTCGGATCGATCGTCACGGTCACACCCTTGGGCAGCGAAACGGGCATCTTACCAATACGCGACACAGTTGCCTCCTACCAAACGTAGCACAATACTTCGCCGCCCAGCCTCTGCCGGCGCGCCTTCTGGCCGGTCATGATCCCCTGCGGGGTGCTCAGAATGGCGACACCCAGGCCGCTCAGCACCCAGGGGATGTCGGAGCGCTTCACGTAAACGCGCCGTCCAGGTCTGCTGATGCGTTTCAGGCCCGTTACCACCGATTTGCGGTCCCGGTCGTACTTCAAAACAATGCGCAGTTGTGGCTGCGGCGCGTCCTTGGTCATCTCAAAGTCGCGGATGAAACCCTCGTCTTTGAGAATACGCGCCATCGCGAGCTTGACCTTGGAGCCGGGCATCACAACCTGCTTTTGGCGGGCCATGAGCCCGTTGTGGACCCGCGTCAACATATCGGCAATAGGATCACTGATCATCGCTCTGCTCCTCTCACCAGCTCGATTTGACCACGCCGGGCAGGATACCCTTCAATGCTTGATCGCGGAAGCAGATGCGGCACAAACCGAAGCGGCGCATATAACCGCGCGGGCGCCCACACACGCTACAGCGGTTGCGCACACGCACTTTATACTTGCGTCGTTCTTCCCGGTACGACATGCATGTCTTGGCCACTCGTTTTCCTCCTACCGTCTACCGCTGCCGGAAGGGCATGCCCAAGAGCTGAAGCAGCCGCCGGCCTTCCTCATCCGTCTTAGCCGTGGTGCTGATGGTCACGGCCATGCCACGGACCTTGTCGATCTTGTCATATTGGATCTCGGGCCAAACGAGTTGCTCCCGCAAACCCAGGCTGTAGTTCCCACGGCCATCGAATGCATCCGGCGAAACGCCGTGAAAGTCACGTTGGCGGGGGAGGGCAATGTTCATCAGCCGATCCAGGAAACTCCACATACGCTCGCCACGCAGGGTGACCATCACGCCGATGGAGTTGCCTTCGCGCAGCTTGAAGTTCGCGATGGACTTCCTGGCCTTCGTGATCACCGGCTTCTGGCCGGCGATGATCGTCATGTCCCCGGTGGCTGCGTCCAGCGCCTTGGCGTTCTGCAGGGCTTCGCCCATCCCGATGTTGAGCGTTACCTTCTGAATGCGCGGCGCGCTCATCACGCTCGAGTAGTTGAATTCCTTCATCAACGCCGCCACGATTTCTTGACGATAGCGTTCTTGCAGTCTCGGCATCTCAGGCATCGATCAGCTCCCCGCACTGCTTGCATAGGCGGCCCCGGCTGCCGTCGGCATGCACCTGGTGCGCAACCCGGGTAGGCTTGCCACACTTCGGGCAGATCAGTTCTACATTGGAGATGTGAAGCGGCGCCTCGCGCTCGATAATGCCGAACTGCGTATTGACGTTGCCGGTGCGGCGCTGATGCTTTTTGATCAGGTTGATCCCGGCAACCACCACGCGGTCGCCATCGGGCTTCGACTCGCCAGCCTTGCGGCCTTTGCCCCACTTGCCCGGGACCACACGCTGCACTTCACCCTGGCGGCCGGCGTCGTCACCCGCGATCACCATTACCTTGTCGCCCTTTTTGATATCCATATCTATTCCTCTTACAGCACTTCCGGCGCCAGGGACACAATACGCATGAACCCCTTATCGCGCAGCTCGCGGGCCACCGGCCCAAAGATGCGCGTGCCCCGGGGTGCCTTGAACTGGTCAATCAGCACAGCCGCGTTATCATCAAACCTGATGTACGATCCGTCGGCCCGACCATACTGGTAGGTCGTCCGCACGACGACGGCACGAACCACATCGCCTTTCTTGACCGAGCTATTCGGAGCCGCATGCTTGACCGAAGCGATAATCACGTCGCCGACGTGCGCATAGCGCCGCATCGAACCGCCCAACACCCGGATGCACAGGATTTCCTTGGCGCCAGTATTGTCGGCGACTTTAAGTCTGCTTTCCTGCTGAATCATCGCTCTGTTCCTCACTCCCCAGAGGGGCTCGCGCCCCCTGTCGGGATCAACCGCCTTTGGTGAGACGGCCTGGCGCACGGGAAGCCCAGGCGCCGGATGCCGTCCCCTTCAGGTGGGACACCCTCACGCCGCTTCTTGCTCGGCCTGGAGCGGCCTCTTGTCAACCTGCACGACCGCCTGCAAGATCTCTTCCACCAGCCAGTGTGTGTCCTTGCTATACGGCCGGGACTCGACGATGCGCACTTGGTCGCCCATCTTGCAGGCATTGGTCTCATCGTGCGCCTTGTAGCGCTTGGTCACGCGGATGACCTTGCCATACAGCGGGTGCTTCCGGGTCTGCCGCACAAGCACCACCACCGTCTTGTCCATCTTATCGCTCACAACCTGGCCGACCAGACGTCTTCGCTGTGTCTTCATCGTTGCTCCCCCCTTGCCGCGGCCAGTTCAAGCTCGCGCAGGACAGTGCGCAGCCGAGCGATCTCGTGCCGCACCTCAGCCAGACGCGCCGTGTTCTTCAGTTGGCCGGTCGCATACTGGAAGCGCAGGTTGAACTGTGCCTGGTGGGCCTCGTCCAGACGTCGCGCGATCTCGTTCGGATTCAAGTTGCGAATCTCATTTCCGCGCATCAGGCTTCCTCCCCCAGTTCACGCCGCACGAACTGCGTGCGGATCGGCAACTTATGGGAAGCCAACCGCATCGCCTCGCGCGCTTCGGTTTCGGTCAGACCGGCGACCTCGAACAACATCAGGCCAGGTCGCACGACTGCCGCCCAGAATTCCACTGCACCCTTTCCGCCACCCATACGGGTTTCGGCCGGCCGCTTGGTGACGGGATGATCGGGGAAAACACGGATCCAGAGCTTGCCACCCCGGCGCACGTAACGCACGATCGCGCGGCGGGCTGCCTCGATCTGGCGGCTGCTGACCCAGGCCGGTTCCAAGGCCTGCAGGCCGAAATCCCCGAAACTCACCTGGTTGCCCCGGCTGGCGATCCCACGTCGCCGGCCGCGCATTACCTTGCGGTATTTAACACGCTTTGGCATCAACATAAGCTAAAACTCCCTCGCGACAGCCGCGTCTACCGTCAACCTCAGGCTGCGGAGTTATCGGCGCCTGGTAGCCGCTGGCCCTTGAAGATCCAGACCTTGATCCCGATCCGGCCAAAGGTGGTCAGCGCCTCTTCCCTGGCAAAGTCGATTTCGGCGCGCAGCGTGTGGCGAGGAACCTGGCCCTCGCGCACCGTCTCCACACGGGCCATTTCAGCCCCGGAGAGGCGGCCGCCGCAGCGGATCATGCAGCCTTTAGCGCCGGCACGCATCGCCCGCAGCATGGCTTGCTTCATCGCGCGCTTCTGCGAGATACGGCGCTCGAGCTGATCGGCAATGCTCTCGGCCACCAGCTTGGCGTCCAGTTCCGGCTTCTCGATCTCCGCAATGTCCAGCTTGACGCGCTTGTTGGTCATCTTCTGCAGGTCATTGCGTAGCGCGTTGACCGTGGCACCCTTGCGGCCGATGATAATGCCCGGTTTCGCCGAATGCACGGTCACCCGCACCTGATTGGGCGGGAAACGTTCGATCTCAACCTTAGAGATCGCCGCGTCCGGCAGATTGTCCTGCACCAGCTTGCGGATTTGGCGGTCCTCTTCCAGAAGCTTGGTATATTCGTGGCCCTCGGCAAACCAGCGAGAGCGGTGCTGTTCGATAACGCCTAAACGAAATCCTAACGGATGTACTTTACGGCCCAAAGTAACCCTCCTGATGTGCTACGCGATGGACGCTCTACTTCCTACTTTCTCACGTGTCACGGATCACGTATCACCGCCTAATCTCGCTCTTCAAGCACCACGGTGATATGTGAAGACCGCCGGATGATCGGCTTGAACCGTCCACGCGCACCGAAGCGTCGCCAGCGCCGTAGAGGCGCGCCATCGGCCATGATCTGGCTGATGTACATGTCCTCGCGCGCCACGCCCAGGTTTTCCTCGGCATTAGCGAGCGCCGACGCGATCGTCTTCGCGACCGAGTGGGCAGCCGACTGCGGCATAAAGCGCAGTACCGCCAACGCCCGCTCGGCCTGCATGCCGCGCACCTGATCGATCACCAGCCGCGTTTTCTGGGGCGAGACACCCGTGTACTTAGTTACTGCGCGAACTTCGACCATCTCTCACCCCCTACTTCCGGACCGTTTTCTTCTCGCTGCGCACGTGGCCGCGGAAGAAACGGGTGGGCGCGAATTCGCCCAGCTTGTGCCCGACCATGTTCTCGGCGATGTAAATGGGCACGTGCCGCCGGCCGTCATGCACGGCGATCGTGTGGCCCACCATCTGCGGGAAGATCGTGGAGGCCCGAGACCAGGTCTTCACCACCGCCTTCTTGCCCGTGCGGTTCATGGCCTCGACCTTCTTTAGCAGCTTGGGCTGTACAAACGGACCCTTCTTCAGAGACCGGGACATATTCTTACGACCCCCTGTTCCTCAATAGGCCCTAGCAGGGCCCGGCCTTAGCGCTTCTTGCTGCGCCGGCGCACAATGTACTGGTCGGTACGCTTGTTCACGCGGGTCCTGTAGCCCAGAGCCGGCTTACCCCACGGAGTCTTCGGACCAGGCATACCCACCGGCGAGCGACCTTCGCCGCCACCATGCGGATGGGAGTTCGGGTCCATCGCCACACCACGCACGGTCGGCCGCCAGCCCAGCCAGCGCTTGCGCCCGGCCTTACCGTAGTTGATGTTGGCATGGTCGGTGTTGCCGACCTGGCCGATCGTCGCCATGCACTCGGTCAGCACCCGGCGCATTTCGCCACTGGGCAGGCGCACGGTCACATACGCGCCTTCCTTGGCCATCACCTGCGCGGCCGCCCCGGCGGAGCGCACCATCTGCCCACCACGGCCGGGGTACATCTCAATGTTGTGGATCATGGTGCCCAGGGGGATGTTGCGCAGCGGCAGAGCATTACCCACCCGCATTTCGGCGGTGGGGCCCGCTAGGAGCTGAACGCCCACCTTCAGGTCTAACGGCGCCAGGATGTAGCGCTTCTCACCGTCGGCGTAGACCACCAGCGCAATGCGAGCCGACCGGTTGGGGTCGTACTCGATCGAAGCGACGCGCCCCGGGATGCCAATCTTGTTGCGCTTGAAATCGATCACCCGGTAGAGCCGCTTGTTGCCGCCGCCACGATGCCGTACGGTGACGCGGCCCTCGTTATTGCGGCCGGCCCGCTTGCGCAGGCCCACCACCAACGATCGCTCCGGCCGGGAACGAGTGACTTCCTCAAAAGTGGAAACACTCATCCCGCGCCGCCCAGGCGAGGTGGGCTTGTAGATCTTTATCGCCATCCGATAACTCCTAACCTTGGCAGACGACCGGCCTTGCGGCCGGGACAGGCGATACTGTTGCCGATTTGCCGCCTGTCGAGCGGAAAACGTAAGGGGCTGAGCGCAACTGGGCGCTTCTCGCTTTACGTTTTACGCTTTACGACTTACACACCTTCGAAGAACTGGATCGTGTTGCCCGGCGCAAGCGTTACCACTGCCTTCTTCCACGCCGGCTTCTTCACGACCGTCGTACGGCCGTAGTGGCCGCGCTTCGGGGGGATATTGACGATGTGAACGGCAACCACCGAAACGTTGAAAGCCGTCTCAACCGCGTCCTTGACCTGCATCTTGTTCGCCCGCTTGTCGACCTGGAAAGTAAACTGGTTCAGTTCGCCTTGCGCAGTTGTCTTCTCAGTTACCACCGGGCGCTTCAACACATCATAGACATGCATTTTGCTCGACCTCTCCGCGTTAGCCCAGGATCTGCTCGATCACAGTCAGAGCATCCTGCGGGATCACTACGTAGTCGTAGTTCAGCAGGTCTCGGATGTTCACGTAACTCGCCCGCAGCAGCTTAACGTAGGGCAGATTGTTGGCAGCCTGCTCCACAGTCAGGTCATCGCCCGGCATAAGGATCAGCACGCTCGCATCGGGCGCCAGGGTGCGCATGAGCTTCTCCATCTCACGGGTCTTCGCCTCTTGCAGCGCCAGGATGTCCAGCACGAGGATTCGCTCGGACGCAGCCTTGTCGGACAGGGCCGAGCGCACGGCGGCGCGGCGCATCTGGCGGGGCATACGCTGCTCGTAAGAGCGCGGCGTGGGTCCAAAGATAATGCCCCCACCGCGCCATTGTGCGGCCCGGATCGAGCCCTGGCGCGCACGGCCGGTACCCTTTTGTTTCCACGGCTTGCGGCCGCCACCCGAGACATCACTGCGGCCCTTGACACTATGCGTGCCCAGGCGAGCATTTGCCAACTGGCGCAGCAATGCCTGGTGCATCAGCGGCTTGTTAATCGGCGCGGCAAAGATGGCATCCGACAGTTCGGCCTCTCCAACCTTTTCACCCGCCATGTTCATCACTTGGACTTGCATCGCCATTACCTCTGCTTGCGTGCCTGGGTGATGAGCAACAGCCCACCCTTGGCCCCCGGTACCGCGCCGCGAACCGCCAGCAAATTGCGCTCGGCATCCACCAGCACGACCCGCAGGTTCGAAACCGTCACCTGCGCGTTGCCCATGTGGCCGGCCATGCGCTTTCCCTTGTAAACGCGGCCCGGCGTCGTGCCCGAGCTGCTTGCGCCCGGCGCGCGCAACCGGTCCGACTGACCGTGCGTCCTGGGGCCGCCACGGAAATTATGCCGCTTCACCGCGCCCTGGAAACCACGCCCTTTTGAAGTGCCCAGCACATCCACGCGATCGCCGGTGGTAAAAACGTCGGCCAGAAGCTTCTGCCCCAACGCCAGGTCGTCCACTTCCTTGCTGCGAATCTCACGTAGCTTGCGCAGCACCGGCAGGTCGTTCAAGCCCTTGCGGCGCAGGTGACCCACCTGACCCTTGGACAGCCGCTTGGTCCGAGTCTCCTCGAAACCCAGCTGAACGGCGCTGTAGCCGTCCTTCTCCGGCGTCTTGATCTGCGTGACATAGCAAGGTCCCGCTTCGATCACCGTCACCGGCACCACTTCGCCGCTCCCCGTGAGCAGTTGCGTCATGCCCACTTTGCGGCCCAGAATGCCCTTCATCTATCCTCCTTGGGACTGCCGTGACCCGCCCGGACCCGTGCCCCGGCCCGCCGCATCATCCCAGTTTGTGATGCGTGCCGCGTGACCCTTAAAATGATTCACGCTTCGCGCTTCACTACCGCGTCTTAGAGTTTGATTTCGATATCCACACCGGCCGGTAGATCCAGCTTGGTGAGGTTCTCGATCGTCTTTGAGCCCGGCTCCAGCACGTCAATCAGCCGCTTGTGAGTACGGATCTCGAACTGCTCCCGGCTATCCTTGTCGATGAAGGCCGCACGGATTACCGTGAACTTCTCGATCCGGGTAGGCAACGGTACAGGCCCGATAACGGCAGCGCCGGTGCGCTCCGCCGCATCCACGATCTTGCGCACTGAATCGTCCAGGACACGATGATCGTAGGCCTTAAGACGGATCCGGATTCTGTTCTTCGGCATGTCTCCCCCATTTCACGCATTTGTGCGCCAGCCGGTGGAACCGGTTGGCGCACAAATAAAGACTATTCGATAATCTTGCTGATGACGCCGGCGCCCACAGTACGGCCACCCTCACGGATCGCGAAGTGGGAACCGATCTCCAACGCCACCGGCACAATCAGCTTGATGGTCAGGTTCACGTTGTCGCCCGGCATCACCATCTCGACCCCGCTCGGCAACTCCGCTTCACCCGTCACGTCCATCGTCCGCATGTAGAACTGCGGCCGGTACCCGTTGAAGAACGGCGTGTGGCGCCCGCCCTCTTCCTTCTTCAACACGTACACCGCACTCTCGAACGTCATGTGCGGCTTGATCGACCCCGGCTTCGCCAGCACCTGCCCGCGCTCCACGTCCTCGCGCTCGATCCCGCGCAGCAAACACCCCACATTGTCCCCCGCAATCCCTTCCTTCAGGATCTTGCGAAACATCTCTACCCCGGTCACCACCGTCTTGCGCGTGTCCCTCAGCCCGACGATCTCCACTTCCTCGCCGATCTTCACTATCCCACGCTC
>Ga0209429_10001151_pt1 | contig 16872 bp, 13 predicted proteins | sample BarGraNGADG00212_3_FD_184493 | JGI IMG/M metagenome (GOLD analysis project Ga0209429, IMG submission 184493) | Arctic peat soil microbial communities from Barrow, Alaska - Barrow Graham LP Ref core NGADG0004-212 (SPAdes) (version 2) | ecosystem: Environmental > Terrestrial > Soil > Wetlands >... | reverse complement strand
TTACCGGAGCACAGGCAGATCTTATAAAAAAGCATTTTGGAAGTCTCACTGCTGAAAACGTAATGAAACCGGCACTGATTCATCCTGAGGAAAACAGATATAACTGGGACAATGCCGACAAGATTGTCGCTTTTGCAAAAGCTAACGGAATGAAAGTCCGCGGCCACACCCTTGTATGGCACCAGCAAACCCCGGCCTGGTTTTTTAAGGATGCGACCGGAAATACTGTTTCCAAAGAAGTTCTTCTGGCAAGGTTAAAGGAACATATTACAACCATGGTAACACACTTTAAAGGGAAAGTATATTCCTGGGATGTGGTAAATGAGGCTCTTGATGATAATGATGCAAAAACTTTCAGAGAGACAGACTGGTATAAGATATGCGGAGAAGAATATATAGCTAAGGCATTTCAGTGGGCCCATGAGGCTGACCCCGATGCTTTACTCTTTTATAATGACTATAATACTGAATTTCCGGGGAAAAGAGATAAAGTTTACAACCTGGTGAAAAAACTAAAAGATGCAGGTGTTCCTATAAATGGTATCGGACTTCAGGGACACTGGAACCTGGTTAATCCTTCAGAAAAAGATCTAAGGGATGCACTTGATAAGTATTCATCTCTTGGAGTTAAGCTACAGATAACAGAGCTTGATGTTTCGGTTTATTCTTCAGCTGAAACCAATCCGGCCGATAATGTTTTTACTACTGAAAGAGAACAGAAACAAATTGAAAAATATAAAATGATTTTCAGTGTTTTCCGTGATTATAAAAAAGTTATAACCGGTATAACTTTCTGGAATGTTTCCGATAAAAACAGCTGGCTCGATAATTTTCCCGTCAGAGGAAGAAAGAATTATCCGCTTCTTTTTGATCAGAATCTGAAGCCCAAGAAAGCATACTGGGAAGTTGTAAAATTCTGATAACAAGTCCTTATATAAATTGCTAAAAAATTATAAATTTACAATACTTAATATCAAAGAGATGAAAAAAGAACCTAGAAGCATTACCAGAAGAAAGTTTCTTGACACATCAGTTAAAGCAACTCTTCTGTCAACGGTTGCAATCAGCGGATTTCCGACAATTATTCCCTCCAGTGTAATTGGTAAAAATCCTCCAAGCGATAAGATCAATATCGGGTGGATCGGTTGTGGCAGGCAGGGTAGCGGTGACGTTTCAGCTACAATGAGGTTTGATACTGCAATGCTGGTGGCAGTTGCGGATGTAGATTCAAACAGGGCTACAAAAGGCAAACAGTTAATAGAAAATTACTACACAAGAAAAACTGGCAACAAAGACTATGTTAACGTAAAAACGTATGGAGATTATAAAGAGCTTCTCCTTGATAAAGCTATAGATGCCGTTCTGATTACAACACCTGATCATTGGCATTCCCAACCTGCAATTGAAGCTGCCCTGGCAGGAAAGGATATTTATCTGGAGAAACCAACTTCCCTTACCATTAAAGAGGGAAGATTATTAAGTGATGTTGTTAAACGTAAAAAAGTAATTCTCCAGGTTGGAACCCAGCAGCGCTCAAGTGTACAGTGGAGATATGCTGCTGAGCTCGTCAGAAATGGAAGGATAGGAAAACTGCATACCGTAAAAATAGGACTCCCGGGAGACCCTGCCGGACCTGAAGCCCCGGAGATGCCTGTACCTAAAAACCTGAACTATAATATGTGGCTGGGATCAACCCCTGAGGTTTATTATACTGAAATGCGCGTACACCCTCAGAATAGTATAAATGACCGTCCGGGTTGGCTGAGATGTGAGCAATTTGGTGCCGGGATGATCACCGGATGGGGACAGCACCATTTCGATTCTGCTGCATGGGGTATGGATACTGAATTAACAGGACCAATATCGATAGCAGCTGTAGCTCAATTCCCGAAGTCAGGTCTTTGGAACGTTCATGGTGACTTTATGTCGGTTGCTGAATATAAAAACGGAATTACAATGCTGACAAGCGGCGGCTATCCAAACGGAGTCAGGTATGAAGGAACTGAAGGCTGGATCTTCGTTACCCGCGGTAATTATACCGCAACAGCAAGCGATCCTGTTGCTGCTGACAAAAATACAAAAGCACTTGATGCTAGTGATCCCAAGCTTTTGACTTCAGTTATAGGTCCAAATGAAATCCATCTTTATGAGAGTAGTTCACAGCAAGGAAACTGGCTCGATTGTATAAAATCACGTAAAGAGCCTATTTCACCTGTTGAAATTGGTCACCGCGCTTGTACAGTTTGTCTTACAACACATATTGCCATGAAGTTAGGAAGGAAGTTAACCTGGAATCCTGATAAAGAGGTATTTGTAAACGATAATGAAGCTAACTCTATGCTATCACGTCCACAACGGGCTCCATACGGTACAGACAATATTAAAATGTAATTTTTATAATCTGATTTAAATGAGAAAACTATATATCGGCATATTGCTGATTGCTTGTCTGTTAATTGTAATTCCACTTTCAGCTGCAAAAATCACTGCAGTAAAGGTTGGCTCAAAAATAAATGTCAGCATTAACAGCAAATATTTTACGAGCTACATTTTTTCAAGTGATGAAAAGTACCCGTTTTTCTATCCGGTAAACGGACCTGTTTCCGGAGGTTCTGTAACCTCAATGCGAAATGCTATCTGGCCTCACCACAGCTCACTCTTTTTTGGATGCGATCAGGTTAATAGGGGTAATTACTGGCAGGAGGGACTTGAGCGGGGCAGGATCATATCCGTCAATGCTGAAATATTGAAACAGGGAGGGGATACATTGATCATTACCGATGAATGTATCTGGAGCCGGCCGGGTGCAGTTTCCCCTGTTAAGGACACGAGAATAATTAAGATCACCTCACCTGACTCTACTATAAGCCAGATTGATGTTGAAATAAAAATGGAAATGCTTATTGATGTTACTATCAAGAAGACAAACCACTCACTGTTCAGTGCAAGAATGGCCGCAGATCTGGCAGTTACTAACGGAGGGACAATGATAAATGCTGAAGGTCTTACTAATGAAAAAGACACCTTCGGAAAAAAATCTCCATGGATTGATTTTTACGGGAAACGTGGCAATGGAATTGAAGGTCTTGCCATTCTTCAGCATCCGTCTAACCCCTGGTATCCTTCTCCCTGGTTCACCCGCGATTATGGTTTTATGTCTCCAACTCCGATGTACTGGCCTGAAAACGGAACTGAAATAGTTATGAAAAAAGGGACAGTTCTTGATCTGAAATACAGGGTGCTTGTTCATTCCGGAGATACCAAAAAGGCAAAAATTGCAGAGGCATTCGAGAAGTATAGAAACGAAAAATAGTCTGTTTTTTAGCTCTGTAAGTAAATCTTTATTATAATATTTTTACTATTGTAATGTAATTCCGGCTTTCAAAATTCCCGGTTCTTTGACTCCTGTTTTAGCTAATGGCTGACCACCACCAACTGTGAATTCGAAAGTTCCGGGCTTAATCACACGCTTATTCTGCTCATCAATAATTGAAAAAGCATCAGGATTCACTTTAAGGCTAACCGTTTTTTCTTCACCCGGGTTCAGATGAATCCTTTTGAAAGCTTTAAGTGTACGAATTGGCACAGGTACTGAAGCATTGAGATTTGAAACATACAACTGAACAACCTCATCTCCGCCCATTTTACCTGTATTTTTTACTTTCACACTAACAGTGGCAGTATCTCCAGTTTTATAGGTTTCAGCTACCTTGAAGTTACTGTATTTAAAAGTGGAATAGCTTAAACCATAGCCAAAAGGAAATAAAGCTTCTCCTTTGAAATAACGGTAAGTTCTGTTAACCATCTTATAATCAGAGAAGTCAGGCAGGTCATTAACTGACTTATAAAATGTTACAGGAAGTCGTCCACCAGGGTTATAGTCGCCGAATAAAACATCGGCTAATGCCTGACCGGCAGCCTGTCCTCCGTACCATGTTTCAACGATAGCCGGTATATGATCTTTCTCCCAGTTGATAGCAAGAGCACTTCCGTTCAGCAGAACCAGAATAACAGGTTTCCCCAGTGCATAAATATCTTTAATAAGTTGCTGCTGTATGTCAGGAAGGTCAATACGTGTCCTGTCACCTCCCTTGAATCCATCCACATTTACCCTCATTTCTTCACCTTCGAGCTTTGGAGTTATCCCCATACACATAATTATCACTTTGGCCTTTTTAGCAATACCAATTGCTTCTGTTTTAAGTTCCTCATTGGTTTTAGGATCAGGCATCCCGGCTGCCCAGGTGCAACCCTTTGCATAAAGAACTTCAGAAGCACCTGCAAGCTTTTCCTTTATTCCTCTCAGAGGAGTGATTGGGTCAGAAGGTGTGCCATTGTAATTACCCAGGAGCACAAATGTCTCATCAGAATTAGGCCCTATAACTGCAATTGTTCCAATATTTTTTTTCAGAGGTAGCAGATTTTTTTCATTTTTGAGAAGTACAATTGACTTAAGGGCTGTCTCTTTTGCAAGTGCTTTGTTTTTATTAGAGTCGAGAACAGCAAATGGGATTTTTGAATATTCAACTATCTCCGGCGGGTCGAACATTCCGAGTTTGAATCTGGCTAAAAATAGTCTTTTTAACGCAACATCTATCTCTTTTTCAGTGATCAGGTTTGCAGCAAGTGCGCCTTTGAGGTTTCTGTAAACAGTGGAACATTCCAGGTCTGTTCCCGATTTTACAGCTAAAGCTGATGCTTCTTCGGGGGTTGCAACTACTTTATGACCTTTATAAATATCAGCTATGGCCCCGCAATCTGAAACAATATAACCATCAAAACCCATTTCGGTGCGTAAAATGCCGTTGAGGAGAGCATCACTTCCGCAGGCAGCTTCACCATTATATCTGTTATATGCACACATCACTGAATATGCTTTCCCTTCTTTTATCCCCATTTCGAACTGAGGAAGGTAAGTTTCCCGGAAATCCCTTTCATCTGTTACTGCATCAAAAGAATGCCTGTCCGGTTCAGGACCACTATGCACTACGAAATGTTTTATAGTGGCAATCGTCTTAAAATATTTCGGATCATTACCCTGCAACCCTTTGATAAACTGCACACCAATCTTCCCTGTCAGGTATGGATCCTCACCATAAGTCTCCTGACCTCTTCCCCATCGAGGATCTCTGAAAATGTTAATATTAGGTGTCCAGAAGGTAAGTCCCTGATATCTCTTTCTCGAACCATTTCTTAAAGCCTCATGATGTTTTGCACGTGCCTCATCAGAGATTGTGGTTGAGACTCTGAAGATCAGATCTTCATCCCAGGTTGCCCCAAGACCGATTGCCTGAGGGAATACAGTAGCCAGACCCGCTCTGCCCACCCCATGAAGGCATTCATTCCACCAGTCGTAAGCAGGTATTCCGAGCCTTTCAACTGCAGGAGCAGTGTTCATCATCTGGCTTATTTTTTCATCCATTGTCATTCTGCCAACCAGGTCATTAACACGTGCTTCAAATGTCAATGAAGGGTTCTGATAAGGAAATTCGTATGTCTGCTGTGAGGACAATTTTAGTCCTGCTGAGAACATAACAACCAGAGAAAGAGTTAATCTGAAAGAAATAAGTTTTGCTCTTGGATTCATATGATTAAGTGGTTAATTTTTATTTACTTTTCTTCCGATATATACAATCCTTCATATCGCACATACCGCATGTATATGGATTAAATCTTACATTCTCCCCTATTCCAATAATACCGCTTACTGATTTCTCCGGATCCATAAGTGCTGAATCTGTCAGTCTTATTCCGCAGAAGTTATCCGGCATAAGCTCAAATAATTTGTGCTGCTCTGCCACATTCCAGTCACAATAACCCGGACTATAACGGTTAGTTATTTTTAAGCCTATTGACTTTGCAGCTTTTTCAAGATCATCCTGCATAAGATCAGCAGCTGCTTCTACAGCCTCACTGCCAATAACATCATAAATATAACCCCTGAGCATGTCACGCTCCTGCATAGCTTTTCTGCTTCTGATGCCAATCTCTTCACCGGCAGTACAAAGGAAAATTGCCACAGAATCGGATTTTTTAATCTGATTGAAGACAATTTTCTTAATATCGAAAACCACATTATTAATCTCAACAGATTTATTGTCATTGTTAAACTTAACATCATGAAAAATTGAGTATTGCGCCTTGATTTTACTTATTTCCTCCGATTCTTTCAATAACTCTTCAATAAGATCTGTAACGAATTCCCGGTCATCATCTTCATTGAAACCAATAATATTCTCAACCTGGGAAACAGTCAGATTAAGGTCCTTAAAATCAAATTGTAATGTTTTATTTATCATGTTAAAAGTTGAATTAGCCCCCCTTCAGGGAAGTTGGAGGGTTTAATCCGCTTTCTGATACTAACCTCTTAACCATAGCTTCCCACCCCAATGTCATAATATGGATCCCGTTTATTCCCTTTTTATTTTTAATAGAATCAATCATTTCCAAAGCTATCTGAACTCCCTCTTCAGGAGCTGATTCACCCGCCTTTTCCATACGATTCAGAATTTTTTCCGGTAAGCTTACGCCCGGTACTTTTGTATGAAGGTAATGTGCAACTTTATAACTTTTAAGAGGTGCAATGCCAACCAGAATATATACTTTATTTAATATACCTCTTTTATCAAGTTGTTCCAGCCACAAATCAAGTCTGTCAGGTTCAAAGATCAGATTTGTCTGGAAGAACTGTGCCCCGGCATTAATTTTCTTATGATCTTTAATAACCTGTAAAACAGGATCAGAGGCAAAAGGAGAGGTAGCAGCACCCAAAAAGAGTTTTGGCGGCTCCTTCATCGTTCTGCCATCAAGATAAATTCCTTCATCTCTCATTCTTCTCAGAATCCAAAGCATCTGAACAGAATCTATATCAAGAAGATTCATACTGCTGATCGGAGATGAACCTATCCTCGCATTATCACCTGTTATACAAAGGATATTTCTGATTCCCATTGCATTTACTCCAACTGCTGTTGATTGAAGGCTGGTTCTTGTGATGTCGCGGGATGTGATCTGCAAAATAGGTTCGGCATTTAAGTTTACTGCAACATTTGAGCAGGCAATGCTGGACATCTTTGGACGGGCTGATGATGAATCTGTGAAGTTAATTGCAGTAACATAGGGCTTAACCGACTCAATGTCTTTAATGAGTTTATCTTTTTTTGCACTAAGTGGTGGTGTCACCTCCGTAGCTATAACAAAATCACCTCTACCGAGTCGTCTTTCAAGCTCAGATGCAGGTTCTGCAGCAGGTTTGGGATGATATTGAGAATCACCTTTCCACCATTCAGGCTGACGGATAGTTTTAAAAACGCTGTCCCAGACCTCATCCTTCTTTTTCTTATCCTTTAGGAAAACAGACCCGATAAATTTGTTTGTGCCTACCCTTCTGACCTGTCTGACAATATCACCCCAGGTCTCGGTTCCAACTTTATGATAATCCAGAGGGGGCAATACTTCAAGTAGGATCTCTTCCCTTCCTGTTTTAAGTGCCCTTTTATAAATGGCATACCAGACACACTTACGGGTTTCGTCAACATAGCAATTTTTTTCAGGTGTTACTCCGCCGCATGGGCCGTTGCGCATCCCTTTGGGACACTCCATAGGACAGATGAAAGCGGTTTCCTGTAACAGACAATTACCACACATACGGCAACCAAACAGAGGACCTTTGACACTAAGTTCTGTCTTTGCAAGTATGCGTCTTCCAAATTTTTCCCGTTTGAAAGGGTAAAAAGCCGGCTGCCATCTGCGTGCAGGTTTAATAAGAGACATACTTATTTTATAACAGTATATGAAATCAAAATCTACTAATTACCACTACGCTGGAAATGTTCTACGAACCTTACAGCATAATCGTCTCTACCAAGAATCAGGTCGGTAGCCCTGACAGCTGCAGTGATTTTCTCAGGATTGGCTATGGGGCAGGTTAAGCCGTGCATAATTGCAAGTGACATGAATGCTGAATTCAGAACTTCCCTGTTCGGCAGTCCAAATGAAATATTACTCGAGCCCAGGGTAATATTAAGCCCCAGTTTCTGATGAACAAGTTTTATTGTTTCCAGAGTAATCATACATGCACCAGGATCAGCGCTTATCGCCATAGCCAGAGGGTCGATAACTACATCCTCTTCCCTTATTCCTGCTTTCATAGCTCTTGCAAGAATCTTCTCAGCGATAGCAAGTCTTTTTTGAGGATCGTGTGTAATACCTTCATCATCCATCGTCAGACCGATTATCGAAGCGCCAAATTCTTTCGCAATATGAAGAAGAGCATTCATGGACTTCTCTTCTCCGTTTACAGAGTTTATCAGGCATTTGCCCGCAGCAACTTTAAGAGCGGCTTCAATAGCTTTAGGGTTGGGTGAATCGAGACATAAAGGAATATCAAAGTTATCCTGAATAACTTTTACCGTTTCGGCAAGCAGTTTTACATCATCAACACCCGGAAAACCTACATTAACATCAAGAACAACAGCACCGGCCTTTATTTGAATTTCAGCAAGTTCCAGAACATACTCAAAATTTCCCTCCTGCAATGTGGAAACAAGTTTCTTTCTCCTGGTGGGATTTATACACTCACCTATTATAACAACCGGACCGTTGGTATCGATGATTACTTCCTTTGTTCTGCCTCGTAGTATTGTTTGCATAATTTTATTCTTACAGCTATGACGCCAGCTGCTTCAGGTAATTCACTGCCCCCTGCGGATCGGGTGAATAGAAATCGGCCCCGATCTTCATACAATAATTCATTGTAACAGGAGCTCCGCCAACAAGTATTTTTGCACCTGATTGTTTTCCTTTTATCGCAGTAACAATATTCTTCATGTTTTCCATAGTAGTTGTCAGCAAGGCTGACAGCCCAACAACAGCATCAGGATGTTCTTCAAGAGCTTTAAGGAATTTCTCAGCGCTCACATCTACACCAAGATCTATCACTTCCCATCCTCCCCCTTCTATCATCATTGCAACAAGATTCTTTCCTATATCATGAAGGTCTCCGGAAACGGTGCCAATGATAAATTTACCTTTCCTCTTTGTTTCTCCCGACTGAAAAAATGGCTTTAGATGCGCAAGGGCACTGTTCATGGCTTTAGCTGCCATAAGCATCTGAGGCACATAAATTTCTTTTCTGGTGAATTTGTCACCAACCTTTGCCATCGCCGGGACTAATGCATTTTCAAGAATTTCATCAGGTCTGACTCCTTCCTCGAGTGCTCTTTTTGCCAATTCATCAGCGCCATCCTGATCTTTCATATTCGAAGGGTAAGGTGATGCCTTGTTGATCTTTCCAAATTCAACACTCGTTGCCAGTTTTTCCAGTATATCACTCATATTTTTAGATTTATATTTCTAGTCTTGTATTTTCAAAAAAAGAAAGAAAAGATGGTAATTGGTTTCCTAAGTACCAAAGTAATTCAATTTATTCTCTTTCAAGCCAAAATTATCAAATTATTTAGGTTTTGCAACCGATTGCAAAGAACTTTTTTTTGTCTGAATTAAGAATCTTACTTTAATTTAAATATGTATCTTTAAGCCTGATATTAATAATGTGGAGCCATGGTCGGGGCACGGGGCTCAGGGGAAAAGGTAATCGGTAATCGGTAATCAGTAAGTCAAATAACAAGCAACGAGCAACAATCAACCAGCAACAAGCAACAAGCACTTTCAGTTTTAAACTAATAAGTTCTAACTAACTCTTAATTATGAAATCCACATTTATTCTTCTATTCAGCTTAATCATGGCAATATCATCAGCACAAAATACCCCTGTTGGAATCTTCAAGGGTAATTCGGATATCGGAAATCCGAAAAAAACCGGTTCCGCAGTTTACAATCAAAATGATCAAAGCTATAACCTCAAAGGTGCAGGCTATAATATCTGGTTTGCCAGGGATGAATTTCATTTTCTTTACAACAAAATCAAGGGTGACTTTATACTCACTGCAAATTTTGAGTTTGTCGGTAAAGGGGTGGAACTCCACAGAAAAACCGGCTGGATGATAAGAGCAACCACAGATGAAGCTTCTCCACATATTTCTGCGACATATCATGGCAACGGACTCACTGTTTTGCAGTGGAGAGTTTCGGCAGGAGCAGCAATGAGAGATCCTCAGGATGAAATATTTGCTAAAGATTCAGTATATAATGTTATCCAGATTGAAAGAGCCGGGAAGACAATAATTATGCGTGCTGCAAGAACCGGAAATCCTCTTGAGGTAATAGGTTCACACGACATGGAAAATCTGCCCGATGAAGTTCTTGTGGGACCATTCGTATGTTCTCATAATGCTGACGTAACTGAAGAAGTTAAAGTATGGAATGTCAGAATCGACAAGCCTGTCAGCACTGACTACAATCCTGGAACCTCAGGGCCAGTGGGATGCAGGATGGAAATCATCAATGTCTTTGACGGAAAAAGAAAAGTGATTTTTGAAAAACCAGGAAGATTCGAAGCGCCAAACTGGATGCCTGACGGCAAAAAACTTCTCTTCAATATGGATGGTTCAATATTCAAAATCCCTGTTACCGGAGGTGAAATGGAAGAATTAAATACCGATTTCGCGAATAACTGTAATAATGATCATGGAATTTCATTTGATGGTAAGTTGCTTGCAATAAGCCATGGACGAAAGGGATTGCCGGGGGGAGGATCTACAGTTTATGTTCTTCCGATTAGTGGCGGAGTGCCTAAAATGATAACTGAAAATACCCCATCTTACTGGCATGGCTGGGCACCAAATAATAAAGAGGTTGTATATGTTGCACAGCGAAATGGTATTCCCATTTACAACGTCTACAGAAACTCAATTGAGGGAGGCAAAGAAGTGGCTCTTACTGACAATAAAACAGGGGAACATGTTGATGGCTGCGAATATTCACCCGATGGAAAATATATCTATTATAATGGCAGTCAGTCAGGTACTATGCAGATCTGGCGAATGAATCCCGATGGTTCAGGTAAGGAACAAATTACCAACGATAAATATAATAACTGGTTTCCTCACATCTCTCCTGATGGGAAATGGATAGTTATCATATCCTTTGGCTCTGACGTGAGTCCAAACGACCATCCTTCTTATAAAAGGGTTACGTTAAGACTTATGCCGGTCACTGGTGGCGAGCCAAAAGTTATAGCCTATCTCTATGGCGGACAGGGAACAATAAACGTACCATCCTGGTCTCCAGATAGTAAACAGATAGCGTTTGTCAGTAATTCCGGAATAAAATAATTATGAATGTGCCACGCCATGGCGTGGCACTACAATTATATCTTAAATAAGGTGTAGGGTCATGCCATGGCATGACCCTATTCTATAACAAATCTCCTTACTGTTATTTCACCATAGACAGTATTCAGGAATGGCTTTCCGTTTTTCAGTCCAATGTTGCCAAAGCCTGTTGCTGTGGATATAAAACTTGTGAAATCACCTATTCTGGAATCAATGAACATCTCCTGGGTTATTGCATCATACCTGACCCCTGTTAATCCCTGCAGCATACCATAGCTTGACATAGCACGGGCATACCAGTGACCGCACTCATATTCATCGAATGGATTTCTGACTCTTCCGTCATATCTGTCACGGCAAGCCCTTACAATTTCGAGGGCTTTGTTGACTTCTCCCATTAACATCAGGTGAGAAGCTACCTGGTATTCAATACCGGTCCAGACTTCATTGCTGTAAACGAACGGCAGTGATAGCATCTCACCTTTTGGCCAGGTACATAACAGAAGGCCACCTTCATTTCCCAGTGCATAAGACGGACGCTGGGGATTTGAATGATTAGTAAGATCTGACTTAAAATTGTATTTATAGACTGAGTTAAGATGACTTTTCACTTTTAGAGAATCTATTATATTTCCCAAGCCACAAACTTCAGCTATCCAGACTCCCAGAACACCGTCTGACAAGCATCCTTTGCCATACTGATATTTAGGTCCCTCTTTTTGCATAAGTTTTAACGTCTCATCCGAATAGTTTGTATTGAAAGCGGTTGCAGAAGCTTTTACAGGATCAGGGGCATTGAGTCCCTCCCATTTGATCTTCTGAATGAAATACTCCCCGTCAAACAGACCAGACTCCATCACTTTTCTTCCTTTGTTATAGAGCAATTCATACTGTGTAACATCATTTCCAAGAAACTTACCCATCTCAGTCATGGCTTTTAATGCTCCAAGATAAAAACTTGTGCACATACCGTCAGCTCCCCAGAATTCGATATCGTAAGTATTATGGTGAGGTTCTTCAAGAGTTCCTGTTAACCTTGGATCCCAGGTTTTGATGCAGTAATCCATGCTTTCAGTAACTTTAGGGTACATCTTTTTAAGCCATTCACTGTCTCCGCTGATCCTCCAGTCGCGGTACATTTTCATTATACCCCCCAACTGCCCGTCAGATGCAGCATAAAATGTAGTTGCCACCTTTCTGATTGGAAGTGCAGCCCTGAAAGTCTGATGGCCTTCCTTATCCTGATCCGCATTGAATTCGGTTTCGCGCATAGTCCGTTCAAGCGAAGGGAAAAGATGCGGAATTGCCTGAGCATAATTCCAAACATGAGTACATGAGCCTGAACAGCATCCCGAGTTATCACCACAACCTTCCCAGCTCCATAACTTCCCATCAGGTTGTCTTAATACCGTTGGTGATTTAAGAATGGATAAGTTAGCTGCAATGGCCTCAGTAACCTCAGGGGGCAGAGTACTATTATAGAAAGCGTTTTTGAATAGTTCTGACTTTGCCCGCAAATCATTATAGTTTGTTTTCCAATAAGTTACAACATCTTCAATATTTTTAAATTTGCCTGAATACCATGGTTTATAAAATGGATCCTTACATGAACAGTTTGGATCGGTACATGCCTCTGTCTCCTTCTCCTCTGAATCCTTTCCCAGCTTGAGATTTGAATTAGGAACATACCATGCCATCATCAGCCGGATAATCCTTGTTTCACCCGGATTGAGAACAATTGGAACAAACAACGATGCCCCCGGAGCGTCCTGTGTGACAGCCTCGGTGCTTCTTGTCTCACCCTTCATGATTGTTTCCCAGGTAATTGTCAATGGATCCCACCATCCACCCCTGAACCAGCAATAATCAATTACGGTATTTGGCTCATTGGTGAAAATTGCGAAGTCACCTTTTGCCTCAGCTTTATCCTTTATTGCATCTTCAGAAAGGATAAATCCATTAGTTGTTTTTTTGATACTGTTAACCCCATTATTCTGACCCATAAAATTCCTGGAGCTATATGAAAAGACGGCTTCGATCTTTGATAACCCTGTATTCCTGAATGAATATTCTATTGCTCCTACCGGAAGACTCGAATTATCTGCGTCGGTGGGGATAAACGGACTCCAGCCTTTTAACTGAACCTCTAACGGGAGATCATCATCCTTCAGATCAATCTGAGCAAACGGAAATCTGGAAATAAATTTTGCCTGTTGAAATCTGGGCAACCCATAGCTTGCTCCCGAAGATCCGTTGGCAGAACCCGGCTGTCCGAATTTTTTCCAGTCAGGTACCTGCCCTTCAAGTATCTTAGTGCCATTTGCTATACCTTTCACCGACACAGCCGCAAACATACAAGGCTCATTGTAAATCTCCGGCCTGTTCCGTACCGACATATTCGAAATGCTTCCCGTTCCCTCAATGCAAAACATTCCGGCACCTATGCCCCCGATTGGGAATGCAATACGATCGAGGTATTTACCAGAATAATTCCCATTATATTCATGATTATCTTTTTTACTCATCTGTTCCTGTTTCCCACAGGAGACAGAGATAACACTGAAGATTACTGTTGTTATAAAAATGCCTTTAATTATTCTTTTCATCTCAGATCTTTTTATAAGGTTTATGCCCGGACGGGCTTCTCTATAAAAATATGAAAAAGAGTTTGATTCGGACCCATTTTAAAAAAAATGTTTATTTTGAGCCTTAAAGAAATATATACGTTTGATATGTTCACGGCTATACGCAATTATCTCAATTCCGCTTTTCGGTAAAAAGTTCACTTTACACGGGAAGGAGAATATTATAAAAGGGGAGAAATATATCCTTGTTGCTAATCATTCAAGCCTCTTTGATATCATGGCTATAATGTCATTTTATCCGGGAGTATCGTGGTTTGCCCACGAAAGACTTCTGAAAATCCCCCTTTTCGGCACAATACTAAGAATGATTGATTATGTGCCGTTTACAAAACCTACTGTCAAAAACACAAAAGAGATGATCGATCAGCTTATTCGCAAATCCAAAAATAAAACAGTAGCCATTTTCCCGGAAGGGACAAGAACAACTGACGGGAATATTAATGATTTTTACAGGGGGTTCATTTACCTCTTCGGAACATCAGATGTAGGGATTCTGCCTGTTACTTTAAATGGATTCTTTGATCTGAAACCCAAAACCAGAATGTACATTAGTTTCAATTCAAAACTTGATATTATAATTCATAAACCATTAACAAGGGAAGAACTAATTGATAAAACAGATTCAGAAATAATTGATATTGTAAAAGCAATCATTGAATCAGCATACTTTAAGAATTTGTAAGATTAATTTATAACCTTTGTGAGCCTTCGTGCCAACCTTTCAAAGGAACACAAAGGGAAAAAGCTATATATTCAACATTTGAATAACAGGGAAGATTTCTGTAAGTTATATAAATATCAGGGTTATGACAGATACTAAAAAAGACAAGTGGGTTTTTATAATTAACCCGATATTAGGAACCGGAGCATTAAATATTATATACAATCCTGATGGAAACCATTTCTTCAAAAGATAATACCTCCGGCAATAACTATATTGCCTTTTTTGATCTCGACCGTACAATAGCTAAAGCCATCAGTGGAAATGAACTTGTTAAAGGTGCATTAAGAAAGAACCTTATGACATATTTTGAGCTGGCCCGTGCTATTTATCTCTCATTGTTATATAAACTCAATCTCAAAGATCCCCGGAAAATAATTAATGAGATGGTAACATGGACTAAAGGTATATCTGAACAATCGATGAATGAGCTTTGTCATGAAGTATTCAGAGACATACTCCTGCCATCTGTTTTTGAAGAAGCCCGTCTTGAGATAAAAGCGCATAAAGAGAAAAACGCAAAAGTGGTAATCCTTTCATCAGCACCTGCTCAGATTTGCAGGGAAATGGCAAAGAATCTGGGAATGGATGATATAATATGCTCCGATCTGGAGGCCATTGACGGATATTTAACCGGACGTCCTGTCGGAAATCTCTGTTTTGACGTAGAAAAAGAGATCAGACTCAGGGCTTATTGTGAAATGCGTTACATCAAAACCTCCGACGTCTGGTATTATGGCGATTCAATATCGGACCTTCCGGCACTTAACTTAGCAGGTAATCCAGTTTGTATCAATCCCGATAATAAACTAAAAAGAATAGCGCTCCAAAGAGGATGGAAAATCCTCTGGTGGAACTGATTAATTAACTTCCAGTTTCTGCCATTCAGGTAGTTTAGGAAATTTAACATGAGGCTCCGTCTGATACCAGAAGCAGGTTGATGCAATATCTGATTGCTGTTTCAGATAACGGCCACCCTGATGCCAGCCCAGATCCTGTATTGTAATTTTCAGATCACTATCAAAACGAACAGGATCCATTATGTGCCATCTGTACAGACCAAAACGCTGCATCACATTATAGTGCCCATCACCCCGGATAACCTGCGGAAGACCTGTATATGGAGTACAAAATTCCGTATAGGCAACTTCATCTAAGCCATCAGCATTCTTTTTATGTGAATCAAAATCATACGATCCGCAGAAATAATCTTCAGTACCGGTCCCGCAAATAGTCGGAAACTTACTGTCACCATCAATATAAAACTTTACTTCACCTTCACCCCACCAGCCATTATTATTTACTCCCCAGGCAAGGTATACTCCTACATACTGTCCCTTCCCTTTGATCCCATCGGCAATAGTGTGAATTGAGGCCTCATCAGGGTTTGAACGTCGGAACTGAGCATGAAAATAACCGGCATCAGCAGGCACCTCAGTCAATGTATAATCGATCTGGTAATATAGCGACATTGCATCTGCATCACTTACATTTTCCATTGTAATCCTGCATTTTTTCCTGAATGGCATAACCCAGTAGCAATTAAAAGCGCTTCCCGGATTAACACAAACGGCATTCGACACTAGAGGCGAATACTGGTTCCAGCCCATTCCAAAAAAGTCTCCAACCGGACATTCAATAGATGGCTCTGTTTCATCATCCCAATAAACTCTTAAAATTGAGAACCTCCATTTCCCTGTGGGGGTCATCCAGATGTGCTGAATGGCTCCGGGGCCATCAATTTCAGCCATAGTGAATGTTTCTCCTGGTTTAATTCTGACAAAAGGATTTATTTTCCAACCCAAACCCAGATCGCGGGCCGCACCTGAAGCATTGGCCTGATTTGGCTTATCTTTATTAACAGGATCAGCCATACCGGCCTTTCCTTTTTCTCCTGAAAAATTTTCAGGACTGATTGAACGGGTTTTTGCATCGGATAACCTGAAGAGGTTTCCCATATTCATGTCGAGACCGTTAAACTTGCTCTGAGAAAAAGCAAATAGCGGTAAGAAGCAAATCAGTGCAATAACCAGGAGATTTTTTTTCATGGCATTTAGTTTCGGTGAAGGTTAATAATTTACCTTAAAAATAAGAATTATATCTGAATCAATTTAAAGGATCATTTAATTCTACTTTGACAGATTATGGGTCTTCTTATTTTTCAGCTTTTTTTGCCCCGGCCCTAAAGGGTGAAAAGCTGAAAAATCAACATGTTCCCTTTAGGGATTTAGGGCAAAAACATGTTGATTTTTAAATCTGTCAAAGTAGAATT